>LSQX01298051.1_pt3 | contig 13937 bp, 11 predicted proteins | sample 654561 | NCBI WGS metagenome assembly LSQX01 (sample SAMN04489861, study PRJNA283612) | anaerobic digester metagenome | isolation source: 4 biogas reactors fed with cattle manure at either 37C or 55C with and... | place: Denmark: Kongens Lyngby | collected 2014
TTGTGCCTTTTGTCTTTGATGTAAATATATCCGGTTAATGAATTGAGGGTTGGATCATTATTGACATCAATAAAAAAATGAAACCGACCTTCTTTTCCATCGCTGTCTTTGTATGGGCCTCCAAAAAAGTACTTGTGATTGAACCCAGATGTAACATCTTTTCCGCCTTTCAGATCAGCAACGCGTATATAATCGCCCATATCGGCTACAATATTCCTTGTTTGTGTGGAAGAGATGCTGAGCTCTCCAAAAGTGCTGCTCCATGTGCCTTTCCAATCAGTGGCTACTGCTGGAAGTGATCCCGCAAGGAAAATGATTAAAATTAATGTGTACTTGTTTTTTGCTCCAATAATGCATTTCATAACAATAATTTTTATGTGATAAATAAAACGTTGAGAACAAAAATAAGTACGCAATTGAGCAGCTGTATACGTTTTTTTATATATGGGTACTTTTGCTTTATATGTGGTTGTATCAGACTGCTCGATGTTGAAAATTATATATTTGAACGAATATACAGAGTGTACAGTTTTTTATGCATTATATACAATAAGGCTATTGAAAACAGAATAATAAAATTATATTTGTTGAAAATAAAAAATTCTGTAAGCGTATGATTAATGCCATAATCGTTGACGATGAAATGAACGCCATAAAAGCGCTCTCGCTGGAATTGAAAAACTTCAGGGAACAGGTTTCTGTGAAAGGGCATTTCACAAGCGCTTCGGGTGCGATTGATTTTTTGAAAAATAATGAAGTAGATGTTGTTTTTCTGGATATGGAGATGCCCGAAATGACAGGTCTGGACTTTTTGGAACGTTTTCAACAACGTAATTTCCTGGTGGTTTTCACAACTGCTTTCAGCAAATATGCCCTCAATGCCATCAAACAAGAAGCGGTTTATTATCTGCTCAAACCCATTGATATAATAGAACTTGAAACCTGTATAAAGCGCATTGACAAAGCATTATCAAAAGATATTTTTGAAGAGAAATTAGATGAAGCATTGAAGAAACTTAATTTATTAAAAGGGGGGCCGCAGAAAGTGAAAATTAACCACGATGGTAAAATTGTTTTTTATCATCCCGATGAAATTTTATACGGAGAAGGAGATGGGAATTACAGTTGGGTTCACTTCGAGAAAAAAAACAAAATACTTGTCACCAAAAAGTTGAAACAATTGGAAGAAGATCTGCAAGAACCCATTTTTTATCGCGTACACAATTCGTACATAATTAACCTGAATAAAATCAAAGCCTACAATAAGAACGAAGGGGTGGTCATTTTAGAAAACAATGCGGTAATTCCTGTATCGAGACAAAAAAGAAACAATATTTTATCGAAGATTTGAATGGTTGAAATCAAATTAATATCAATCATCCTGTGGAGTGTTACCGCCAGCCTTTTGATGATTTTTATCCTCATTTCATCCTCTATTTACCGTGTCAACAAGGATAAAATATTTATATATTACGCATTTTACTGCTTTTTCCTTTCAGCCTATGTAATTTATAAGTTCGATTTTTACCAGCCATATTTAGATTGGATCATTGAACGAAGGAATCCGGCTTTTGGTTTTATGGTTCAGGTGACATACCATGCCTTTTACATGATGTTCGGGATTCGCTTTTTAGAGTTTCACTCCTATTATCCTAAAATCTTTAAATATCTCAACCGTTATTCTCAAGTGTTGATAGGTATTAGTATTCTCGGCATTCTTGTACATTTCTTACCGTTTATATCGAGACAGATATATTCCATTTTCTTCTTATATATATTTCTGCCCATTCATCTTTCTTTAGCCTTCTTTATTATCATTAAATCGCTAAAAACAAGAGCATTTGCACGCTATTATTTTACAACGGGCTCATTCTTATATATGGCATTGTCTATGTATGCACTCTTCATATCTTTAAAGGTCGTAAACAATCCAATTCCGAATTGGGTCGATCCGATAGATTTTTTTTACGCAGCCATCATATTGGAATGTTTAGTCTTTAGCTATGGGCTAAGTTACAGAATACGATTGTTGCACAATCAACGATTAATTTTTCAGAATGAATTGGAGATTGCACAACAAAAAATGCAGGAAAAACTGAAAGAAGAAATTAATATTCAGCAGAAAGAGAATTTAATTCTTTTGGAACAAAAACAAAAGCAGGAGTTGATAACAAAGGTAGCCTTCCTGCAACAAAAGGTGCTGCGAAGCCAAATTAATTCTCATTTTATTTTTAACGTGCTAAACTCCATCAAACTGTTTATTCTGGAAAACGATGCACCTAAAGCTTCCCTTTACTTAGGAAAATTCGCCCGCTTTATTCGCGAAGTATTAGACAACAGTATCAATGACTTGACCAATCTTTCCGACGAGTTGAAAACAATAGAGCTTTATCTGAATATTGAACAGATGCGATTTAACGACATCTTCAAATATAAAATAGATATTCAGGAAAATTTAAATCTGATACGCTATCCATTTCCACCCTTGCTTCTTCAGCCTTTTGTGGAAAATGCTCTCTGGCACGGATTGATGCAGGTAGAAAAAGATGCGCGTCTTATAATCAGGGTATATGCTGATACTGGAGGTTTAATCATAGAAATTGATGACAACGGTATCGGCTACAACAAATCTATGTCAACTAAAAAAGAAGGCCACCAATCCTTGGGATTAAAAATTGTACAAGAACGAATCGAACACTACAACCAAAGTCAACAATTTGAAATTAATTACACGATTACCGACAAGTCAGACACCGGAAACAAAAATGGAACTATTGTAAGAATTATCTTACGATCTCTCGAATCAATAAATTGATCATCCAAAAACCTGCCTTTTGAAACAAGTTTTCATTCTGTAGCCTTCCCAATTTGTAGGACAGTTCCAGGTCAGACAAGAATATTCACTTTATTTGGCAAGAGTCTTACGCCACAGAGTCATATCAATTTTTCTTCATATGCCATTTTAACCAAGACGGCTGTATTGCGTGCACCGAGTTTGAGGAGCAGATTTTTCCGGTAACTGTTCACGGTTTCAACGCTGAGAAACAGTTTTTCGGCGATTTCTACATTCGTGAAGCCATCGGCAATGAATTTCAATAATTCTTTCTCGCGTGGTGTGAGCCAGATATGCTGTTTGGTGGAGCGCTTCATCAGCATATCGATCTGCTCGCAGAGAAAAGTCTCGCCGTCGGCAACCGACTCGATGCTCATCAGGATTTCTTCGGGCATGGCGTTTTTAATCACGTATCCCGAAGCACCGTTCTCTATCATCTGCCTCACGATGGCGTATTCAGAATAACTTGTCAACGCCACAATCTTCACTTTCGGGAAAAGCGATTTTATTTCCTTGCACAAATCAATGCCGCTGGCATCGGGAAGGTTTATATCGAGCAAAATCACATCGGGTTGCTCGCGCCGCAGTTGCGTCATACATTCTCTGCCGGTATAACTGACAGCCGTGGTTTTGGCAAATCCCGATTCATCGACTAGTTTTTGCAGGCCTTCCACCAATATTTTATGGTCATCAACAATATGTACGGTTATCATGTTAAATTTATGTTTTGCATTCGTCATCCGACACCTGTCTTCAGTCTCTTTAAATTTTGAACTCCACGTTAATTTCAGTTCCTTTTCCCGGTTCAGAGAAGATATTCATGCTTCCGCCAACCGATTCCGCGCGCGTGCGAATGTTGTTCAGTCCGGTGCCTTTAACAGGAGTAGTTGGATCGAAGCCTTTCCCATCGTCCTGCACGGTGAGCGAAACCCTGTCGGGTTGCTGAACGATCTGTACGTTTATGTTTTCCGCCTCGGCATATTTCAGCGCGTTGTTTACCAACTCGTGTACGCTGCGGTAAATCATGATCTCCAATGTGTTCTCAAGACGTTCATCATTGCCGAAGAAATGAAACTGCACGATGGAAAGGCTATCGCAAAAATCCTGCAACGAAACCTTTAACCCGTATCGCGAGAGTGAATCGGGCATCATGTTATGCGCAACGCGCCTTAGCTCGGTGATGGAGCTGTCCAGCATATCCACCACTTTATTAAATTGTATCACATCTTCCGAAGCGAGGAGTGCTCCACCTTTTTTCATATCAAATAAATTAAGTTTCACTGCCGAAAGCATGCCGCCAAGTCCGTCGTGCAGGTCGCGCGCCAAACGTGTGCGCTCGGTGGCTTCTCCTTCAAGAATGGCATGTGTGGCAATGAGTTGTTTTTCTTTTTCCAATTGAATCACCTGTTGCTGAGCCAGGTGTTTTTTTGCTCTCTGACGAAGATAGAGTGCTCCCAGCAAAATAATTATTCCCAATAAGCTTACCGCGAATATGATTCCATAAAGAACACGTTCTTTCTCCAATGTGTTGATCCGGATTTCTTTTTTCTCTGTTTGATATTCCGTTTCCAACAATGCCATTTGCTGCCGGTTGTTTTCAGCATAAACAGAATCTTTTAACAGGTATGCCGAATCAAGTTGCTGAAAAGCAGTTTCAAAATCACGGTTATGTGCGTTTGTATGTGCCAATACCCACAGCGATTCGCGCTGCTTGTCTTTCGCTTGCAGCTTTTTGGCAGTGTTCAGCGCCTTTGCTGCCGCTTCTTGTGATTTGCCATACTGTTCATTCATCAGATATGCTTCGGAAAGAGCCAGGTCATTGCGCATGATCTCCCACTCATCACCAACTTGTGTGGCGAGTTGCTGCGCTTTTTCATACTCCTGCAGGGCTGAAGCATAATCTTTTTTATAACTCATCAAATACTTGCCGTAATTTAGATGATACAGAAATATTTTGTATGGGTCATCCTGCTCCTTGCCATAATCCAATATTTGATGAAGCAAAGGGAGCACCTCTTCGTACTTTTCTTGAGTCATTAACGCATCGGCTAAAATAATACGCCCTGTTGCAGTCATAAACTCATCTCCGTTTTTATCAGCCAAGGAGATACATTGGTGCGCATACGCTTCCGATTTCTGAGCATCACCCACGAGACCATATAATGTGGCAAGATTATTGAGTGTATAAGGCGAAAATTGAGAATCCTCAACTTCATCAAATATCTTCGATGCCTGAATGTAATAATCGATGGCTTTTACGTAATCACCTTGAATCTGTTTCACTGTACCATAATTATGAAAGACCATTCCCAAGCCGAGAGTGGCTTCCCTTGTCTGTAACTTACGGTAGGCATGTTCCGCTTTTTCCAGGTAATGAAACGATGAGTCTAAATCAGTATTTATCAACGTAAATATAGCCCCTATGCTTCTGTAGCTGCTGGCGAGCTGCATCTGGTCTTTCTGTTCTTCGGCGATGGCGATAGCTCTTTCGGTAATTTCGAACGACTTGGCAGGACGACTGTAAAGGTATTGCTTACCCACTGCCAGCATTGAATCAACATTCACTTTTCCATGCTTGTCTGTATGCTTCAAAACAAGTGAATCCACATCCTGCGAAAACAACCTTATCGACATGAAAAAGAGAAAGAAGAGTGGAAGACATATAATAATTGGATTCCTTATTCTCATAATTATTTAATTACAAGTGTGTTATAAAGCTGTGAGTCTTTAATTTTTTACTTATGACAAAGTTAAGTTTGAACCGCCATAAGATAAACCCCTTTTTTGGGGGTATTTTCCGCTTTCGCGGCACTGTACATTTGCATCGGTAAAGATGTGTAAAAATATCGAAAAGAAAAACTAACGATCATCTTTAACACAATACAAAATATTAAATCAACATTTTAAATCATCACAGCAATGAAAAAGTATTTTAATTTTACCTGTTTGGCAATGCTTGCCGCACTTTTGTTTCTCGCTTCGTGCGAAAAGGACGATTTGTTGCAGGAAGAAATTCCACAAGGCTGCAACATCGTAGAAGTAACGGAGAACATTACCACACCTACCACGTGGACAGAGGGAAACGTCTATGTAATCAGACAGACGATATCCATACGCAATGTATTGACAATAGAACCCGGGGTAACCGTGAAGCTGAAAGATGCTTCCATTAATGTTATCGAAGGAAAAGTAATAGCAGCCGGTACACCGCAAAAACGCATTGTATTCACATCGCTTGCCGATGACCGCTATTGTGGCGACTCCAATGGTGATGCAGCACTCACGATGCCTGAAAAAGGTGATTGGGAAAGGATCAATCTGCAAGATGGCACGGGACACCTGTTTAAATACGTGGATTTCTTTTATGCCGGACAAAACAGCGGTGGATTTTATAACGCATTAAAGGTAGGTGCTAGTTCTTTCGAATTCGACAACTGCCGGTTTGCGCATACGCTTTTCAGTCCGTCAGCATCCTACGAAAATGCCACGGCATTCTACGGTGGTGCGGCGATGACCAACCCCGAAATGCAAAAGTTTACCAACAATTCGTTCTATGACAATGGAAAACCGTTGTATGTCTGGACGCACTACACGGTGAATCCCAACAATAAATTCCATAATCCGGAGAATCCACAACAACAAAACAGCCACAACGGAATTGCCATGATACGCAGCAGCGGCGGTTTGGATGCAACCGTGCAATGGCATGTTACCGAAGTGCCTTATATATTGGATGAATATATACAGGTATACGGTTCTCAGGTAATTGACATAGGCTCTAATGCCGTGATAAAATTCAAGCGGGCCGGTGCCGGCATTCAACGCAGTTCGGCATCAAACGTTATCCTGCCATCCTCAGCGATTCTCACTTCATATAAAGACGATTCGGTAGGCGGCGACACGAACGGTGATGGAAATGCCTCTGCACCAGCAAAAGGCGATTGGCTGGGATTTCGAAATGCTTATAGTGGTAATCCCTATTACGAGGAAAGTGTGAATATCCGTTACGCAAAGAATCCCTGATATAAAAGGTATTAATCTTCAATTCAATGATAAAATAAACAAATTATTTTCTACATTTTAAAAATCAAAAACAATGAAAAAAGTTATCTTTATTGCCCTATTGGCAGCCGTAACAATCATGCCTTTATCCGCTCAACAGTTTCAAAAAGACATGGGCGCAGTAAACTTAGGAATCGGTATAGGAACCGTTTTAGGCGGCCTGGGCACCGGACGTCCTGCCGTGACACTCGCTTACGACCACGGAATGTGGGATATTGAAGATGCCGGAGTAATAAGCATCGGAGGCTATTTCGGAAATGCCGGATATTCCTACAAAGACGCAGGTTACTCTCAGAAATGGAATTACTGGTTAGTGGGAGCGCGCGGTGCATACCATCACCACGGTTTCAAAAGTGTTCCACAACTCGATCCTTACGTGGGTTTGATGCTGGGTTATAATATCGTGACATATTCTTCGAGTGGAGATTACACGGGACCAAACAGTTACGGAAGCGGAATAGGATACTCTATTTTTCTCGGCAGCCGCTGGTTTTTTAATGATAATTTCGCTGCTTTTGCCGAATTAGGGTACGGAATAGCCGTTTTAAACGCAGGTGTATCGTTTAAGTTTTAATTGACTGCATTTCATTCGAGGTTGATTCGTGTTGCATCTCAATTTTCAGTAAACTTATCCGTTTCTATACAGCCGTTTACCATGTGATTCAAAGTCCCGTTCATACCGCAAGAAAAGGGTTACAGCTTAAAGTTGTAGCTCTTTTTTTTTGGAAATTACCCATTGAAGTGTCATCATAGTGTAAAACTATTTTTGAAGCACTACTGTAACCTTTCCAATTTGTGTAAACTACCCATAAGTTATACTTTTCAATTATTGCAATATATTCGTCCATAATCGAATATTTTGTGCGAATGTGGTGATTTTCGTTTATATATGAATATCATTAGTGTCCACTGTAAGCATTCGGTAAACCCCGTCCTATTTTAACTTCTGATCCTTGCTATATTTGCCCATAAAAAATAACATGTGGACATTACAGCAGTTTGAGGAGATATTTGATCGTTACCAGTCCAGCGGGCTTCGCATAAAAGAGTTTTGCCGGAACGAGTCAATCGTTGAATCCAGGTTTTATTACTGGCAGAAGAGATTGCAGGAGNNATCTGCATTCTGTCTTATTAATTTATTGGTATAAGCGTTTAGACCACGTAGTCTAAACGCTTATACCAAAAAAATAAAATATAACTCTTTGGTTTCATATACAATATATTTCACCAATGGGTGCTAAAATGCTTATTATCTATTTAACTATTTCAAATTGATAAATTGGATCTCCTAAATAATTAATGAAGGTCATCTTCATCTTGTTTTTACCTATCGATACAACAGAGAAACCTTCGTCTGATGAACAGAACTCAGTATCGGGTCCTTGAATTGGTTCACGAGCAAGTGAACCTGAACTGTTTACTACATAGTTTACATCAGATCCGTCTTTCTTTAAATGCTGAAAAGTGTGGGAGTGACCGGCAACATATAGTGCTACATCATAATTACGTAATAGGGGGTCAAGTTTTTGTACCAGATCTTGCTCATCTACTCTTTTCTTTTCGGATACGTAAATAGGGTGATGCCCTATTACAATTTTGAATTCAGCAGTTGAGCTTGCCAACTGTCCTTCAAGCCATCGCAATTGTTTGGTGCTGTCTTGTTTGTGAATATCTATGTATTTGTTACCTTCTTCGTGGTAAGAACTTATAAGCGGTGTGGTATCAATAAAGAAAACCTCTGCGGTAGAGAACTCTTCGGCTTCTTCTTCATCTTCGGGTAAAACCTCAACAGTATAGTACCTGTCAGGCATTTCCCATCTGCGGGAAATATTGCTGTAGTCAATAACTGCCTGAGTATTGCCCTGATACTCATGGTTTCCTAAAATAGGGTACCATGGATCTCTCAGAGAAGGATGATCATAAATAAGTTCAAAGTTGGTCATCCAAAGCGGATCATGCACGCTTTCCACCCCACCCCAATGGTGTGTATCACCTGCTGCAACAATAAATTCTAAACCAACATCATCACTATCGGCATATTCACCCATTACTCTGGCAACATCCTTTTGTTTGTAATATCCGTTTCTCCCTAAATCGTTTGCTATAAAGAAATTATAACCATCTTCATAAGCAATTTCTACATTTATCTTTTTACTTTGTCCCTGAACAGCCGTCAATGAAAACATAACAGTGAGAAAAAGGACTAAAATATTTTTAAGCTTCATCTTATTTGAATTTTTAAATAATGAATTTTTGAATTGAATAATTTATCAGAATGTAACTTTAACGCCTGCATCAAAACGAACGTTGTAATATTCAGTTTGCATAGTGTATTCTTTGCTTCCCTGGTAATAACGCAACGGCTGATTTAGCAGATTGTTGACATTTGCATAGATATTAACATAATCTCCTACTCTTACGTTCATATTAAAGTCAAGATAGTTTACCTTGTCATAATATCTGTCGTAGAACGCCTCTTCTCCAAGCTCATCAATAAAGTCGGAAGCGAAGTTATAAGAAAGGCGAGCAGAGAATTTGCGGGTATCATAACCCAATGCAGCATTGAAAGTATGAGAAGGTGTTCCCGGCATACTCAATTCTTCATTTTCTCTACCTTCGTAATTAAAGTTTTTAACGCTTGAATGATTATAAGTGTAGTTAGAATATACATTAAAATGTTTAAGGAATCCGGGCAGGAAATTCAGGTTTTGCTGAATAGATGCTTCAAATCCAAACAGATTAGCATCACCGGCATTAATCGGACGTGTGAATCTGTCCCATGTATGATTATCAAATGTATGATTTGAAAGTCTCTCCTCTACTATAAAATCTATAATATCTTTATAAAATACTCCTGCTGAGAAAAGTCCGCCATTTACATAATACTCTGCCATAAGATCGAAGTTCATCGACTTTGTAGGCAAAAGCTCCGGATTACCAACAGTAATGTAATTTTCAATATTGCTAAAACTTTTTGTAGGTGCCAGGAAATCGTAGTTAGGACGTGCAAGTGTATTAGTCCATGCAGCTTTAACTTTAAAGTCATTGTTCACATCCCATTTTGCAATAACTGCCGGTAGAAAGTTGGTGTATGAATCATCTTCTGAAGAAACAGGTGTCAAAATCTCCTCTTCTTCATCAAACTGAAATGCATTGTATTTTGAACGAGTATTTTCAACCCTTAGTCCTAGTAAAAGATCTACTTTATCATATAGTCGCTGGTCATACCTGATATATCCAGCTGTAACTGTTTCGTCGGCATCAAAATTTGCCAATCCTTCCTCTATATCTTCTTCATATTCAAAATCACTGTTTTCTGCAAGAGAAATAGCACCAATCTCCTTAGTATTTGGAAATTGACCGGCTTTATAATCACCAGCGAGGAAATTGTCGCGTGTCTCATCAGTTGCAGTCCTGTGGATTAAATCATTAAATCCATCTTCATTAATAGGCTCGTATGAAATCAGTTCACTGTGGTTACTCTTGGATTTATCTTTAATGCTTCCTCCAAATTTCAGACTGTTCATCCAGCTGCCTGATGTATTAAAGGGAAGAGTAAAATCAACTTTAGCTGTTATATCTCTGTCGTCTGTATATCCATAGCTTTCTTCTAGTTCATCAAACTCAAAGCTGGAGATATTATTAATATCGACGGGTGAACTCCTGAAGTATGGTTTGCGTGTATCACTAAAGTCAAATTGCGTTTCCACATCTTCAACTATTACACCCATTGCACGTTCATGAGGACGCTCCTGGCTGGCTTTTGAGTAATTTCCTCCCCAAGTCATACCAAGGTTTCCAAAGAAATGTTCTCCGCCTAAAGAGAAAGACTGTACCTGCTGATCTTCAAGTCTTGCATTTTTTGTATCCGACGAGCCGAACTTCAAATCTCTTACTACTTCGCTGATATAACCACCATCGCCATCAGGTTCACTCTCAATGCTCATACGGTAGCGGGTCTCCCAGTCGCGTCGTTTATTATATAATCCGCTCCAATAAATTTTATGATCAGGATTAAATACATAATCGAATGCTAATGAGTAGCTCTGACGTTCACGCTGAACGTAATATTGACGTACTTGGTAATCTGCAGTATACATTTTACCATTATCATCCTTTTCCCATTCAAACTCTACATTATCAGAGCCTGCAGGGTTGTTTTGATAAGATAAAGCAAATACCATTCCCAGATTATCATTAAAATATCGATCTCCGTAACTGAAGCCCAAGTTTAATGTTGGACGTTCAGAAATAAGATTATAACCACTACCGGCAAGGGCAGTGATTCTTCTGCCAACTGGCTGACTCTTTGTTATCAGATTTACAGATCCTCCGATTGCATCTGCATCCATATCAGGTGTGATAACCTTATTTACTTCAATTGTCTGTACCATGTCAGAAGGGATAAGGTCGAGCTGAACAGAACGCTCACCTGATTCGGCCGAAGGAATACGTGATCCGTCAATTTGCACAGAGTTTAAATTTGGATTTGTTCCTCTTATATGTCCGAATCTTGCTTCTCCCTGGTCATACTGAACATTTATTCCGGGGATACGCTTAAGGGCATCACCTATATTGGAGTCGGGAAATCGTGATACTTGATCTGCAGAAATAACATTAGAGATATTGATATTATTCTTCTGTTGTGACATAGCTTTGTGCTGTGAATTCAAACCTGTAACTACAATTTCCTTCATCAAAATTCCTTCACGCAGAACTATATTATCGAGAGATGAAGTTCTATTATTACTGATTACAATATCCTTCTCCTCCGGATTAAATCCTATGTATGAGATCTTTACTTTATAATTACCATCTTCAAGACCATTTAAACGGAAGAAACCGTTTACATCACTCACGGTGCCAATATTTGTACCTTCCACAGTAATTGTTGCTCCGGGCAATACGTAACCTGACTCATCAACAACCCTTCCGGTAAGTGCTCCGGGTGTGTTTACATTAACAGGATCTTCAATGGCATAGATTAAGCTGAATGCCATTATAAAAAGCGTTAAAAGTGTAATTGTTTTTCGCATTATTTTGTCTTTAAAATATATTAAAGTGCAAAGTAACCTCTTTAATGTTACAGATTGGTTAACGGAAAATTAAGTTATTGTTACATCCCTGTTTGCTGTTACTGTAAATTATAATATTGTGATTGAAATTAATTAACTTTGCTTCTAAAGCTTCTAAGCAGATAGGCATAATGTTTAATAAAAATTAAAATGAAACTTTACAAATTTATAACCACTGTTTTAGTATTAACCTTGTGTGCAAACATGGCTTATGGCGAGTCACCTGATAAAGTAACTGCTTTCAGATTCAGGGCAGACTTCACCGAAGACCTTGATGAAGATGCAGGATGGGCAGCTGATGTGAATGTTGCACCTGTGCAAACAGTAGACACACCATTCAGAGTCAGATTCGAAACTGAGACAGATGGATCTGAAAATATGCGTCAATATAGTTTACAGTATAGAATAAATGGAAGTAACTGGATATATATGGAGGCAGAGGAGTTTCCTTACGAATCAACCAATTCGCCAATTGCAAGTATAGTTAGTTGTGAGAATATTTTTGTTGGTGAAGAAGCGGAAGACTTACTAAATGTTTCCAAATTTACTTCAACCCCCGGAGCGGGAATTGCTCTTTCACCGGTGACACCCAGATGGATGCCACACGGAAATGGTAAGGAGTCGGCTGAATGGGAATGGGCTGTGGTTATACGTCACTGGTCTGATGGCCCCACACAGGTGAAGGATGGTGACCGTATATCGTTTAGAATGACAGATCAATACGGTGAACCACTTGCAGGCCTCGTACCTGAATTCACAGTCACGGTTCCGGAATACCATCTTGGTGGCACTTTTGTTGAAACACCCGCAAGAATTGGACCGTGGGAAACAGCTGATGGTCTGCTGTACTTCATAATGGAACCAACGGAGACTGACAACGTATTTATGATGGTGAAGTCTTCAGATGGAGGTAAAACATGGACAGAGGTAGATGGTAATAACCGTCCTTCGATTGGTGACCTTGAAGGTGTCGGGTCGGTAATGACTGATGATGGAATAATTCACATTGTACACCAAACTTCAGATGAGGTTGTACATCACGCATTTGCAACTTCAGATAACACAGATACACCTGACCATTGGATTATAGACTCAGATACCATTTCGCTGCCTATTGAGCCGCCAACACAGGTAGCTGATGTGGTAGCACGTCCTGACGGCAGTTTAGTTGCAATATTTGGAGCAGACGATAAGCTTCATCTATCAATTCGCTCAACGGAAGGTATTTGGGGTAAGGAATTCCCACTGGATATAGATAAACCATATTGGCTAACCAGTCCGGCTCTTGTTGCTCGCCCTAACGGAACTGTAGATATAGCCTATAAAACCGTTTATGGACATGGCTGGCACAGGCAATTACTCATTGATAACACACTAACTGAACCGGTGCAGATAGCTGAAGAGATTGGATTAACGGAAGATGAGTCTATGTCAATTCTGCCACTCATTTATCTTCATGAAATAAACACACTGGTAGTGGTATACCGTGATATGGACGGTTATCTTTATATGATTTCAAAACCTGACAATGGTGAATGGAGTAAACCTTTGCAAGTATCGGATCGTGTGGTTGTAACTAATCCTGTTGATTCTGATCAGGTAGCAGCTGATGCGGTGGCTCACGATAACAGGGTTTTTGTGACATTTATATCTGAAGAGAACTGTAATATATATCTCTCAACCGTTCAGATTAATGAAGGATTAGCTGTAGAAGCTCCACAAATTAAAAGAATTGTAGCAGATATAGATGGTTCATGGGTAAGAGGTCAGGTTCTTCTTAATCAGTCACTGACACCCGTTTACGGACTTGTATATGATGCGGGGAGTTTAGGAGGATCGGGATTCAATAAATATATTGAAATACCTCTTAATTAATATTCAGGTAAATAAGTCATGAAACAAAAAAAGCACCTACAAATATTTGTTGCAAGTGCTTTATTTTTAGAGTGATCCGAGCGGGATTCGAA
>LSQX01194650.1_pt1 | contig 13936 bp, 12 predicted proteins | sample 654561 | NCBI WGS metagenome assembly LSQX01 (sample SAMN04489861, study PRJNA283612) | anaerobic digester metagenome | isolation source: 4 biogas reactors fed with cattle manure at either 37C or 55C with and... | place: Denmark: Kongens Lyngby | collected 2014
GCTATACTTTGAATGTATACTTGTACAAGGAGAAACAGCATGACAACAGCAGACCTGAAAGCCTTGATTGAGCGTGTAGCGACTTTCCGGACTGAATCACAGACACTGGAAGTGAAGGCGGCACATGAGGGGAATCTCTACAACTCCTTGTCAAGTTTTTCCAATCAGGATGAAGGAGGAGTCATTCTTTTTGGTCTTGACGAGTCAAAGGGATTTGCAAAGGTCGGAGTCTACGACCCCTTTGATCTACAGAATAAGATTGTCGAGCAATGCAACGAGATGATTCCCAAAGTGAGGCCGCTCATTACCCTGTACGAAGAGGATGGAATGTATTTTCTGAGTGCAGAAATCCCTGCAATCGATAGTGTCGACCGACCATGTTATTACGCTGGAAAAGGAAGGCTGAAAGGTTCCTATATACGAGTAGGACAATCGGATGAACCAATGACTGAGTATGAGATTTTCAGTTATGAAGCGTTCAGAAAGAAATACCGAGAAGACATTCGCCCCGTTCAGAGAGCGAATGATGCTTCACTTGATAAGGATGCCTTGCAACGGTATCTTCTGAAACTACGCCAGAACAAACCCAATCTCTCAAAGCTGGATGACCAGCAAATATTGAACCTGATGAGCATGATTGTCGATGGAAGGCCGTCAATAAGTGCGATATTGCTTTTTTGCCCTTATCCACAGGCATACTTTCCTCAATTGGCCATTACTGCCATTTCAGTTCCAGGGACTATGATGGGCGATACCTCCATGTATCATGAACGATTCATCGACAACAAGCGCTTGGAAGGAAGCTTGGAGGAGATGCTTACAGGCGCACTCACATTCATCATGAACAATATGAAAGTAAGCACGATTGTTGACCCGGCCACAGGAAAGCGTACCGATAATGCCGAGTATCCGATGGTTGCTGTCAGGGAAGCACTGCTGAACGCCTTGGTTCACAGGGACTACAGCATGCATACCGAAGGAATGCCCATCCAGGTAATTATGTATACTGATCGGATGGAGGTGAAAAACCCCGGCGGATTGTATGGCCGTTTGACTGTCGACCAGCTTGGAAAGGTTCAGCCGGATACGCGCAATCCTGTTCTGGCAACCACCATGGAGATTCTTTCGCTGACAGAGAACCGCTATTCAGGCATTCCAACCATCTACAGCTCGATGAGGGAAGCAGGAAATCCGGATCCCGTATTCGATTCATCACGCGGCTTTTTCACCGTTACCTTGTATAAACGGGCTTTCTTGGAGGACCACCACAGATCCATACCAAGTGAAGACATCTCTGCTATTGAGCACTCGATTCTGGAATTCTGCAAGGTTCCAAGGACCAGGGCCGAACTGGCTGCTCACTTCAGCTTTAAGTCAGTTTCGTACTTCTATTCGAAACATGTGCTTCCTTTGGTGGAGAGAAACCTGTTGGTCATGGGTAACCCCGATCGTCCGAAGAGTACGAATCAAACCTATACAACAGCTTCATCCTTTCATTGAAAGGCCTCTTCTCACACCTCGTTCACAAACGCCCCATTACGGATAAGGGTGCTGATGCACAGCATCGCCGAGCCTATGACGCCGATGCTGTCACCGAACTTGGTGACATTCACATCGAAGTCGCTCTTGATCCAAGGCGTTGCCTCGGTGATGATGGCGCGCCTGATCGAGTCGACGTACTGCAGACCGAATTCACACAGGTTACCCCCGAGCACCACCGCCTTCGGGTCGTAGAACACAACAAGGCTTCCCACCATCGAGCCGATGGTGTGGGCGCTCTCGTCCACCATCTGGATGACCTGGCTGTCACGGCGCTTGATGGCCTCCTTGAGATCGGAAAACTGCAGATACCCCTTCTGTTCAACCACCTTCTGCAGAAACGTATTCTGCTTGGTGTGTGCCAAGAGTTCGGCTCGTTTGAGCAAGGCTCCGCCACCGGCTATAGCCTCAAGGCAGCCTACTTTTCCGCACTTGCACTGCTGCGTGTTTCCATCGACGCGCATGTGCCCGATATTGCCGCTCATACCGCTGTTGCCCCGATAAATGCAACCCTGCATGATAAGGCCTGCACCGATGCCGGCTCCGAGCTTGACAAACAGAATATCCTTGCCCCGATACTGGTCCGACAGGAAGGCCTCTCCGAAGGCCATGGTATTCACTTCATTGTCCACAAAGACCGGGCAGGAGTAGAGCTTTGACAGCTTAGGTCCCACCGGATAGTGGTGCCACCCGGGCATGAACGCAGGGTGTACCGCATACCCACCGGCAAAATCAACCGGGGAGGGGAGTCCCACCCCGATGCCGAGGATATCGGTCACTCTTTCGGCCAGTGACTGTTGCAGAGCTTCTATCGCATGGGAAATCTGCTTGAGAATGGCATCGGGGCCATCGATGTAGTCGATGGTGATGCATTGTTCTTTTAGTAAGTTGCCCATGATATCGCAGGCTCCGACAGCACAGCAGTCGGCATCCATCTCGATGCCGATGAACAGGCCGCGGTTCTGATTGATGACCAGGCTCTTGCGCTTGTCCTGGCCCTCGACGGGTTTCTCCAAGAGAATCCCGTCTTCAAGCAGCTTGTCCACATTGGCGGTGATGGTACTGCGGGAGAATCCGCTGAGCCTGCTGAGCTCGGCCCGGGTAATGGTTTTTTCGTTCCATACAAGCTGGATAATGGTATGGATGGCAAGATTTGTAGAGCTGTCGGTGATTCTTTTCATACGCCCAGCATACTGCAAAATGTCTGGTATTGGTAGATGTAACAACATAGGTCGTGCAAAAAATGTTCGATGGTCGAACAAAAAAGTTTGACAAATGTAAAAACCTACCCTATGCTGAAGCTGTACCCGACAAGAAGCGACCCTTTTAAAGGAGCCGAACATGCAATTGCGACGAAAACATAAGGATTGGATATGGGCCTATCTCTTCATCGCCCCCACGGTATTGGGCCTGTATATCTTCTTCCTCTATCCAATGGTGAGTTCAGTCTTCATCTCCTTTACCAAATGGAATCATCTCAGTGCACCCCGGTACATCGGACTCTCAAACTACAAGCAGCTCTTTCAGGACCCAACCATCTGGCTTGAGTTCAAGAACACCATGTTCTTCGTACTCGTCTCCGTTCCCCTGACGGTGGGTATCTCGCTCTTTTTAGCCAGCGCCCTCAATAAGAAATACCTCTTGGGGAAGGGGCTGTTCAGGACGGTATTCTTTCTTCCCTATGTGATTCTTCCCGTCATAACCGCCCAAATATTCATGATCGTCTTCAACTCCCGCTACGGCTTGATCAACGGCCTGCTCAGGATCATGAACCTGCCTCAGCCGGCATGGTTCAGCAATGCACTCTTGACCCGGTTCGTCATTGTTTTGGTGACGCTCTGGGCGAGCATCGGCTATTTCACCGTCATCCTGTTGGCCGGACTACAGAACATCTCTCCCCAGTACTATGAGGCATGCGACATCGACGGAGGCTCGTGGTGGGTGAAATTCCAGCACATCACCTTCCCGCTGGTCACCCCGCAGCTTTTCTTCTGCCTGGTGCTGGCGATCATCAACAGCTTCAAGATGTTCGACTACATCTTTGTATTCGGCAAGAGTAATGTCATCGTCCGGGAGAACATCCGCACCATGGCCTTCGGCATCTATGAACGAGGATTCACCTATCTGGAGATGGGGTACGCATCCGCAGAAGCGATCATTTTCTCGCTGATCGTACTTACCGTAACCATTTTGCAGAACGTCGGACAGAAGCACTGGGTGCACTACAGCTGAGGAGGCAGGCGATGAAAAGACTGAATAAGAAATGGGGGATCAGCATCGGCTTCTTCGTACTTGCCGTATTCGCCCTCATCACCTTGGTACCCTTCTTCTGGATAGTCGTCTCTTCCTTCAAGACCTATCGTGAGACAGTGCAGATTCCCGTGGTGTTCTTCCCCGCCAGCTTCTCGAACTTTGAAAACTACCAGGAGCTGTTCGGCAGGCTCAACTTTCTCTCCTACTACAAGAACAACATCATCAACACCATCGGCATCACCTTCCCCCAGTTGTTTCTCTCTTCGCTTGCAGCCTATGCTTTCGCCCGCATCGATTTCCCCTTCAAGAATGTGATCTTCATCTCCCTGCTGCTGGCACTGATGATCCCCATCCAGATGATTCTCATGCCCCGTTACAAGCTCATTCTCGACTTGGGGCTCTTTGATTCTTATCTGGGCATCATCATTCCCAGCATCCCCAGCGTGACCACCACCTTCTACATGCGCCAACAGATCATGAGCCTGCCGCGTTCACTGGATGAGTCGGCCTACCTCGACGGGGCGGGACACTTCAGGATTTTCTGGTCCATTCTGCTGCCGCTGTGCCACAGCGCCCTGCTTGCAACCGGCATCATGTGCCTGGTCTTCAGCTGGAACGACTTCCTCTGGCCGTTGGTCGTGATCAATTCTACACAGAAGTACACCTTGTCGATCGCCGTTGCAAACCTGCAAGGCCAGCACCTGACCAAGGACAACCTGCTGCTCACCGCAGCGGTGGTGGTATCACTGCCGATGGTGGTGGTCTTCATCATCAGCCAGCGGTACTTCATCGAAGGCATCGCCTTGTCCGGCATCAAGGAATAATCGCATTCACATCCGGAGTGTTCCGGATTGAAATACAACAGGAGGAATCTATGAAAAAGAGTCTGAGAATCGGTTTGGTGGCGTTGTTGCTCATCGCCATGTCCCTTAGCAGCGTGTTTGCGGCCGGAGGAGCCGAAGCAAAGCCGCAGGAAACGAAAACGATCAACTTCTGGTATTGGGACCAGAACGGTGAGGAAGTCTACAAGCAGATGATCGCCGAGTTCGAGGCCCAGAATGCAGGCGTCAAGGTGAACATGTCGATCATCCCCTGGGCCGACTACTGGACCAAGCTGCAGATGGCTCTGCCCACCGGTACCGGTCCCGATGTATTCTGGCTCAACCATCCCAATGCCGTGTCCTACCTGCCCACCGGCTTGGTCATGAACCTCGAGCCCTACAAGGACCAGATGAAGTTCGAGAATTTCAACTCCATCTATTACGAGCCGTTCATGCATGATGGAAACCGCTACGGCGTTCCCATTTTCTTCGACTCGGTCATCCTGTACTACAACAAGGCCATGTTCGATAAAGCCGGGCTTGCCTATCCCGACGACACTTGGACCTGGGACGACTATTTCAATGCAAGCGCCAAGCTGACGATCAAGGAGAAGGGCACCACCATCCAGTACGGCACCATCGCCGATCCCGACATGCAAAGCGGTGCTTCCAACTTCATCCTGCAAAACGGGGGAACACTGTTCAGTGAAGACCGCATGCAGCTTGCGATCAACACACCCGAGGGAAGGGAAGCCGCCCAGTTCCTGCTCGACCTGATCTACAAGTACGGCTACTCTCCGAAGGTAAGCGAGATGCGTGAGATTACCAAAGCCACGATGTTCCAGTCCGGCATGGTCGCCATGATCACCAACCACACCGGAATCCTCAAGCAGTTCGCTGAAATCCTTGGACCGGACCTCGGCATTGCACCGATGCCCAAGCAGAAGCAGCGCGCCAGCATCTACCACAACCTGGGCTATGTCGCCTCTGCAAAGACCAAGCACCCTGAGGAAGTGATGAAGTTCATGGCCTACCTCGCCAGTGAAAGACATGCAACCATTCTTTCCAGCGTCTGGGCTCCCTGCTACAAGGGTGGAGCCGAGCTCTTCTTCAAGGAGTACAGCTGGCTCGACACCAAGGCGATCGTGGACACCGTCAATTACGGCTATCCGCTGCCGATTTCCGGCAAGAATGCAGGACCCATTTACACCTTGTTGAACAACGAGATGGACAAGGTATTCATGCAGCCGCAGCTTGGCAACGGCCTTGCAGAGATCGAGAAAGTGATCAACGCAGAAATCAACAAATAACTATGGTATCATCAGGTTGCGCCCCATCCGGGGTGCAACCCAATAATCCAGGAGGGAAACAATGGAGCCTATTCGTGTAGCACTGCTTGGGGCAGGAAGTAGGGGAAAGCATGTGTATGCGGACTATGCACAAGCACATCCCCAGGAAATGAAGATTGTTGCGGTTGCAGAACCCAACGATGTCAAACGACAGTGCATCGTTGATGAGCATGGCATAGAAAAATCCTATGCAGTCAAGGATTGGCGTGACTTGTTTATCTCCAAGCAGAACTTCGATGCAGTGGTCATCGCCACCCAGGATTCGATGCATCGGGATGCAATTCTTGCAGCCATCGGCAAGCAGTACCACATTCTCTGTGAGAAGCCCATCGTCACCACCTTGGAGGACAGCAGGACGATAGCAGAGGCCGCCAAGGATTTCTCAAAGGTATTCGTCATCTCCCATGTACTTCGCTACTCCCCCTTCTTCACCCGCGTCAAGAAGTTGATCAGGGATGGGGAACTGGGAAGACTCATCGGCATCGAGCTGGATGAGTGCGTCGGACACATTCACATGTCCCACAGCTTTGTCAGAGGCCACTGGAACAACAGCAACACCTCGGCTCCCATGATTCTTGCCAAGAGCTGCCATGACATGGATATCCTGCTCTACCTGGCCGGCGCCGACTGCACGTCGCTCAGCTCCTACGGCGATCTCTACCATTTCAAGGAAGAGAATGCTCCGGTCGGCGCTCCGCTTCGGTGCACCGACAACTGCTCTCACTACGAGGCATGCCCGTATGCGGCACAAAAAATTTACCTTGGAAAAAATACCGCATGGCCGGTGAATGTCATAACCACCGATTTGTCCGTTGAAGGCAGGCTGAAAGCCTTGCAACAAGGCCCGTGGGGTCGCTGTGTCTACCACTGCGACAACAATGTGGTGGACCATCAGACGGTGAACGCACAGTTTGCAAACGGCGTCATCGCCACCTTCACCATGAGCGGCTTTACCATGACCACCCATCGTGGCCTCAGGCTGATGGGAACCCAGGCCGAGTTGATCGGAGATATGGAGAAGGGAATCATTACGATCAACTACTTCTCTTCACGGGATAAGAAAACCATTGAGATAGAAACCACCCGCGAGGGGCACAGCGGCAGTGACGAGCTGTTCGTCGCCGACTTTGTCCGCTTGGTACGCTCGAACAATACCAGCGGTGAAACAAGTGTTGGATCGTCGCTTCAGAGTCACTACATGGCCTTCGCCGCCGAGGCATCCCGTCTCGCCGACGGAAAGCGCATGCAGGTCGCCGACTTTGGTAAACTGCAATAAGGAGCATACAGCATGTTGCGAATCGCATTACTAGGCTGCGGCACGATGGGAAGCACCCATGCCCACGCCTACACCTCCCTAGGGGAGGCAAAGGTGGTTGCCGTCTGTGACATCCGCCTTGAGAAGGCAGAGGCCCTTGCATCACTCTTGGGCTGTGTTGCCTATACCTCCTATGAAGCGATGAAGGAGAAGGCCGATTACGAAGTGCTGGATGTGTGTCTGCCCACCTATCTGCATTGCCGATATGCCACAGACGCCATGCAGGATGGAAAGCATGTGTTCTGCGAGAAACCCATCGCCCTCAATCTTGAGGATGCCGATCTCATGGTTGAGACGGCAAAAGAATACGGCGTCACCTTCTCCGTCGGCCATGTGTTGCGCTTCTTCCCCCAGTACCAGGCTGCAGTTGCTCAGATCAAGGCCGGGCGCATCGGAACGCCTGCACTTTTAAGGACTACACGAAACCAGGCCTTTCCCGGCTGGAGCTGGGAGAACTGGTATCAGGATATTACAAAGAGTGGAGGGCCGGAAGTCGATTTGGCCATCCACGACTATGACTGGTTGCTGTACAACTTTGGTTCGGTGAAGCGTGTCTATGCAAAGAACCTTGGCACCGGTCATCCAAAGCAGATGCATACGCTGGCCATCCTGCGGTTTGCAAGCGGGGCGATGGCACATGTGGAAGCGAGCTGGGCGCTGCCCAAGGGAATCGAGTTCCGCACCACTTTTGAGTTGGTGGGAACCGACGGCCAGCTCTGCTACGACTCCAGCCGCGATTGTCCGCTCAAGACACAGTTGGGCAGTGACGAGGAGGCTTCGCTGTTCTATGACAACCCTCTCAGCGATGAGATGAATCCCTACCGTGCAGAGCTGAAGGCTTTCCTGCATGCCGTAGAACACAAGACGGAGCCGGTTGTTACTGCAGCCGAAGCTATTGCCGCGCTTCAGGTTGCCTTGGCGGCCAAAGAATCGGCCCACAGTGGAAAGGTGGTGCATCTATGAAAGAACTGCGAATTGGAGTTGTGAGCTTTGAGCACATGCATGCCCAAAGCTACACCCAGGAACTGGTGAAGTACGCCGAGGTAACCTTGGTAGGGATAGCTGATGAAAATGAGAAGCGCGGCAGGGAAATGGCTGCAACATTTAAAACCAACTATTACCAGAGGTATGAAAGCTTGTTGGAGCAACAGCTTGACGGGGTGGTCATCTGCACCAACAACCGCGACCATGCAAAGGTCAGCATAGCCGCTGCGAAGAAAGGCATCCATATCCTGGTTGAGAAGCCGTTTGCAACGACGATTGCCGATGGTCATGCCATGCTTGAAGCAGCAAGGGAAGCAAACGTTCAAATAATGAACGCATTCCCGATGCGCTTCAATCCCAACGTGATAGCCGCCAAGAAGAAGATTGATGCCGGCTTGATCGGGCAGGTGCTTACCATCACCTCGATCAACCACGGCAAGATTCCCGGTGGTTGGTTCATCGACCCGGCTCTCTCCGGCGGTGGGGCTGTCATGGACCATACCGTGCACTTGGGGGACTTGATCCGCTGGTTCACCGGCTCTGAGATCAAGAGCGTGTTCTGCGAGAGCGGCGAGCTCTTGCACCATAAGGGCATTGATGACACCGGCTTGGTGATGATCGAGCTTGACAACGGGGTGTCCGCCACCATCGATTGTTCCTGGGCGCACCACACCAACTATCCCATCTGGGCCCAAGTCGATATGCAGATCATCGGCACGAAAGGCGTGATCGAGCTCAAAGCGTTCGCCCAGGTGCTGCACCTGGATGACCAGACCAACCAACGATTTGAGGATATCGGGTGGAATGAGACGGGGGATGAGGGTCTCATCAAGGAGTTTGTCCAGGTATGTGCAACAGGAAGGACTCCGTTGGTTACCGGCCTCGACGGGCTCAGGGCCCTTGAGATAGCCCTTGCCTCCTATGAGTCGAGCAGGACCAATGAGGTGGTAAGCCTTACCTAGCCAATAAGAAGTTGTTTGCAACACCGGGGTGGCGATTGCCACCCCGGTGTTCATTGGCGTAATATTCTCATGATTGACCGCAACAGCATGAAATACCAGGGATATAGGTCGAGCCATGAAACGTGATTATGATTTCTCAAAAAGAACCAAGAATCCTTATGCTTCCAAATTGCCAAAACAACAAGTAGCGATTCGTTTGGATGCTGAAACAAATGCATATTTTACGCAGATGGCACAAAAGTATGGACTCTCTGTCGAGGACCTCATCAACCTCTATCTTACAGATTGTGTGAAGAAGAATCGGGTACTGGAATATTCGTTCCCTGAACCATNNCCGAGATGATGGATAAGCCTGGTCAATCTCCTAGATGAACCGTGCAGGGGAGATGAGAAAAATCTCTGCAAGTTGCTTTGCTTTTGCCTTGCTGATTGCTTTTCTTCCATTCTCCAAATCGCATATGTATTGCTTGGCAACCCCGAGCGTATCAGCGAGCTGTTTCTGCGTCATATTTGCAAGTCTCCGGTGGAAACGTAGAGTTTTTCCAGGACTCATTACTGCATCCATCTCTTTAAACCAAGGCATTTCAGCTACACTCATATACTGGTCGTCATCCTCGATATAAAGATCCGAGCCATAATGCTTCTTCAATAACACAACAATATCCTGTGGGATATCACCCTTCATTCGGATATCAATCATAGGGAGCTTTTTCACGACTGCCAACATAGTATACCTCCACAATATATGATCCTTTTTCAGCGTACCAACACGCAACCCAACTCCATCCTAAATGACAATGGAATTTGGTTCCTGACGAATTCAGAGTACAAAATTCCTGTATTCTCTTCGATATGGACCTTTCTCCTGCATACCAAGAATCAATTCGTGGAGTGTGAATCTTTCATTCATTGGCATTTCCCGTATCACTCTTTGAAATTTCTTCTTCAGTATGACTTCAAAGCGCACACTCGATAATACTATTAAAAAGAGTACTAAGTAAACAAAAATAGTATATCTTAACAAATACTCAAAGACGCCGGATATAATCTTGGCTCAAATCATCTTCTCTATGTGCTGTAAAAATTGGCTCTTAAGGTATATACAAAAGAGCCGCTGAACTTCAGCGGCTCTTAAAGAGGTGCCAATCGGATTCGAACCGATGCATCAAGGTTTTGCAGACCTTTCCCTTACCGCTTGGGTATGGCACCATGCGTTAGGCAATGTTGACCATACCAGTTTTCTTTTCGATAATCAAGGGGGAATAGTGAGGATTCTTTACAAGGAGTAATGATGATGAGACGAATGCTGCTTCTCTTATGCTTGGGCTTTGCCTACTTGGCTCCACTTTCTGCGATTGGCAGCGAGCGGCATCTGAACACCAGCTTCGCAACAGGTGTGCATTACGGCTCGGCTTTAGGCACCGATGTATCCTACGGTCTGGACATAGCCTATTTCTTGTACACACCCTACCAAGGAACCGGTATGGTGACCAAGGTATCCACAACGTTCGCAGACTCGGTTACCCGTATGGCGTTCTTCATAGGCCCGGCTTTTCGCTCGGTTTTGGCCGGGGGAGTGGAGGGGCATGTTTCCGTAGGGCTATCCTTCAATGAGATCGAACAACAGGTGCCCGGAGGCAGTGATGAGGTTCAGCTTGGGCTTGGCCTTGATGCCGGCTCACGCTTCAGGCTCGTCAGTTCCGGCTCGCTGGATGTGGCCCTTGTTGCAGGTTTCTTTTCCGATGTTTCGCTTCTCCGTTTTCTGGATGGAAAGCGAATAGGCGGGTGGGCCGGCAATATCGTCCCCTATGTCGGATTCTCCTTTTCCTCCATCACTCACTATGGATTTCCTTCCTACACCATATATTGAACCTTCTTGAACGTTTTTCTTGTATTCTTTCAGATAATCACGTTGACATCTGAATGTTTTTGATTGTATTATGAAGCTGTAACGGGTAAAAAGTACAAAAACATTCAAGGAAGTGTTCATGTCAACCATTCCTGCCAGCAGACAGCAGTACATTCTCAACCTGATCAAGACCGAAGGTACGGTCACCGTCAGTCAGCTGGCCGAAGAGCTTGGAGTGAGTGAACTTACCATCCGCCGCGACCTCGACCAGCTTGAGAAGAAAGGGCTTGTGGAGCGGACCCACGGGGGTGCGACAGCCAGAAGAAACCTTCCTGTCGAGCCCGATTACCTGCAAAAGGCATCAGAGTTCCCCAAAGAGAAGGAAGTCATCGGACAGACCGTGGCAGCCATGGTCGAAGAGGGCGACACCCTGTACATCAACAGCGGGTCGACCACGTTCGAAGTAATCCGTGCGGTGGTTGCCCTCCAAAAGAAAGTGACCATCGTCACCAACAACATCGATGCCATTTGGTTGTGCAAGGAGAGCGAGCACATCCGTCTCATTCTTGCAGGCGGCGTGTATAGAAGTCGAAGCCACTCTGTTTCAGGCTCCCTTTCATCGTTTCTGGTCAACCAGGTCTATGCGAACAAGGCAATCATCGGCGTCGACGGTTTTTCGCCCTCGGCAGGCCTTACCACCCCCATTCTGGAGGAGGCCGAGACCACCCGTGCCATGATCGAGCACACCGTAGGAACGGTGATCGTAGTGGCGGCAGCGAACAAGATCGGGGTGGTGTCGAATTTCAAGACAGTAGGTCTTGATCAGGTCGATGTTCTGGTCACCGATGAGAAGGGCGGCGAGATAGTCAAGCAAATGGAGATCCCTGAGGGTCTTGCAATACAAATAGCAACTACATAGGTGTAGGAGGAGTACCGAATGAAGTATATGGATGAGTATGCCGAGCAGTATAAGGATTGCGCGTGGGTCAGCTTTGAGGAACTTGAGGCTTTCATGGAAGAAGCCCTGGTTCACGCAGGAGTTCCTGCCGCTGATGCAAAGATCATCGGCGATGTCCTCATCGAGAGTGACAAGCGGGGAATCGACAGCCATGGAATCGGGCGCTTGAAGCCGATTTACATCGACCGCATCGATATGGGCATTATGAATCCTGTCACCGAGATCGAGGTGATCAAGGACCAGGATGCCACCGCCGTACTGGATGCACACAACGGCATGGGCCACGTCGCAGGCTACCGCGCAATGGAAATGGCCATTGAGAAGGCAAAGAAGTATGGTTTGGGCATGGTTGTGGTACGCAACTCCAACCACTACGGTATTGCAGGCTACTTCGCCACCATGGCGACCAAGGCCGGCATGCTGGGTATCACCGGTACCAACGCACGTCCCTCCATTGCTCCGACCCACGGTGTTGAGAACATGCTGGGAACCAATCCCCTGACCTTCGGTCTGCCTACCGACGAAGAGTTCCCCTTTGTCCTCGACTGCGCCACCAGTGTATCGCAGAGAGGCAAGATCGAGGTATATGGAAGAGCAGGCAAGGACCTTCCTCCGGGTTGGGTTCTTGACAACGAAGGAAAGACCAGGACTGATACGCTGCAGGTGCTTGAAGACCTGACGACCGGCAAGGCCGCCCTCACTCCGCTTGGAGGCATCGGCGAGGTTACCGGCGGCTACAAGGGCTTTGGGTATGCAACCGTGGTAGAGATCCTCTCCGCCGCCTTGCAGGACGGTGCCTGGATGAAGGCGCTCAACGGTTTTGACGAGAACCACAAGCCGATCCCGTATCCGCTCGGGCACTTCTTCATCGCCATCGATCCCGAGCACTTCATGGGCCTGAACACCTTCAAGCGCATTGCCGGCACCATCTGCCGTGAGCTGCGTGAGAGCAAGAAGGCACCGGGTGAGGATTACATTTTCACCGCAGGTGAGAAGGAGTACCTCTCCTACCAGTTCAGAAAGGAGCACGGCTGTCCCGTTCCTCCTTCCCTGCAGAAGGTCATGGTAACCCTGCGCGATCGGTACAAGATGAATTACAAGTGGGATTTTGAGAAGAAATAAGGAAAAGGAGAAATACAAAATGCAAGACGATTTGACCAAGCGCGCGCTTGATTACCACATGATGGATGGAGTCCCGGGAAAGGTCTCGGTTGTTCCTTCCAAACCCTGCCAGACAGCTGCCGATCTCGGCCTGGCCTACACCCCCGGTGTTGCAAAGCCTGTTTTGGCCATCGAGGCCAACCCCGCGGATGCCTACAAGTACACCTCCAAGGGAAACCTGGTTGCCGTCATTTCGAATGGAACCGCCATCCTCGGTCTCGGTGACCGCGGGGCCCTGGCAAGCAAGCCTGTCATGGAGGGCAAGGGAGTCCTGTTCAAGAGATTTGCAGACATCGATGTGTTCGACATCGAGCTGGATGAGAAAGATCCCGATAAGATCATCGCCATGGTCAAGGCAATGAGCCCGACCTTTGGTGGTGTGAACCTCGAGGACATCAAGGGCCCTGAATGCTTCAAGATCGAGCAGGAGCTGATCAAGCAGTGCAACATCCCCATTTTCCACGACGACCAGCATGGGACCGCCATCATTGCAACCGCAGGCCTGATGAACAGCTGCGAGATCGTGGGCAAGAAACTTGAGGATGTCAAGGTTGTTGTCAATGGAGCCGGGGCTGCCGGTATCAGCTGTGCAAAGATGTTTGTTGCAGCCGGCGTGAAGCGCGAGCACATCACCATGCTTGACAGCAAGGGTGTTGTCTACAAGGGTAGGACAGCCGGAATGCCACCCGAGAAAGAGGAGTTCGCCACCGAAAGCAGTGCACGTACGCTCGCTGATGCAATGGTG
>LSQX01279003.1_pt1 | contig 13936 bp, 8 predicted proteins | sample 654561 | NCBI WGS metagenome assembly LSQX01 (sample SAMN04489861, study PRJNA283612) | anaerobic digester metagenome | isolation source: 4 biogas reactors fed with cattle manure at either 37C or 55C with and... | place: Denmark: Kongens Lyngby | collected 2014
GATACGCCGCAGCTCATCAACGCCGAGGCGACGCGGGCGAACCCGGCAACCAGCGGGATTGAGGGCGAGATCAAGGCCGCGAGCGTGGCGGTGCAGGAGGCACGGGCACGCGTCGCCGCCGCGCAGAGTGTTCTCGGCGGGATCCACGACCGCGTCCGCGACCTCCCCGACGCGCGCCAGCAGTGGCAGCGTCTCACCGACCGGCTCGACGCAGCCAGGGAGGCCTACCTGAGCCTGCAGGGCGAGCTTCGCCAGGCACGCCTCGCGGAGGCCGTCAAGAAGGGCAACGCGCGAGTGGTTGACCAGGCGCAGGAGCCCCTGGAGATACAGGCATCGCTGCCGCGCTCGTTGCTGTTCGCGCTCGCTCTCGGCCTCTTCATCGGCATCGGCCTCGCGATCCTGCTCGAGGCGCTCGATGACACGATCTACTCCGTGGAGGACCTGCAGCGCGTCAGCGACCTCTACCTGCTCGGCGTCGTCCCGCTGCGCACGGACGATGCCAGCCCACTGGTGACCCTGGATGATCCGAAGAGCCCTCCCGCGGAGGCCTACCGGACGCTGCGTAGCAACATCCGCTTCTCGCTCTTCGATCGTCCGGCGAAGACCTTCCTCATCACCAGCGCGGGCTCCGGTGAGGGCAAGTCCGTCACCGCCGCCAACCTTGCGGTCGCGCAGGCCCACAGCGGAGTCTCAGTGGTGCTGGTGGATACCGATCTGCGGCGGCCGGTTCAGCACAAGCTGTTCGGCCTCTCGAATGACATCGGCGTGACCAACGTGGTCGTCGGTGACATGAACGTCGCCGATGCCCTCACGCCGACGGAGGTCGCCGGTCTCCGGCTGCTGGCCTCCGGGCCGCTGCCGCCCAATCCCGCGGAGCTGCTCGAGTCCGAGCAGATGACCGCGATGATCAGCGAACTCACGCAGCTCGCCGACCTCGTGATCTTCGACTCGCCGCCGGCGGTCATGCTGACGGACGCGACGGTCCTCGCGGCGAAGCTCGACCGCACGATCGTGGTCGCCGAGTCCGGGCAGATCACCGAACGCGCCCTCGGAGACATCGAGCGACTCTTCCGCCACGCGCGCGCGGACATCCTCGGGATCGTCCTCAACAAGCTGCGCGTCACCGGCGGAGACTACTACTATTACTACTATTACTACTCCGAATACGCCGACGAGCCGGACGCAGAATCCCGTGGTGCGCGCAACGGCAGCGGCACCGAGCGTAAGCCTCAGGACCTCCTCGACCTGAACGCTCCCGACGGGCGCGGCCCCCAGGACCCCGAGCCGTAGTGTGCGGCGGTCATTCCTCCTTTCCCCGGGCGTGTCGGCCGGTGCGCGGCCGTCCGGCTGTGCCCTCCACGTGGACGGTTCGTCGCGTGCCTCGTCACGGAGCTACCTGATCCTCGCCGGCGCGCCTTCTGCTCGCTGCCTCCGTTAACATAGCGTCGGGAGGGCCTCTCCTTTGCTATGTTTTTTCGCCTGCGGGCCGACTTTCAGCAAAAGAACATGGAAGACACACGGAAAAGCAACGATATTGGCATACTGTCAACCTATCGACGTCGTGCCTTTCACGGTTCATGGTGGCGTGGAGCCACGCCCCTGGCGCACGCAGGAATCCCATTCGGCGTGAGGAATACCCTCGTACATCCGCGGGGCACGCCGGAGCGGTCAGGGGCCCATCTGTGTGCGCGTACCCCTCAAAGGAGGCGCAGAGCGATGTCTTCCATCGGGCGGTTCAGCCTGGCAGTGACCCTTGTGGCGATGCTGGCGCTCACTTTCGGCTGCAACGGGCAGGAGAAGAGGGAGCCCGAGCCGGCTCCGGAGGCCGAGGTGACGCTGCCGGCCCAGGCGGCCCCGGACGTCCCTGAGCGCTTCGTGGTCGCGATCAGCCCCTCCGCGGAGAGCTACGAGATCCCCCGCGACCTCGGGACAGTGCGCAACCTCGCCTACCATCGGGACCTCACCGAGCAGCAGAAGCGCCAGCTTGCGCGCGTGGGCTTCGTCGTGGCCCCCGATGAGGCCGAGCAGATGTTCATGCTCTACGAGAGCTACACCGAGACCGATGACGCTGCGAACTTCATCACGGTCGATTCGCTGCTGCAGGCGTGGCATGTCTTCTACGACTTCAGCCTGCGCACCGTGGAGAGCGAGAAGCTCGCGCCCCTCGCGGAGCAGATGACCGAGGCGCTGCTGCAGGACGCCGCGGCGCAGCTTGAGGCCGCCGATGGGGGACCTGTGCGCGAGGCCGCAAGCCGCAACCTCGGCTACCTTGCGGTCGCGCAGCGCCTCCTTGACCCGGCGGCGGCCGTCCCCGACGCGGTGCGCGGCGTGGTCGAGGAGGAGCTTGCGCTGATCGAGGCCCATGAGGGCCGCGCCGAGTCCCCGCTGCTCGGTAGCACCATCCACTACTCGCAGTTCAACCCGCGCGGGCACTACACCCGCAGCGAGGAGCTTGGGCGCTACTTCCGCGCGATGATGTGGTTCGGGCTCGTCGGCTTCGACCTCGAGAGCACCAGCGAGCAGCGCAACCGAGACCACACCCTGCAGGCGCTGCTGCTCACGAAGCTGCTGGCCGAAGATACGGCGGCGCGCACGGCGTGGGAGCGCCTCGCGCGGCCGATCGACTTCTTCGTCGGCGGCGCCGATGACCTCGGCTTCGAGCAGTACCTGCCGGTTGCCCGCGCCGTTTTCGGCGACGCGCTGCCCCTCGAGGAGATCGCGGATGAGGGCAGGCTGGACCAGTTCATCGCGCGCGCGAAGGCTGAACTGCCTGAGCCGGGCATCGCGCCCTTCTTCCACGAGGCGGACGCCTCCGGCAAGCTCATCGGGCAGCCGAAGGCGCAGGGGCGGCAGTTCCGCCTGCTGGGCCAGCGCTTTATCCCGGACTCGTGGGTGATGCAGCAACTCGTCTCGCCGCTGGTGGGCACACCGGGGCCGAAGACCGCGCGCGACGTGCCGATGGGCCTCGACGTGATGGCCGCGCTGGGCTCCGAGCGCGCGCGGGAGATCCTGACGGAGCAGTACCAGCAGGATCGCTTCGCGAACTATGAGACGCAGCTTGATGTGGTCACCGCTGAGATGGACGGGACCGACGAGGCTGCCTGGCGCTCGAACATGTACCGCGGCTGGCTCTACGCGCTCCGACCGCTGCTGGAAGTCCCGGGGCCGGGCTACCCGACCTTCATGCAGTCGGTCGAGTGGCTGGACAAGTCGCTGAGCACCTCACTCGCGAGCTGGGCGGAGCTGCGGCATGACACCGTGCTGTATGCGAAGCAGTCCGGCGCTGAGATGGGCGCAGGGCCGGAGGGCGCGCCGCAGGGCTACGTCGAGCCCTATCCGGAGGTCTACGCGCGGCTCGCGTGGCTGGCGTGGCACTCGCGGGAGATGCTGGCGGCGCAGGACCTGCTGCCGGAGCGGCTGGATGAGCCCTACCGGCGGTTCGAGGACACGCTGCTCTTCCTCAAGGGCATCGCGGAGAAGGAGCTGACGAACGTCGCCCGGACCACGGAGGAGTACGATCGCATCCAGTACTTCGGTGGGGAGCTTGAGCGGCTGACGCTCAGCGTGATCGAGGGCGGCGAGGGCTCGAACACCTGGTACGCGATCGAGAACGAGACCGATCGGAACCTGGCCGCGATCGCCGACGTGCACAGCTTCTTCGACCAGGTGCTGCAGGTGGGCGTAGGGCCTGCGTACCGCATCTACGTGGTCGTGCCGCACCCCGACGGCGGCCTGCAGATTGCAAAGGGTGGCTGCTTCAGCTACTTCGAGTTCCACTGGCCGGCCTCAGACCGGCTGACCGATGAGAAGTGGCAGGCGATGCTCAAGAGCGGGCAGGCCCCGCCGCGGCCGGAATGGACCGACAGCTTCATCGTTCCAGGGGGAGAGAGCCATCAGCCGTAGCCCCCGCACGGGCTCGCGAGATCGTCCGCAGGAGGGTGGAGATGAGCGAACAGCAGGACCTTGATGCGATCTGGCAACAGGCGCGTGAGAAGCTGCTTGACGAGATGGGAGACTTCAACCGGAGCCTCTGGGATGCCGCGAACGCCGCACAGCCGCTGATGCTGGACGAGAACACATTCGTCCTCGGCATCGATCCGGGGAAGATGGGCCTCGGCAGCCACCTCACGAGCACCGCGAACGGGCCGCTGGTGCGGCGGGTGGTCGAGGGGGTCGTGGGGCACCCGGTGCATGTCGAGCTTGTCGAGGGAACCGGGCCCGATGCCTGGGAGCGCGAGAAGAAGCGCCGCGAGGTCCGCGAGCAGATGGCGGCTCGCCAGCAGCAGGCGATGCGCGAGACGGCGGGCGCGCGCGCGATCTGGGGCGGGCTCTACGAGGAGCTTGGGCAGCTCTTCGGCAGCGTGCGCGAGCGCCGCTTCCCGATGGTGCGGGCGCAGATGTTCGCGAAGGCGCTGCTCGCCATGCGCGACGCCGAGACGCGTGCGATCGAGCAGGAGCCGGAGGCGCAGCAGTTCCACGAGGAGCAGCTCAACCGCAACATCACGCGCATCGCCACCCTCTCGGACGTGCCTGAGACGATCGTGGCGGTGGAGTATCTGCGCGTGCGGCGAGTGAAGTCCGACTGAGGTCGATGGCGGGGCCGCCCCCCGGCCCCGCCTTTCACTTCATGCAGGCAACGCGGCCGCTGCCGTCCGGGCTGAAGTGATTGCGCACGCAGTTGCAGCAGACGCCTTTGTTGCCGCACGGGTCCCACGTGCAGACGCAGAAGTCGAGGTTGCGCGGCTGGTTGGCCGTGCAGGCCGATTGCGCCTGACTCGTGAGGCCGAGCGTGGCGGCACCGCGCTCCGCTCCGCGCATGCAGGCGCTCTTGCTGCCCTTAGCCGCGTGCGCCTGGATGCACTCGCAGCATATCCCACGGTTCGCGCAGTTCTCCGAGGTGCAGGGGCACATCTGCAGGTTGATCGCATAGTTCACGCACTGCTCGGGCAGTGTCGCCATGGTGTGTCCTCCGTAGTCGGGTGAGTTCATCGCTCGCTGCTCTCCGCCTGACACACCTGTTCCGCCACCGCGCTTTCTTTCCTTTTTTATGTTTTTCTGCGCGCGAATCGGGTATAATAATAGTGCCACGAAGTGCTACAGGAAGCATGTTGGGGTGAGGCCTATGATTGCCCTGTAGCTGCTGACCCGAGACTGGCTGCATCACAAAGCATTCATACTCGGAGGTGGCACAAGCTTAGACAAAACGCCGGCACAACTGAATACGAAGCAGGAGGCCCGCCCGAGTTCGTCGGGCGGGCCTCTTTTTGTTAACGCTGCGATGCGCAGCGTGGAGGGCTGCTGTCAGTTGCCGCTCGGCGCGCCCCGCCAGGTCCTGCCGAAGCGGTACTCGGCGCCATCGATGACCAGGATGTCACCGCGGTAGCCATCTACGCGCTCCCAGAGTTCATACTGCCCCTTCGGATCCGCCAGGATGGCCACCCCACCGCTCGGGTCTTTGCGCACTACCTCATAGCCCAGGGTTGCGGGCTGTGGTCGCTGGATCTCCTCGATAGACATTCACAGACCTCCCTCTCACCAGTTCACGCGTCTGACAGGATGGATGATACCGGCTGCCAGCAGTCGTGACCATCGGTAGCTTCCCCCGGAAAGCGCGGGGGGATGTACCCCTTTGCTGCCCCAGTCAATCCGCCGGGCAACGGGAGGTTTGCGGAGTGAGCGCCGTCGAAGCATCTACTGCCACTGCCGGTGACGCGATCCTTAGCCGCCTCAAAAGAATGAATTATTGCAGGTGATATTGTCCCAACAGAGAATAATCTTGCCGCACGCAGGACAGACTCATCTGAATCGCGGGGACGCACGTCGTCGGTAACGCCATTGGCCCGGGTGCATCGTGCGATGCGAGCTGGGAGGTGCTACCGGTGAAGAAGGAGTCACTGAGCCGCACTGAAGTTGCGGGCGCGGTCAACGTGGTCCTGGTGCTTGCGTGGGTCGCAGCGACGATCTGGTTGCTCTGGCCGGACAGCGCGGGCGGCCCCGACTACAGCCGCTTCTTTGCCGTCCTCATAGGCTGGGCTCCTATCGCCTGCTTCTACGCGTACCGTATCTCCACCCTGCGCCTCGTCATCTCGCTGCTGGTCGCTGCAGGCCTCGGCTACCTCATCGAGTTCCTCGCAAACGCTGCGGGCGTCTGGAAGTACCCGCCATTCGATGGCATCGGAGTGCCCGGCCTGCACGTCGCCTTCATCTTTGGCTTCTCGGGGATCGCGGCGTTCTCCATCGCGGAGTCGCTGGATCATCTGCTCAGGCTTCGCCGCAGCCTGCGCGGTACGAACCTTTACCTGAACTCCGCGATCATCTTCGTGGCATTCGCGGCCCTTGTCAGGCTGCTGGCCTCCGAGGATGGTGGCGTTCCCGGGCGCGCCGCGGCGGGCTCCCCGGGCGTTATCGCGTTCTACATGACGATCGTCCTGCTCGCATGGTACTTCGCCTCCATCGCCCGCACCGGGCGGCTGCTCAGCCTCCTCATCGGCGGAGCGCTCATCTGTCTCGCAGGGAACCAACTCGGCGCGGAGGCGGGCCTGTGGCGCTTCAGCGAAGGGACCAAGTGCCCGCACTTCCTGTTCGCGGCATGGCCGCTGGAGGTCTTCGTGTGGTACGGCCTCGGCGCCTTCGGGAGCGCGTACATCGCCTCGTGGCTGCGCCGCGACGGGCAGGATCCGCTCATCCTGGCGCGCGGCTCGATCGACAAGGCTACCGAGTCGACCGTGCAGCAGGCCTCCTACCTGATGGTGATCGCGCTCTGTCTCGCGATGGCGGGCATGGTCTACAACGGCGCTCTCGACCGGCCTGAGCAGTGGAAGTTCGCCTTCGTACTGGCGCTGCTCTTCACGATCGCGGTGGCGACCTCACAGAAAGCCTACTGGGTGCGGATCGTGTGGCTCTTCGGCCTCGGTATGGCTTTGGGGTATGCCCTCTCGCTCTGCCAGTTGCTGACGTGGCAGACCGCCATTGTCCGGCCTCCCCCCACCGCGCCCGTTTTCGGGCGGCACCTCTTCATGTTGCCGGTCTGGGGGATGGCGGCGGTGGCGACATACGGGATCGGCGCGAGCCTGGCGCGGTGGCTCTGGGAGGGGAGCGAGTGGACGTCGCTTGACCGGCCGGGGCCCACTCCCGTGCTGGTTGTGGCCGTCGTGCTGCTGATCGCGCTTGGCTTCGGGATTAGCACGGGCCAGGTGCAGGGCGCGTCGAGCGGATCAACATTGATCGCGATCGTGCTGGTGACCGCGGTGACGGTGCTGGCGGCCGCGCTGGCGGGCCTGGCCACCGCGATCCCTGTGCTGCTGCTGGGCATCGGCTTCCTGTTCTCCGGGGGGGAGATGGTCCATCTCTCCGCGGGGTCGAAGCTTGCCGTGCCGCAGCTTCTGGCCGTGCTGCTCTTCGTCTCCGCCGCCGCGCACCTGTGTTACAAGAGCATCGTGGAGATCCGCACCCGCACGCTCTTCGGTTTCGCAGTCGCCGCCATCGTGCTGTGCGTGATCATCCTCGGGGGCGCCTGGGCGTTTGGCCTGATCTCGCACGCCGGCCGTCCCCCGTGGTACCTGGCCATCGGGTTGGCCCCGCTGCTCCTGATGGCCGCGTGCACGGCATCGGGCACCTGGTCGGGCAGCGCGCAGAACCGCATCCCTCCCGAGCACTCGAAGCCGATGAAAGAGCCCACGTATACTCCGCCGCCTCAGGCGCCGGCACCGGCGAAGTCGCTCGTTGCGCTGGCGGTGGCCCGAGAGGAGGACGGCAAGACGCGCGCGGAGCGGTCCTCAGCCTGCCTCGGCCGGGCACTGCAGATGCTCGATCAGGGCGGCGAGGCCGGCGTGGACACGATCTCCCGCTACTTCCGCGAAAGCGAGAGCGTCTTCATCAAGCCCAACGTGGTGCTGCCGCTGTACTCGCCATGCACGGTGCTGCCTGAGCTGATCTACGACCTGGCCGCACGGTGCGTAGAGGGCGGCGCCTCCCGGGTGGTGATCGGGGAGACCTCGCTGTCGGAGTTCACCGCGCGGCAGACCCTCGTCTCCACAGGCTTCAAGGAGTACTGGGAGAGCGCAGATGACGAGGGCAGGGTCGAGGTCGAGTTGCTCGACGAGACGCAGTGGCTGCCGATCGATACCGGAGCCGCCGAGGATCCGGAGCCGTTCGGCTACCTGCCACGGTCGCTGGTCGAGTGCAAGCGCTACATCAATGTGAGTAAGCTCAAGACGCACTACATCACCGGGGTGACGCTGTCAATCAAGAACTCGCTTGGGCTGGTGCTGGATGAGGAGAAGTGGATCGAGCACTGCGGCTGCTACAACGTGCACCGGCTGGCGCGCAAGCTCGTGCGGATCATGCGCGCGCGGCGCCCCGACCTGGTGCTCATCGATGGCTTCGATGGTCTTGAGGGCGACGGGCCGTTCATCGGCGCGCGCGTGGACACGCAGTTCATCATCGCCAGCACCGACCCGGTGGCTGCCGATTGCGTGGCGGCCGCGCTGATGGGGCGCGACCCCGCGACGATCGCCACCTGCACGATCGCCAGCGAGCTTGGCCTCGGGAACAGCGACTGGTCGCGGATCGAGGTGGTGAGGGAGGACGGGCCGCTCACGCCGCTCCCCGCGGCCCTCGCTCCGCTCGTGCATGACTTCGCTCCTCCAGAGAAGGAGCCGGAGGGAGAAGTCGCGCAGATCGGGCCGCTGACGCTGATCTCCCAGGACCCGCCGGAGTTACGCGCGGGTCCGTGGTCCACGCTCTACGGCGTGCTCTCGCTCATCAGGCCGCTGGCCGAGATCTACATGCCGCGTGAGTGGTCGAAGCTGCGCGGGATGACAATCGTCTACGGCGAGGTGAAGCGGCCGGTGGAGGCAGAGGCCGCGCTGCTCTTCGGCGATCGCGCGATAGCCTCGCAGCACCTCGTCTACGCCCCAATGGTCTGGGAAGTGCCCGGCGCCATCCCCAACAGCTATCTCGCGGCGATGAACCAGATCGCCATAGGTGGAGACCTCGATGTTCTCAAGATCATATCAACCGCGCTTCGGAGGACGAAGGGGGATTACCTGTGAGCGACCCGGCGTCCGACGTGCTGCGACATGCGGTTTCGGAGTTCTTCGAGGCTCTGCGACCGGCCGAGCATGAGATCCCGTGGCCACCGCCGGCGTTTCAGGCGCTGCATGGCATCGCCGGCCAGGCGAAGAAGGGTACGCGGTGGGGTGAGCACGCGTGTCGGCAGCTTGAAGTGCTCGGACATGCCTCCCTGATCGTCCGTCGGCTCAAGGACGATCCGGTCATCGAGCAGCGTGACAGCCCCTGGACGATCGAGCTTGATGTCACCGGGATCAGCGCCATCGTCGGCTGGATGAGCATACCGCGGCCGCTGGATGAGATCTACCTCGACCTCTACCGGTTCGTGAACCGTGCGCGGCGCTACTTCCGGGCTGGTGATCGCGAGAGCGAGCAGTTCTACCTGTGGCTACGGGGGCAGTACCAGGCGTGGGATGAGATCGCGGAGAACTGCAGCCGGGGGCGCGAGTGCCCCGTGCCGTATGAGAAGCTCTCGCTCCCGTACTTCTTCCCGTGGCTGCGCTTCGATGGCCGGGTGCTGGCAGGAGTCGTGGGCAACGTGCTTCGGCGCGGGATGGGCCCGGATGCGTCCATGCTGACGATCATCGAGGATGGCAAGCTCACGCCGATCATCTTCTACGAGCACATCAGCGACGGCGTCTTCCACTGCCGCCGGCTCTACAAGGGAGAGACACCAGAGCAGGTGCGGCTGTTCGTTGAGGCAGAGGAGCGGCCGATCTCCTACGTGAAGAGGGCCACGATAGAGTGCCTGAGGGGCATCTACGCGGCCGACAGGCAGTTCGCCCTCGACGGCGACCGCGCGAAGCACACCGCGACCGTGCTGAAGTGGTTCGTCTCGAACCGGCCGACACCCGAGACCGGTGCAGAGAGCGGGAAGCTCGACGGGCTCTCGCGGGAGCAGCAGCAAGCCGCGCAGCGCGAGGTGGTCATCGACCAGCACGCCGGGCGGAACCCGCACCTGATCATCGAGCCGATGCCGCATGTATTGATGGGCGTGCTCTCCGCCCTCGACGGGATCGAGATGCGCAGGCCGGAACGCTCGGCCCTGGCGGACAGCGCAGATGAGAGTGAGCAGCAAGAGGAAGAGGAAGCGGTGTGGGGCCTGCCACTCACGTCTCTGCTGCCGAACATCTGGATCAGGACGCCCGAGGGGACACTCCAGGTCGATCTGCAGTCCCGGGCCAACGTGACGATCAGCGAGGCGCTGCTGCTTGAGATCGCAGACGTGCTCTCGAATGTGCGGAGCCTGCACGACGCGACGGATCAGCTTGCTCGCGTGGTCGCCCGGGAGATGCCCTACGGCGGCCTCAGCCTGGACGCCCCCGGCATCGCGGGTGGCGTGCTGCGGGCGGGCATGCGACCGTTCCGCAGGGAAGCGCCCGCCCTCCTGCGCACGCTCCGCTGGACGCTCTCGCTGCTCGGTTCGCCGCTGCGGTTCGTGCTGCAGAGCGGCTCCACCGGCGTGCTCGTGAACATCCTCGACGGCAACGTCTCGCGCATCGTGCTGATNNGCGTCCTCGACGGCAGCCTGTCGCGCATCGTGCTGATGGAGATGTCGCCCGAGCGGCCGCTGCCGGAGGCGTGGGTGAAGCTCTGCCAGGACAAAAGCATCGGCTTCGTGCACTTCCTGTTTCGGCTGGAGACGCAGCACCCCCTCGCCGGCGTCGGGGTGGCGCCACGCGACAGGTCAGATCGGGTGCCCGCGATCATAATCGGCCCGGGGAGGCGACTGCAGTACTACCCGGACAACGCGATCGGCGCTGAGCTGGCCCGGCACTTCAGGGGGCTCGGCATAGTGAACGCACTGGACCTGCTGCCGGACCTGTTCGCAGCGAGTGAGCCGGCGGAGCATGCTTGAGTACCGGATGAGGCTCTATCTGCTTGGCCACCACATGCGGTGGCTGGTTCTCGTGGTCGCTGCGGGGATCGTGACCTGGGGCAGCCCGGAGGAGCGCGCGCAGGCCAGCCTCATGTACACAATGATCGCCTTCGCATCCCTCTACAACCTTGCGCTGTGGGTCATCCCCTGGAAGCGCTTCGAGGAGGAGGGGCGGGGCAACCTGATCGCCGTCCCCTACGTGGTCGCAGACACGATCTGCATGGGGATCGTGGTCTACACCACCGGCGGCATCAGCAGCAACATGTACATCGTTTACCTGATGCTCGTGGTGTGGATCGCAATGTACCCGGGCACGCGCGAGCACTACTGGCTGTGGGTGATCGTGGTCGCGTCATACGCCGTTGCAGTCTTCCTCAAGGACGTCCCCACCGGACAGATGATCTACGCCTTCCTCATGCGCGCCACCATCTTCGGCTTCGTCGCGTGGCTGGCGCACATGAGTTCACACGAGCTGAACTCCGTGTACTCACGCCTCGAGAGCGCCATGCGCGACCTCACGGACGGAGTGGTGGTGCTCGACCGCGAGGGCCGGGTGCTGCTGATGAACCCACGCTCGACGGAGCTGCTCGGCGTGGCACAGGCCGATGCGCTCAACAGGCGGATAGCCGATGACGCTGCGCCGGCCAGCCTCGCGCCGCTGCGCAAGCTCGTAGCACCCGCTGGCGAGACGCTGGTGGACGATAGCGGCGCCATCCACTCGCATGAGGTGGTGCTCGGGGAGTCGCGCCAGCGCGTGTTGCGCGTTTACACCGTGCCCTGCCGTGACGATGACGGGGTGGGCCCGGGGGAGATGAAGGTCATCCATGATGTCACCAATCTCAAGGAACTCGACCGGCTGCGCTCGGAGTTCATGTCGGCGCTCACGCACGATCTGTGCAATCCGCTGCACACTGTGAAGACGATCCTGCGAGTCTTCCGGATGCGCACCCAGCCCTCTCTCGACGCGGAGAACGAGCGGATGCTGCACTCGATCGAGGAGCACATGGACCGGCTGATCCGGCTCACGCGCGAGATGCTCGATGCCGCGCGCGTGGAGGCCGGGACCCTCGAGCTGAACGTGGAGGAGGTGGATCTCGGCGATGCGGTCTCATCCGTGGTGGACGCGACGCGATGGGACGCGCAGGCACGGGGCATCGAGCTGAGGGAGGAGACCGCAGAGGCTCTGACCCTTGTCCGCGGCGACCGCGACCGGCTGGTGCGCGTGATCTACAACCTCATTGAGAACGCGGTGAAGTTCACGCCGCCGGGTGGTGCGATCACTGTCAGCACCGCAGCCACGCCGGCTCACGATGGGATGGCGCTGGTGAGCGTCTGCGACACCGGACCGGGGATCGCCCTGGAGCAGACCGAGATGATCTTCGACCGCTTCGTGCGCGCGGGGGATGAGCTTGCCCTCAAGACCCGCGGGGCAGGGCTCGGCCTGCCGATCTGCCGGGAGCTGATCAATGCGCACGGCGGTCGGCTGTGGGTCGAGAGCACTCTCGGCGAGGGCAGTCGCTTCCACTTCACCGTGCCGCTCGCCTCCGAATAGCCGCGCCTGCCGGCCCAGTACGCCACTTGATCGGGTCATCCAGTCAGGGGGACGTGCCGATGCTCCGTGTACCGGCGTGCAGCCTCCGTACCGTCCTGCCCCTCTGCTGCCTGCTCCTCACCACCGCCTGCCTCCACGCCCAGGGCCCCGAGGCCATCTGCATCGGCCTGCGGCTGGGCATCCCCGGCGCCCGCGGAATACGCGGCTACGGCATGGGCAACACGATCGTGGCCTCCACCGGACAGCCGCACAACCCGGCGATGCTCGGGGTGCCGGAGCGCCGCGTGATGCTGATGCTCGGCTCCACGAGCTTCGCGGGCGGCTCGGATGTCACGAGCAGTTGGATCGCCGCGCAGACGCCGCTCTCCCCGCGAGAGGGCCTGCGCGTCCTCTACGCACACGTCGAGTCCGGCTGGGACCCCACGAACTGGGTGCCGGTGCCGGGTGCCAGGATGCGCATCACCGGCAGTCACCTCGCGCTCGACTACTCGAACGCACTGAGCGATCGCCTGCGGGTCGGCGTGGCGATCACGCCGGTGCTCGACACGGAGATCACCCTGCGCATGGACGGCGCGGCGACGCTCGCGAGGGTGTCGGGCGTGGTGATCCCCCGGGGCGGGCGCGTTGGCGTTGACTACGACCTGCGCGACGACCTGCGCATCGCGGCGCAGTACGACTACTGCGACATCGACGCGACCGCCACGAACGTCATGACGAACGACAGCTCGCGTGCCGACATGCGGCTGCGCGACTTCATCGTGGGGGCGGAGTGGCAGCCGATCGAGGCGACGACGCTCGCGCTTGAGCTTGAGGCCGGGCGCGCGAGCGGGGCCGGCTACCGCAACAGCATCGACGCGATCTCGGGAGGCGTGGAGTACCGCCTGCAGGATGGGCTGGCGCTGCGCGGGGGCATCGCCGACGGGCAGGCCACCTTCGGCGCTGGCTGGGCGGCCGATGACGTGCGCATTGGCGCAGCCTACGTGAGCGACCAGTACGGGGACGAGGTCGGGGCGGCGATGGGCGGCTCTGAGGCGTGGTACCTGTCCGCCGACCTGTCCTGGTGAGCGCCAGTCGCGACTGTCACGGCTCAACGATCGCGCGCAGCATATCACCCGGGCGCGACGCGGTGGCCTCCATCGCCTCAGCGGTCTGATCGAGTGAGTACCGCCGCGTCGGCAGCGCGCGCAGGTCCACCCTCCCCGAGGCGATCAGGCCGAGCGCCTCATCGAGCGTATCGCGCGAGCGGCGGGAGAAGATGACGGTCAGCTCCCGGCGGCGCGGGATCGTCGAGTCAAAACGCACCTCGTCCGGATGCGGGATGCCGACCACGACCACCCGTCCGGCGGGGCGTGTGAGCCGCATCGCCTGCTCCACCGCGGCGCTGTCGCCGGAGCACTCGAAGGTGACATCCGCCTCCACGCCCTGCTCCAGCA
>LSQX01362483.1_pt2 | contig 13936 bp, 12 predicted proteins | sample 654561 | NCBI WGS metagenome assembly LSQX01 (sample SAMN04489861, study PRJNA283612) | anaerobic digester metagenome | isolation source: 4 biogas reactors fed with cattle manure at either 37C or 55C with and... | place: Denmark: Kongens Lyngby | collected 2014
CGAATTAACATAGTTTTGGTTGATAAAGATTTAATAATTTGCAGAGCTATAGTAATAAGTAGTATTTTGGCGCAAAATTTCATCTAAATCGTTATAAGTATGACAATCATTCATCGTATTCTTACAAGCAGCCTGCTTGTTTTAGCACTTTTGTGCTATGGCCCTGCACTTAATGCGCAGACCGGCGGACAACCCGAACAAGGTCAAATTCCTCCGCATCCCCCAAGATTGCCCGAAGGCGTTATTCCTGCCTTTCCAGGAGCCTGGGGTGGCGGTATGTTCACTTCCGGTGGCCGCGGCGGCCAGGTTATCGCCGTTACCAATCTTAACGACAGTGGCGAAGGCAGCCTGCGTGCAGCTCTCGAAGCCGAAGGACCCCGTATTGTGGTATTCCGCGTTGCCGGCACCATCAAGGTAGACGGTGACCTTAACATCAATCATCCCGATATTACCGTAGCCGGACAAACGGCTCCCGGTGATGGTATTTGCATTGCCGGTACCTTCAACATCAATACCCATAATGTCATCGTACGCCACATCCGTGTACGTCGCGGTGTGCCTGTGGGCGGACAAGGTGATGACAACATCGGAGGCAATCCCAATCATCACATCATTATTGACCATTGTTCCACCAGCTGGGGTATGGACGAAAACATTTCGCTTTATCGCCACATGAGGCCTTCGCTTGACGGAACTACTCAGATCAAAGATCCTGCCAAAAACATTACCATTCAGTGGACTATCTCCAGCGAAGCGCTCGATGCCCGCGGTCATGCTTTCGGCGGCACCTGGGGCGGCAATCCCTCCACTTTCCATCACAATCTCTTTGCCTGTAACACTGCCCGGAATCCTTCCATCGGCATGTCAGGCCCCTTTGATTTCCGCAACAACGTCATCTTCAACTGGCGTCACCGCACCATGGACGGAGGCGACGAAACTTCCATGATCAATGTCATCAACAACTACTACAGACCCGGTCCCGCTACCAACGAAAACATGCGCGCAGTCTTTGCCCGCATCGAACAACGCAGCATGTATTCACCCGGCAGTGCCTGGGCCGAAGGCGGCTGGTATCCCAAAGCTCAGAACCGTCCCGGAAAATGGTATGTTGCCGGCAACGTGATGCACGACAATCCGGAGATCACCAACAACAACTGGGCAGGCATGCGCGGCCCCGAAAACCTGGCCCGTGTAAACACCGCTTTCGAAGGTTGGCCTGTTGCACCGCATCAAACAGCCCTGGAAGCCTACGAGTCTGTATTGGCTAACGCAGGAGCCACCCTACCCAAACGTGACGCCGTTGACCAACGCGTTACCGAAATGGTTCGCAGCGGTAAACCCATGACCGAAACCGGTATCATCAAAGACATCTCCGAAGTGGGCGGCTATCCCGAACTGACTTTCGATCCCAAAAAAGTGGCTGTTGATACCGATGGCGACGGTATGCCCGACGAATGGGAAAAGAAAAACAATCTGAATCCCAAGGATGCTTCGGACGGAGCAAAAGATGCCGACAAAGACGGATACACCAATGTAGAGGAATTCCTCAACGGCACCAATCCCAACGAATACCTCAACTATCGCAATCTGGGTAACAACCTTGATATGATTAGCTTCAAATAAGAGCTGACGAAAGTTTTGCAATAAAAAAGAGGGCTTCTCAATACGGAATGCCCTCTTTTTTTATTTTTTAAATCGAAGAAATATCCTTCCAGGCAAAACAGATTACGACATTTACAAGTACCTCGAAGTTTTGTGGAAGATTCCTTCAATCAGCTTCATAATCGCTATTAATAAAATCAATTCCTTTCACCGGTATTTCATTCATCTTGCCCGCGGCGGTATCTATTCTCCAGGCTTTATAAATCTTGCGAAAAATTTTCTTTTTGTTGCTCTCAATTTTGAACAGGGCTATGATGCGATCGTCCACTTTACGATTCAGACGACAACTGCCGCCGTAGCCCAGGTATTTTTCCTGATCCATTCCTTCCACTTCGATAAGATCGGCAACATGTATCACAGTACCGGTATTGTCGGGTACATATCTCATAAGTATCAGCAAACCGGTGTTTTCCTTGCGAAAAACAAAAAGCCGGTGAAATGTTTCCCTATCACTGCTAAAGATATTTTCTTTTTCGACCAGAATATTACCAATATTCCTAAAATCATCCAGCACGGGAAAATCTTTCAGGCCGGTATATCGCCGACCTATAAGCTCCTGCAGGCCCGGATCTGCGGCCTCCGCAAAAAATAGGTGGCAAAGGAGGATAAATAATACAAATAACCGCTTCTTGCTTTTCATCCTTTTCGATTATCGTTTAACGATTAAGCTCTGAATTTCTGTGCTTTCTTTAGATTTGAATTCCAGCAAATACAAGCCTTCGTTTAAATCTCCGAGCTTGATCTGGTTTTGCTCCGGCCTTATGATTTCTGTTCTGACCAATGCTCCCAAAACAGAATAAATTCTCAGGCATAAAACCTCTTTATTGCCAAAGTCCAGACTGAGAATATCCGATGCAGGATTGGGTGAAACCAACACACGATCAGCTCCCCGGGCGGGATAGTCCAGCGCATTTACAAAACCGGTAAAACTTACATTATCCAGGTACAACATGGATTCGGTATGTTGTACGTAAGCTCCTGTTACAAAATAAATACTGGCCGAATCGGGAAGCTCTTCGCTTTCATAACTAAGCGGGATTTCCAAGGCCGTCCAATCGGAAATGGTATCGCTGGTAACATAAAAGGAATTGGCTATTATATCTCCCAGCTTATAAAAATAAATCTGTACAACCAGACTGTCACCGCCAAAAGGCAGGTATTTGTAATATAAATACAAGGCTTCAGGCTTGTAATCGATGGCAAAAGAAGGCTTGGGCAACCAGTTTACCATAGCTTCGGCCTGGTCACTACTAAAAATAACCCCTCTTACCCCTTGTTCGTTATCGGGTTTAATTCTGACGGAAAACTGTCCGGTTCCCGGCGGGTAACTCTCGTTGTTTTTCTCCAGAGAAAAGCCGCGTACTTCACCCTTGGGCAAAGATCCCACCCAGCCGTCGGGTTTTTCGTAAACATAGGCAGTCCAGTCATCCACGTAATCTTCCCAAAGCTCGAATCCCGGATTGGGGATTTGAGCCACAGCTCCCATTGACAGGGCAATGAGAAGCGCAAGAATAAAAGAATTTTTCATGGCTTTTGGTTTACAAATTGTCAGTAAATGTATACATTAAATCGAATCTGCAAACTTTTTACACACTAGCCTGAAAAATATTTTATACTGATCTTTAAATGTATATGTTAGGTTCCATAATTCTTAAACCACCTTGCTTTCTCGCCCTGCCCAAAGCATCGGCGGCCAGCATGGCGGCCAGCACTTTTTCGGGAGTAATGCAGATGGCTTCGTGATGTATGCCTTCCTGAGGAGCACAGGCTTTTTGGGCCACTTTCATCAAGCGATCCCGACTTACATTGCTTATGCCTAAATCGTCAAAAGTAGTGGGCAGACCTATATCTTCGCAAAAATTATAAATCACTTCCATTTCTTCGGGACTGGCATCGTTAAGATGCAGGCCGGTAAGCACCCCAAATGCCACCTTTTCGCCATGATACAAAGCATGCGTCTCTTCCAGAGCCGTTAAACCGTTGTGCACCGAATGGGCTGTGGCCAGGCCGGAACTTTCAAAGCCAATTCCACTCAACAGGATATTAGCTTCAATGACGCGTTCCAAAGCCGGTGTGATAATCTTGTTTTCGTTGGCCAATTTGGCTGTGCGGCCGTAACGCATGATGGTTTCAAAACACAGTCTGGCCAGCCTCATTCCGGCCAGGGTGCTGTGCCCTCCGCATTCGTTGACCGAAAAGGTTCGTTCACAGGACTCGGCCTCAAAACGGGTGGCCAGCGCATCGCCCATGCCTGCAACCAAAAAACGCACAGGCGCCGAAGCAATGATGCCGGTGTCTACGAGTACTATCTGAGGATTGCTTTTTTGATAATAAATCGATTCGAAAGCCCCCTCTGAGGTATAGATCACTGCACAACCGCTGCAGGGGGCATCGGTGGAAGCTATGGTAGGAACAATGATCACCGGAATATCGGCCCTGTCGGCCACGATCTTGGCGGTATCCAGGCTTTTACCCCCTCCCATCCCCACCAGCAATCCGATTCGTTTTTGGCGGACTACAGCCAGCAGGCGCTCGATTTCCTGTTGACAACATTCTCCCCGGAATGTTTCCACATGAAAGCGACTCATATCTTCTGTACTTAGATGTTGGGGCAACACTTTGTCAATAATCGTGGGAGAAGCCAACAATAAAGCCCGCTCTGCCAGCCGGCTGCTAAGTTCGGGTAAACCGGCCAAAGCCTGTTCTCCCTGAATGTATTTGCCCGGGAAGGCAGCTACATAATTTAATAATGCATTTTTCATTTAAACCTTGTATTTGGTATAATTCGATTTAAGATTTTTCCTTTACCGATCAGCATTCATCACCTTAACCCAGGCTTTTACAAAATCTTTTACAAACTTTTCTTTGTTGTCGTCCTGAGCATAGAATTCGGCATAGGATCGCAAAATGGAATTTGAACCAAAAACCAGGTCGACCCTGGTAGCAGTCCATTTAAGGGCTCCGCTTTTTCTGTCAACAATATGATATAAGTTTTCTGCCACCGGTTTCCAGGTATAATGCATGTCGGTGATGTTCACAAAAAAATCATTGCTGAGCACTCCCGGTTTGTCGGTAAAGACGCCGTGTTTACTACCACCGTAATTGGTTCCCAATACCCTCATCCCTCCGATCAATACTGTCATTTCGGGTGCTGTCAGCCCCATGAGCTGAGTACGGTCGAGCAGCAGTTCTTCGGGTTTTACCACGTAGTCTTTTTTGAGCCAGTTGCGGTAGCCGTCGTGAATGGGTTCCAATACGGCAAACGATTCCGGGTCGGTCATTTCGGCTGTGGCATCGCCACGTCCGGGGCTGAAAGGCACACAGATATCAACACCGGCATCGCGGGCGGCCTTTTCGACAGCGGCACTTCCTCCCAGCACTATTAGGTCGGCAATGCTCACTTTCTTTGGCAAGCCGGCCTGAATTTTTTCGAGTGTTGCCAGCACTTTTTCCAGGCGTTGGGGCTCATTGCCTTCCCAGCTTCTTTGTGGTTCAAGCCTGATTCTTGATCCGTTGGCTCCTCCCCTGAAATCGGATCCCCGGAAAGTTCGGGCACTGTCCCAGGCTGTATTAATCAATTCTATCGGGCTCAATCCACTATTCAGCAGTTTTGCTTTTAAGTCTTTGATTTCGCTTTCGCTCAAAGTATAGTCAACTGCCGGAACCGGATCTTGCCAAATAAGATCTTCGGCGGGAACTTCCGGCCCGAGATAACGGCTCCTGGCCCCAAGATCGCGGTGAGTCAGCTTAAACCAGGCTCTGGCGAAAGCCCGGGCAAAAGATTCGGGATCCTGGTGAAAGCGCTCGGATATTTTGCGGTATTCGGGATCCATTTTCATGGCCATATCCGCATCGGTCATCATAGGATTCCTGCGCACACCCGGTTTATGGGCATCGAGAGGTTTGTCTTCTTCTTTAATATTGACGGGCTCCCATTGCCAGGCGCCTGCCGGGCTTTTGGTCAGTTCCCAGTCGTAGTTGAGCAGTAAATGAAAATAAGTGTGGTTCCATCTGTCGGGATAGCTAGACCAGGCGCCCTCCAGCCCGCTGGTAACTGTATGTTCGGCATTGCCTTCGCCTTTGGGATTGTGCCAGCCCAATCCTTGTTCCTGAAGCTCCGCTCCTTCGGGGGCCGGGCCCAGTTTGGCAGCATCGCCGTTACCGTGCGCTTTGCCCACGGTGTGTCCTCCGGCAGTCAGGGCTACGGTTTCTTCGTCGTTCATTCCCATGCGCTTAAAAGTGAGGCGAACATCTTTGGCTGTTCTCAGAGGATCGGGCTTGCCGTCCACGCCTTCGGGGTTCACATAAATCAAGCCCATCTGAACGGCTGCCAGTGGATTTTCGAGCGATTCGCGATTTTCGTCATCGCTGTAACGGTTTTTGGTAGCTGCCAGCCATTCTTTTTCGGCTCCCCAATAAATATCTTTTTCGGGATGCCAGATATCCTCGCGGCCGCCCCCAAAACCAAAGGTCTTAAAACCCATCGACTCATAGGCAGCGTTACCGGCCAGGATGAATAAATCTGCCCAGGAAAGTTTGTTCCCGTATTTTTTCTTGATGGGCCAAAGCAGTCGACGGGCTTTGTCCAGGTTGACGTTGTCGGGCCAGCTGTTGAGGGGGGCAAAACGCTGGTTACCGGTGTTACTTCCTCCCCGGCCATCGCTTGTCCGGTAGGTGCCGGCGCTATGCCAGGCCATACGTATCATTAATCCGCCGTAATGCCCCCAATCAGCAGGCCACCAATCCTGGCTGTCGGTCATCAGTTTTTTCAGGTCTTCTTTTACAGCAAAATAATCGAGTTTCTTAAATTCTTCTCTGTAATTATAGTCTTGCCCCATAGGATTAGTCTTGCTGTCGTGTTGATGTAAAATATCCAGATTCAAGGCATTAGGCCACCAACTCATCACTGTATCGTTGGTTTCGGTGTTTGCGCCGTGCATCACAGGGCATTTTCCTTTTTTAGATGTTTCCATTGTTTTCTGTTTTTTAATTAGTACTTATTTATGATTTTTCCAATTACTCTGCATTACATCCGGTCTTTAAAAGCCTGGACATGAGTTTGAAATCCTTTAATTCAAGGTATTATTTAAGCTATTCAGTCGATAAAAATAATAAAATTCCAGCAAAAATATTTATTTCGAAGCGTTTGTTTGGAGATTTAATTCAGAGGATTAGTCGGATTTTGTACAGAGCCATCAAGAGTAAAGGAAGCATGCCAAGCAGATTAGATGTCATGTGCACTACAATGGCGTAGGCATTGTTGTTGTATTTTTCCTGGTAATAGCCGGCAATTAAACCTATGCTGCTGGTAAAAACAATGGTACGAATAAGAAAGTAGGCACTGTAACCGTAAGAAATCAAGCTCAGATGAGCTAAACCAAAGAGCAGGGCGCTAATCATCACCGATAAACTTATTTTTCTGTTTAGAATCCTGATTCCTTTCTGTTTAAAGGGAGCGAGCAAATTAAGGAAAAAACCCCGGAACAAGATTTCTTCGGCAATGCTGGCAGCCAAAACTATAAAACAGAGGAATTTCAGGGGATGCAGGCGGATCGCGGGATGAACTTCTCCTTGCGGTGCTCCGGATAATTTAGCAATAAAACTCAACAACAGCGACAGCCCCACATAGCTCATCAGGGTTATAACTACAGGTCTGAGCATCAACTTAAACTTCGGCATTGAGATGCTGTACCTTAGGTGTTTTTTCATTAACAAAATAGCAAGCGCCGACAGGCTAAATAGTATGACATATGTGATGAAAGATTTGGTAATAAACGCATTATTAATCTTGATGAGCGGGCTCAATAATACGGCTGCAAAATAAATGGCTGCAGTAAGAGCGATTCCGTAAACCAATCTTTCGATGTTCTTCATGGTATTTGATTAATAGCTGTTCCAACTGCTGATTTCTTCGGGATTTTTTCTGGTTTTGTTCCTTGTTTTCGAAATCGGATACCCCAGGCTTATGAGCAAGGGAACTCGTTTTTTTTCGGGTACGTTCAGCAGTTTCTTGAGCTTCTTTTCGTTGAACCAGCCTATGATGCAGGTGCCCAAACCCAGATCGGCGGCCTGCAAACAGAATTGATTCACGGCGATGCCCAAATCAATCAGGGAATATTCTTTGTTTTGCAGTACGGAAGCCAGGTTTGACAGGGTGTTCATCTTTTCAAGAACCACAGCCACCAGTATCGGTGCCTGATGGGCAAATTGATTCATGCCCATGCCTGAGGCCGAAGCTGCCACTTGCTCTTTGAGCTCGGGCTGATCGACCACAATAAATTTCCAGGGCTGGGAATTATTGGCCGAAGGTGCAAGGCGAGCCGACTCCAGACATTGAATAATCTTTTCTTTTTCTACCCTCGTTTCCGAGTATTTCCGGTCGCTTTGGCGCTGTTTTACTAAGTCTGTGAATTCCATATTTTTCATCTCCTGTTCGTTAATTTATTTGCACCATCCTCTTTTTTACCGAATTCTAAAAATAAGAATCTTACACCCTATTAAAGAATATTTCAACAATTAGCGCTGAGAGCTGTAAAAAGTAGTTACGATGTTAGTTGCTGATTTTTATGATTTTACCGCTCTGTACTTTCCCGTCCACCTGACATTTATAAAAATAAAGTCCCGGCGCAAAAACGGTCATATCAATGCCGGCAGCAGTGTGTATTTCTTTGCTCAATATCTTACGCCCCTGTACATCATACAACTCAAAATAAATCTGACCGCAGTGTTCTTTTGACTGAATTTGCAATTTTTCCACCACAGGATTGGGATAGATATCGATGCTTCCTTTTTGAAGATCAACAAGAGAGGAGGCATTTATTTCCGTATAGTAAACAACACTCTTTTTATAAAATTTCCACTCCTGGGTGGTCTGGTCCCAGTTATAATGAATAGATTCCCTTGGTTTATTAACGATAACATCAGCATAATCAATGACTAACCAGGACATTGGAGGTTGTAGTACTTCAGCCTGCAAACAAGTCAAATCATAGTCGTATTCAAATTTATAAGAAAAAATCAAAGGCTCGGAATTTCTTTGGTAAAAGGTTTCCCTAATCATATTACCACTGTCGTCGTAACTGCTTTCATATTTTCCGTTTAGCAACCAATAAGCAGTTGAATCAACCCATTTGTAATAGTTTTGTTCAATTATATTGCCTCCGTCGTTGTAGCTGTAATCTGACTTGGTGCTTTCAATAAACAGACTATCGGAAGAATCCCATTCATACACAACCCAGTTTGTCCTTTTTCCGCTGGTATCGCAGGCATATTCATTCATTTCCACTGCCTCAAAACAATTGCTGATTTCGTCCCTGTAATACAGGACCTCTTGTGTGATATTAGCCCTTTCATCATAATTGATCTCCACTTTCATATCAGCCAGATATTGCTCTGCGCTTTTGTCCCAGAAATAATCAATTATGAGTACAATTTTATTGTCGGTATCGTAGGTATATTCGGTTTTCGATGCTTCTTTCAACTCGCCGCTGACATCATCCCTGTCAAAAATTAAATCCTGAATTAAGTTCCCATTGAGGTCATAAGTGTATACAATTTTCCACAATAACACAAATAGGCTGGTGTTTTGGTCGTAGTAATATTCTTTTTCCTGCGCATAATTTCCAAGGGTATCGAAGTTGTATTCGTATTTCCAAAAAGGACTCCAATAATAGGAGGAATCCACCCATTTAAAATCAATTTCTTCTATCGTGTTACCCTTTTCGTCATAGCTGTATTCCGTTTTATAATATTTTACAAACCGACTCAGAGAATCAATCCATTTGTATTCGAATTCTTGACTTACATTGTTCTCTGCATCGTAGATAAATTCTTTTTTTCGGCTTGAAATCCAGAGGCCGGAACTGACATCCCAATTACAGCGAATCAAGCTGTCCAGTCTTTGTTTAAAATCTCCAGCGCTTCTTTTTGTTCCGCTGGTATTTTGTTTTGATACAGAAAACACCGACAGAACTTTGTCGCCGTCTTCACTTAACCTATCTGCTGTTGTCAGGCTAGTCGCCTGAGGAAAAAACCTGCCGGGCCGGGATTTACGATCCTGAGGCATAGCATCGAATGACAAGACACAAACTAGCGTAAGCAGTGCAATCAAAGCTTTCATAAATGGTATAATTTAAGGTTAATGACTCTACAAGACCCCTTGTTTCTATGCCCGGTAAAACCATCTTTCGAGCTTTTGCGCAGCAAGCCTTCATCTGCAAACTTCAAACCGGCTGATCAACATTCTTTGTACGGTCTATCGTTATTTGTTGACAGACAAAAGTAATTACTATTTATTTTTTACAATCTCGCCACACCAGTTCTAGGACAAAATTTCCGCCGTATCCATTGCAATCATGAGCTCCTCGTTGGTAGGAACCACCAACACCTGCACTTTGGACTCGGGAGTGGAAATAATTGCCTCCTCTCCATGAATCAGTTTGTTTTTTTCAGAATCAAGCAACAGCCCCATGTATTCCATCTTTTCACAAATAGACTGACGTGATTCGTCCTGATTTTCGCCAACTCCGCCGGTGAAAACCAAAATATCCACACCACCCAGCACAGCCGCGTATGCTCCCACATACTTCTTAATCATGTAATTATACATATCCAGCGCCAGTTGTGCCCGTTCATTTCCCGATTTAGCCGCAGCACTGAGTTCTCTCATGTCCGAGGAAACCCCCGAAACCCCCAGAATACCGCTTTTCTTATTAAGAATATTATTCAGTGCACGAGGGCCAATGTTCTCTTTTTCCATCAGATAGGTGAGTGCACCCCCGTCAATATCTCCGGTGCGAGTACCCATCAAAAGGCCTTCGAGCGGGGTCAAACCCATAGAGTTGTCCACAGATTTACCCTCACGTATGGCGGTCACTGAACCGCCGTTTCCAATATGAGCAGTGATAATGCGCTGTGCGTCATAATCTACTCCCAAAATTTCGCAAGCTCTGCGAGAAACATAGCGATGGCTGGTACCGTGAAAACCATAGCGACGAATGGCGTATTTCTCGTAGTATTCGTATGGCAGACCATACATATAAGCCTTAGGCGGCATGGTCTGATGAAAAGCTGTGTCAAAAACAGCCACCTGGGGTAAATCGGGCATAAGTCTGCTTACAGCCTCTATCCCTTTGAGGTTAGGCGGGTTATGTAAAGGAGCCAGATCTATGCACTCGTTTACCATACGCAGCACTTCGTCGCTGATACGTACACTCTTGCTGAACTTTTCGCCTCCGTGTACCACTCTGTGTCCAACCGCATCTATTTCATCCAGCGATTTTATGCAGGCGTATTTACTCTCGGTCAGCATTTTAAAAATAAATTGTATGCCTTTGGTGTACTCGGGGAAATCTTCTTCGATCATCACCTTTTCGCCACTACAAGTTTGCATTTTCAGATAGGAACCGCTCAGGCCGATTTTTTCCACAGAACCCTGTCCCAGGACCCTGAGTTTGTCCATATCGAATAATTTGTATTTAACGGAAGAGCTTCCGCAATTCAGTACCAGTATTTTCATAATATTACATCAATTTGCCTTAATCCCCAAAGATTGATTACAGGTAATAACAATCATCTTATAAATATCATCCACGGAACATCCCCTCGAGAGATCGTTGATTGGAGCTGCCATCCCCTGAAGAATTGGTCCGACGGCCTCAGCTGAGGCCAGGCGCTGTACAAGCTTGTAAGCAATATTGCCGGCCTCCAGACTGGGGAAAACCAAAACATTGGCTTGCCCGGCAATAGGACTGCCCGGAGCTTTGCTTTTTCCGACAGCAGGCACTATGGCGGCATCGGCTTGTAAATCGCCGTCTATTTGGAGTTTGGGACACATTTCCCGGGCAATGCGCACTGCTTCGGTCACTTTGTCGACCATTTCGTGTTTGGCGCTGCCTTTGGTAGAAAAACTCAACATGGCCACACGGGGCTCAAAACCTGCAATATTGCGTGTCGTTCCCGCGGTTGAAACGGCTATCTGCGCCAGTTCCTGCGCACTGGGATTGGGCATTACGGCGCAATCGGCAAAAATCAACAAGCCGTCCACACCATACTGCTTATCGGGTACGAACATCAGAAAAGCTCCCGATACCACCGAGATACCGGGCAGGGTCTTAACGATCTGCAAAGCCGGACGCAAAACATCACCGGTGGCGTTGCGGGCGCCTGCAATTTCGCCGTCGGCATCGCCGTTCTTGATCATCAGACAGGCCAGATAGAGAGGATCTTCTACGAGCCGGGCAGCCTGTTCGGGTGTCATTCCTTTGTTTTTGCGCAATTCGTACAACAAAGCAGCATACGCTTCTTTGTTGGGCTGATTAACAGGATCGATCAAGACAGCTTTTGAAGCAATTTTGCTTAACTTGTTTTGCTTGGCCAGACTTAGTATTTGCTCGGGGTTACCGATCAGATAAATTTCTGCCAGTCCGTCTGCCAAAATCTGATTGGCAGCTTTCAGGGTTCTGATTTCGTCGCCTTCGGGCAGCACTATCCGTTGAGGATTCGCCTGGGCCCGGGCAGCCATTTGTTGTAGTAAACTCATAAAAAAAATAATATTATAATTAATCCTCTTCAGCAAATTTTCTTGAACGAGGAGAAAACAACTTGCCAGGTGTGCTCAAAAAGCCTCCGTTATCTTCGTTGAGCATTCTGTCCAACTCTTTTGAAGAAAGGTCGGCATAAATTTTACCCATATAGGCCAGGGCGATGTGGCCGGTTTCCTCGGAAACCACTATGGCCTTGGCATCAGAAACCTGACTGATTCCCAAGGCAGAACGATGCCTCAGGCCGTATTGCTTAGGGATGCTTTCATCGCGCGATACCGGCAAAATACAAGCAGCAGCCTTGATGCGCTCGTTTGAAACAATAACTGCACCATCATGCAAAGGAGTATTTCTGTAGAAAATATTCTCCAGCAGACGGTAACTCACCAGCGCATCGGTGCGTTCACCGGTCAAAATATATTCATCGAGGCTTATATTGTTTTCAATAACAATGAGGGCTCCGGTGTTGGACTCGGCCATGTTTTTGCACGCAAGTACTATTTGTACTATATAGGACTTTGACGCGGTCTGCTTGCTTTTTTTCTGAGAAAAAAGTGCCACAAAATTTTTCCAGCGCCGGCGCGAACCCAACATCACCAAAAATCGCCTCAGTTCGTTCTGAAACAACACAATAAGAGCTATCGCACCCACACTGACCACTTTGTCCAGGATTCCGCCCAGCAGTTTCATTTTGAAAATATAGGACACCAAAATCCAGAGGGCGATAAAAGACAAGACACCGATAAAGATATTAATGGCGCCCGAACTCTTCATCAATTTATATATTCCGTACAATAGCAGCGCTACCAGGAAAATATCAATAATATCCAACAAACTGGGCATCAACATAAGCCTGCTTTTTTACATAATTGAACCATACGAAGGCATTCAACAGCTTCTCTGACGTCGTGCACCCTGAGAATATGAGCACCCTGCCACAAAGCCAGAGTATTGGCAACCGTGGTACCATTGAGGGCTTCTTCCGGACTACAATTCAGTAAGTTGTAAATGAACGATTTTCTGGATAAACCAACCATGATTGGCGCTTCCAATATAAACAAATCCTCCAGTCTGCGCAAGAGTTCGTAGTTGTTTTCCAGGCTTTTGCCAAAACCAAAACCCGGGTCGATAATCAGATCGTTCAGGCCCAGGTCTCTCAAACGAGCGGCATTGTAAGCCAAATCACTACATATTTCAGCCATCAGGTGCCGGTAATGCGGAGCTTGTTGCATGTTCTCAGGCTGGCCCTGGATATGACTCAACACATAAGGCACCTGCAACTTGGCTGCCATGGGGAACATTCCCGCATCAAGACTGCCGCCGGAAACATCATTGATAATGTCCACCTGATAGTCCTCTACGGCTACCCGGGCTACTTCTGAACGAAAAGTATCCACAGAGACAGGAAAATCAGGCCGGGTTTTGCGAATCAAGTCCAGAGCAGGCAACAAACGTGCCAATTCCTCTTGCTGATTGGGGCTTTGACTGCCGGGACGTGTGGAACAGGCTCCGACATCGAGAATGTCAGCACCCTCATTTATCATCTTATCCACTCTGGCTTCCAAGTCGTTGAGACTACTGCGACTACCGGGATAAAAAGAGTCTGGCGTGATGTTGAGTACCCCCATAATCCTGGGTGTATCAAAGGACATCAGCTTCCCTCTTAAGCGAATAGCGGGAGTGACAAGAGCGAAAGGATCCATAGTACAGCAATTGACCTGCAGAGCCTTTTA
>LSQX01017574.1_pt1 | contig 13935 bp, 13 predicted proteins | sample 654561 | NCBI WGS metagenome assembly LSQX01 (sample SAMN04489861, study PRJNA283612) | anaerobic digester metagenome | isolation source: 4 biogas reactors fed with cattle manure at either 37C or 55C with and... | place: Denmark: Kongens Lyngby | collected 2014
TCGGTGACGATGACCGCGATTTCACACAGTCCGTCGACGTCAACATCGAGGCCGGTCATTTCGCAGTCGATCCACACCAACTGGGCGGCCGGGGTGTTCGACATGGGGCTCCTTTGTGCTCGGCATCAAACCATGCCATTCTACTCTGCGCGCAGCACGCCGCCCTTGAGTTGAAACACGCGATCGCTCATCATGCGAATCACGTCGGTGTCGTGTGACACGAGGATCATTGCAGTGCCGTGCCGCAGTTGCACACGGTTGAGCAGGTNNCCTGCACCGTCTGGTCGAGCGCCGAGACCGGTTCGTCGAGCACGAGCAGGGTGGGCTGCTTTGCGAGCGCCCGCGCGATGGCGAGGCGCTGGCGCTGGCCACCAGACAGGGCCCACACGGGTCGAGCGATCAGACCCGCGTGCAGGTCGACCTCACTGGCGAGCTTCTCTGCGGCTCGCTTGCGTTCGTGGCGCGGCGTTGCTGCAGCCCTCAGAGCGTCGCGCAGCACGGTGCCCGCGGTTGCGCCCGGCTTGAATGAGTCCAGCGGATCCTGCGGCACAAACGCGAGGTGTTGCTGCAGCTTTGCTCGGGTGCGCCTGGATGCGGCGTTGCGGTCAACGCCATTGATGAGCACTTCGCCTGAGCTCGCGGGGTGCAGGCCGAGCATCACCCGAAGCAGCGTCGTTTTGCCAGCACCGCTCTCGCCGACGAGCCCGACCGTTTCGTTCGGGTGCACGTCGAGGTCGATGTGCTGCAGCACATGATGGCCGGAGTTGCTGCCGGCGCTGTCGGCGCTGCTGATGCTGCGAGTGCCGTGGTAGCCGGCGCTCACCTCCCGTAGTTGCAGAATCGGAGCAGTGTTTGGGCGCTCGTGCTCGCGTGCGCGCTCTCGACTCTTGCCCTTCGGCGATGCTGCAATGAGCTCCCGCGTGAAGCCGTGGGCGGGGTGGGTGAGCACCGTCTCTGTGTCTCCCTGCTCAACCACATGCCCATTGCGCATGACGAGCACCCGATCGGCGATACCTCGCACGCTGTCGAGGTCGTGGCTGATGAGCAGCACGCCGGCCCCGGCACGCTTGCGCTCGGCGAGCGCCGCGATCACTCCGGCGCGGTGTGTGGCGTCAAGCGCAGTGGTGGGCTCGTCAGCGACAATCAGCTCGGGCTCGGCAATGAGTGCCGATGCGACGAGCGCGCGCTGCCTGAGCCCGCCCGACAGCTGATCAGAGCGACGACGCAGCTGAGATTCGGGATCGGGCATGCCCGCGGCCCCCAGCGCCGCGGCAACCCGCGCGGGCCGCTCGCCCCTCGTGCCGATGCGGTGCAGGCGTAGGGCGTCGCCCACCTCGTGCTGCAGGCGCCTGAGCGGATCGAGGCTGCCCAGCGCATCCTGGGGAATCAGCGCCACTTGCGCCCCGCGAATCGCCTGCCACACGGCAGACCCGCGGGAGGGAGCATTCTCGTCGAACAGCTCTACTCGGCCGGTCACAATCGCAGCGCGGGGCAGCATGCCGAGTGCGGCGCGGCCCGTGAGGGTCTTGCCTGAGCCACTTTCGCCCACGAGCGCGACGCACTCGCCGGAGTGTACCGCGAGCGAGACACCGTCGACGGCGGGCCGCCCGGTGCCCGGGAACATGACGGTCAAGTTGGTAATGCGAATCAGTGGAGCGGCGGTCATGCGTATCGCTCCTTTCGCTGAAACGCGCGCCCGAGCACGGTCGCGGTGATGCCGACCATCACAATCGCGAGCCCGGGAAACACCGTCATCCACCACGCCTTCGTGAGGTATGGGCGGCCCGCGTTGAGCATCGCCCCCCATTCGGGCGTGGGCGGGGGGCTGCCGAGCCCCAAGAATCCGAGCGCGGCAGCGAGGATCACCGCGTGCCCGATGCCGAGCGTTGCAAGCACCAGCACTGAACGCATCGTCTCGGGCAGCACGAGCGTGAACCACACCCGCGCGGGGGAGTCACCCTGCACGCGGGCCGCATCGACTGGGCCCGACCCCAGCTGCTGCCTGATACTGCCGCGGATCATTCGCGCAAAGCCCGGCGCTGTCGACAGCGACACGGCGAGCACAATCGAAAACACTCCAGGCCCGCGCACGGCAATGACGAGCAGCGCCAGCAGCAGGCCAGGGAACGAGAAGAGCGCCTCGATGAGTCGGTCGGCGAGGTATCGCACGGGCCCCGCGGCGCGGCTGCGGCTGCCACCAGCGAGCGCGCCGATGCCGAGGCCGAGGATGAGTCCCACGAGGGTCGCGACCACGCCGATCGTGAGCGAATCCCGTGCGCCATAGATTACGCGGCTGAACACGTCACGGCCCGAGTCGTCGGTGCCGAAGGGATGCGCGAGCGACGGTGGCGCGAAGGCTCCCGCAGGGTCGACGGCGAGCGGGTCATAGGGGGCGATGAGACCCGGCGCGACCGTGCACGCGACACACACGAGCGCGGCGGCGAGCGAGACCCAGCCGGCCAGCCCGAAGCTGAGCCCGCCGAACCGGGGCGCTCGGCCGCGAGGCGTTCGAACCCGGGGTGCGTGCTTGCGGGGGGTCGGAGAATCAACGCTAGACACGCGGCACCCCCTCCTGCAGCCGCGCCTCGGTGCGGGGATCGACCCGCGCCACGACGAGGTCGGTGACGAGGGTGACCACCACATAGGCGAGCGCGGCGAAGAGCACGACGCCGAGCACCACCGGAATGTCTCGGCCCAGCACCGCGTTCACGAGGGTGCGGCCGAGGCCAGGTCTCGCGAAGATGACCTCAATGACGGCGGTGCCGCCGAGGAGTGATCCGAGTGTCCACGCGGTCATGTGCAGGCCCGGCACGATGCCGTGGCGCACGACGTGGCGCAGCTTGAGGCCGAGCGGTGTCTCGCCGCGGGCCGTGGCCGCCGAAATGAACGGGGCATCGCGGGCGTCGTCGATGCCGGCGCGACACACCTGCGCGATGAAGCCCGCCGTCGGAATCGCGAGCGAAAACGCCGGCAAAATGAGCCCCTCGAAACCGCCCGTGCTCACCGGTGGCAAGATCGCCCACGCGCTCGAAAAGAGCAGCACGAGCAGGCTCGCGAGCCAGAAGTTTGGCATCGCCGCGGCGACCAGGTCGAGCGCTGACGCAAAGGCACGCGCGGGCCTGGAGGTGCCGCTGGCCAGCAGCACGCTGGCGAGGGCGAGCGCCCATGCGAGCACGAGGGACACGGCAGCAAGCTCCAGGGTGGGCCCGATCGCGTGCGCGAGCACCTCGGCGACCGGGATGCGCTGCGCATACGAGGTGCCCAAGTCTCCCTGCACGAGTCGCAGCAAGAAGTCGAAGTACTGCGTGATGATTGGCCGGTCGAGCCCGAACTCGGCGCGGGCGGCCTCGAGCGCGGCGGCGCTTGCCTGGCTTCCGGGGCCGCCGAGCGCCGCCTCAGCGGGGTCGCCAGGAATGAACTGCAGTGCGACGAACGCGAGGGTTGCCACCGTGAGCAGCACGACGAGTGCTCCGCCCACGCGGGGGAGTACTCGTCGAGCTAGCTGCATGGTGTCTTGTGACTTATGTCTACGGCGTTAGCTGCGGGTCACGTTCGCGAGCCACGGCGTCTGCACCGTGGGCAGCGAGCGCACACCCTCGAGCTCGGCGCGGTACAAGAAGTGGTTCTGCTGGTCGTACACCGGCAAAATGACCGCGGCGTCGGCAATGATCTGTTGCGCCTGCTGTGCAGCCTCGGCCCGCACCGTCGCATCACTCTCGGTCGCGACCGTTTCGAGCAGTGCGTCGAGTGAGGGGTCGGCGATCATCGCGTGGTTCGCGAAGTAGCCAGAGGGTGCCGGCACGGTCGAGTCGCTGTGGAAGAGAATGCGCAGCACGTCGGGCCCGATCTTTGTGTAGGGCGCGCTCACGAGCTCATACTCGTGGGCGCCGAGTGCCGCATACCAGCTCGACAGGTCGAGCAGTGAGATCTGCACATCAAACCCTGCCTCGCGCACGCTCGCCTGCAACTGCTCGAAGAGTGCCTGCTCTGCCTGCGTCGACTGGGCTCCCGTCACCGGGAACCGCACGGTGAGCCGTTCGCCGTTCTTTACTCGGATGCCGTCCGCGTCGTGCTCGGTCCACCCGGCCTCATCGAGCAGGTCGTTCGCGAGATCCAGGTCATATGCGTAGCGTTCGGGCGATTGGAGAGCGAATGGCTCAACGCTTGAGAGAGCGCTGTGCGAGCGGGCCGCGGTGCCCTCGAAGAGGGTTTCGATGCTAGGATCAATGTTTGTGGCCGCGAGGAACGCCTCGCGCACGAGCTGATCATCGAACGGGATCTGGCTCGAGTTCAGCTCGATGCGGTTGCTCGCACCCGGGCGGGGTGCGTCGAGGTGTTCAAGCGTGTCGTCTGACTGCGCCTGGCTGATCTGCTCGGGCAGCGGGTTGTCGATCACGTCGACATCGCCGCTCACGAGTGCTGCAAACCGGGCGGTCGCGTCGGGGATGAACCGCCAGGTCACCTGCTGCACTGCGTCTGCCGGCGTGTCGCCCACGCTCGAGAGCGTGTCGCGGTAGTCGGGATTGCGATCGAGGGTGATGTGGTTCTGCTTCACCCACTCGGTGACCACGAACGGGCCCGAGCCGATCGGGGCGAGGCAGTTCGCATCTTGGCCGCGCTCGATGCCCGAGGGTGCCTGGATCGCCACCCAGGGCTGCGCCAACGATTCAAGGAGGGCGGCGTCGGGGCGGGTCATGTGGAACCGCGCGTGGGTCTCATCAACCACCTCGACCTCGGCGATCTGCTGCACCGCCAGGTAGCCGGTTGACGAAGCGGTCTCTGGATCTTGCAGGTGCTCAATGTTCACTTTGATCGCTTCTGCGTCGACGGGTGTGCCGTCGCTGAAGGTTGCGTCGGGGTCGAGCGTGAAATCCCAGGTGAGGCCATTATCGCTGAGCTGCCACTCGGTTGCGATCCAGGGCACGATCTGGCCCTCGTCGTCGAGGCCGACCATTGACTCGAGCACCTGTGAGGCGAGCAGCGCCTGCGGGTAGTTGCCTCCGACGTGGGGGTCGAGGCAGGTGGGCTCGGCGTCGCCCGTCGCGTAGACGAGCGTCGTGGCTGAGGCGCCGTCGCTGCTGTTGCCGTCGCCGGTGGTACTGGTCGCGCAGGCGGTCACCGTGAGGGTGAGCGCGAGACCGGCTGCGGCCGCGGCGAGCCAGGTGCGGGGCGAGCCTGCGCGTACGGTGCCTGTGTGCGAAGAATCTGATCGGGGAGTGGGGTGTTCTGAAGTCACGTTTCCCAACCCTATAATATTAGACTCAGTCTAATAATTTGTGTTCGCTGGGTGCTGAACGTCCTGCATAGAAAAGTGCGCGAAGTTCGTCAAGAACATGATGCTCGTGAAGAGCGCGAGGGAAAATAAAGGAGTGCCGCATGGCGATCGGACCAGGCAGGCCGCGGCTGGCCTCACGAGAGATGTTGCAAGAGGCTGCCTTCGAACTGTTCCAACTGCACGGCTACAAGGCAACGACGGTCGAGCAGATCGCGAGAACTGCGGGCTTCAGCCGAGCCACCTTCTTCAACTTCTTCCCGTCGAAGGCCGATCTCTTCTGGGTTGAAACTGACGCGCTCATCGAACGGCTGGGGAAGCACCTCGGGGCTGCGCTCGCCGAACTCAGCAGTGACGCCGGGTCAGCAGGTACCCGTCGCGCGAGCAAGCAGGCGGGCATCGACCAAGCAGATGACGCGCAGATTCCGACGCTGAGAGACGCGCTGCTCCACTTCGCGGCGACAGTGCGGCCGGCAGATATCCCGTGGGCTCTGCAACACACCGACCTTCTCGAGGCTTCGGATGACCTCATCGCCAGCGGGGCAAGCCGAGTGCAAGGCCTGCACCACAGGTTTGCCCGGTACTTGATGCGCCGCGATGAGCTGCTCTGCGGCGAGAGCACTCCGCCCCTCGTGCTGCGCGCCGAGGCTGCCGCCACCGTAGGCGCAATGCTCGTGGGCCTCACCCACTGGATCGACCTGGGCTCAGCCCGTGGCAGCCTGCGAGAGACGCTCGCCCAGACGCTCAACTGATTACTCACTTTTTCCGTGCGCTCACACGCGCACCCAAATCTTGCAGGCGCCAACCCTTTAGAATTGTGAGCCATGGCCATTCTTCCCATCACGATCTGCGGTGAGCCCGTGCTGCACCGCCCCGCCGAACCCGTCACCGAGTTTGACGACGAACTGCGACAGCTGGTCGACGACATGTTCGAGACCTGCGAAGCGGCCCCCGGTGTTGGCCTCGCAGCCCCGCAGGTGGGAGTCGGCAAGCGCATCTTCGTGTGGATGTACGACGACCAAGACGAGGCGCCCGCGCGCGGCGTCGCAATCAACCCGGTGCTGTGGATCGCGCCGCCCGAGCCCGGCCTGCCCGGCGAGGACGAGGTCGAGGGGTGCCTGTCGTTCCCCGGCGAGCGCTTTGCCCTGCGCCGCTCGCCCCGCGCGTTGCTGCGCGCCGTCGACATTGAGGGCAAGCCCTTCGAGCACGAGGTGACCGGTTGGTTCGCGCGCATCATGCAGCACGAATTCGACCATCTGAACGGCCTGCTCTACGTCGATCGCCTCGTGCACCCCGAGAATCGTGGTGCACAGAAGGCCGAGCGCAAGAACGGGTGGGGTGTGCCCGGGCTCACCTGGACTCCCGGGATCGACGATCTCGAGGGCTAAACGCGAGGGCTGAGTCTTCGCGCACTCAGCGGTCGCTGGCATAACGTCGCAGGGCGATTGTAAGGCGAAGTTCAGCCCTGAGTCTCAGCGCGGCCGATGCTGCGCGAGTCGGGCACGAACATCCATGCCGCTGCTGCGAGTGCGAGCAGCGCTGCGGTGACACCAAACGCCCACCCGAACCCGGCTAAGTCGAGCGCCGCGCCCGCAATTGCGGGGCCCAGTACGCCGCCGAGATCGCTCGTCATCGAATAGGTGGCGACCACGTTGCCGCCGCGCTTGAATGCCAGTATGTCGGCGAGCACCGCCTGATGGCCGGGGTTTGCGAGCGCAGACCCTACGCCAGATATGGCGAGAATGCCCGCCAACCACCACAGTGAGGACGCCGCGGGGATCATTAGGTAGCTCGCCGCGAGCACCAGCATGCCGATGATCAGCAACGGTTTGCGGCCGACCGTGTCGTTCCAGCGACCAGACGGAAAAATGAACAGCGCGTTGCCCGCAGCATATGCTGCCAGCACCCACGCTGCAGCCGTGGCGTCACCACCAAACGACACCGCCACGAGAATGGGAATCAGCGATACCCGCACCCCGAACGACGCCCACCCGAACGCAAAAGCTGACACGAGCAGGGAGCGATACTGCGAAATGCGCAGCGCGGCCCTCAACGACATCGCCTCTGCGGCCGGGTTGTGGGCAGTCGGTGCGGCGGCGCTCACTGATCCTCGCAGCGCAATCGCCACCACTGCTGCTGCGACCAGCAGCGTGAAGAAATAGAACACGAACGGTGCGCGCAACCCAAAGATCGCGACCACGCCGCCGAGCACCGGCCCGAGCAGCCCGCCGAGCAAAAACCCCGCCGCATTGAGACTCGCCACGCGGCCACGCGATTCGACGGGACTCACCTTGGCGAGCAGCGCGGTCGCCGCGACCGTGAACATGGTCGACCCGACACCACCGGCACCGCGCAACACCACGAACTGGGTGTAGTTCGCGGCGAGAGCCGCAGCCCCCGTTGACCCCGCCACAATCAGAATGCCGATCGTATAGGTGCGACGCTCGCCAAGCCGGCCCACGATGTAGCCAGCCAGGGGCGCCGAGATGAGCCGCATCAGTGCGAACGCGCTCACGATCACCGACGCCGCGAAGTTTGAGACCCCAAACTCGAGCGCGAACTGGGGAATCGCTGGCGCTACCACCCCGTAGCCGAGCGCCACCGCGAAGCCGCCCGCGACGAGCGCCCACACCTCGAACGGAAGTCGAGGTTTTGATGGTGCGGTCACCGCTTGAGTCTATCGGCGGGCTCGACACCCCCGAGAATTTTCTCGAAAACAGAAATACTCAAAAACTTCACCCGTCATTCTGCCGGATTGGGGCTCTGAGTTGGCTCAGAGTAGAACTACACCCACTAGGGCACACCGAACGTGACCTAGCTCAGCCCCCAACGAAGGACACACCATGACTGAGTACCAACGCGACATCGATGCAGTGCAGGCACTGAAGCAAGAGCACGGATCAAGCTGGGATGCGATCAACCCCGAGTACGTCGCCCGCATGCGCGCACAGAACCGCTTCAAGACCGGCCTCGAGATCGCGCAGTACACCGCCGACATCATGCGCCGCGACATGACGGAGTATGACGCGGATCACTCGGTCTACACCCAGTCACTTGGTGTGTGGCACGGCTTCATCGGTCAGCAGAAGATGATCTCGATCAAGAAGCACCTCAAGAACACCAACAAGCGCTACCTCTACCTCTCGGGCTGGATGGTTGCTGCCCTCCGCTCAGAGTTCGGCCCGCTGCCCGACCAGTCGATGCACGAGAAGACCTCGGTTCCCGCGCTGATCGAAGAGATCTACACCTTCCTGCGCCAGGCAGATGCCCGCGAGCTCGACCTGCTCTTCACTCAGCTCGATGACGCCCGCGTCGCGGGGGATGAGACCGCGGTCGAGTTCATCCAGTCGCAGATCGATAACTTTGAAACCCACGTCGTGCCGATCATCGCCGACATCGACGCTGGCTTCGGCAACCCCGAGGCAACCTACCTGCTCGCCAAGAAGATGATCGAGGCTGGCGCGGCTGCCATCCAGATCGAGAACCAGGTGTCAGACGAGAAGCAGTGTGGCCACCAGGATGGCAAGGTCACCGTGCCGCACGAGGACTTCATCGCGAAGATCAACGCAGTGCGCTACGCGTTTCTCGAGCTTGGCATCGACAATGGCGTGATCGTCGCCCGCACCGACTCGCTTGGCGCAGGCCTCACCCAGAAGCTCGCCGTCAGCACCGTGCCCGGCGACCTCGGCGACCAGTACAACTCGTTCCTTGATGTTGAGGAGATCTCAAACGATCAGCTCAGCAACGGTGACGTGGTCATCAAGCGTGACGGCAAGCTGGCTCGCCCGAAGCGTCTCGCAAGCAACCTCTACCAGTTCCGCGCTGGCACCGGCGAAGACCGCGTCGTGCTCGACTGCGTGACCTCGCTGAACAACGGTGCTGATCTGCTCTGGATCGAGACCGAAAAGCCCCACGTTGAGCAGATCGCGACCATGGTGGATCGCATTCGTGAGGTGCACCCCGATGCAAAGCTCGTCTACAACAACAGCCCATCGTTCAACTGGACCCTCAACTTCCGCCAGCAGGCGTTCGACCAGATGGTCGAAGAGGGCAAGGACGTGTCGGCATACGCCCGCGAGAACCTGATGAGTGTGGAGTACGACGCGACTGAGCTCGCTCAGATCGCCGACGAGATGATCCGCACATTCCAGCGCGATGGATCGGCACGCGCCGGTATCTTCCACCACCTCATCACCCTGCCGACATACCACACGGCCGCACTGTCAACTGACAACCTGGCCAAGGGGTACTTCGGTGACGAGGGCATGCTCACCTACGTTCGGGACGTGCAGCGCGAAGAGATTCGCCAGGGCATCGCGACCGTGAAGCACCAGAACATGGCTGGCAGCGACATCGGTGACAACCATAAGGAATACTTTGCCGGTGACGCAGCCCTCAAGGCTGGCGGCAAGGACAACACGATGAACCAGTTCTAAAGGTTCACCTTCTGGGGTGCACTTTCTGGAGTTCAAGCTCTGGGGTGCACCTTCTGAGGTTCACCTCACACGACGGGGGTTCTGGCTCAAGCCAGAGCCCCCGTTTCTTTTCTGCACATCAGGACAAAAAATCTATTGACATGGCTGAACTCTGTGTAATGATGTAACCATGAGTCAACCACCAGTAGACGATCCCAACCAGCCACAAGGCGGGGAACCGGCGCAGCAGCAACCCGGCCAACCGGCCCAACAACAGGGGCAACCGCAAGCCGGCCAACCGTCCCAGCCGCAGCCGACATACGGCCAGCCGGCCCAGTATCAACAGCAACCGCAGCAGGCTTACGGTCAACCGGCCCAGTATCAGCAGCCGCCGGCCTACGGCCAGCCACCCACGGGACCGGGCCAGCCGCAGCCACCATACGGCCAGCAACCGGGGCAGCCGGCGGGCTCCTCGCCGAAGAAGGGCCTCGCAATTGCGGCTCTCATCGTTGGCATCGCGGCCCTGATCGCGTCATGGGCGCCGTTTGCTGGTGTGGTGTTAGCCGTGATCGGCGTGATCCTCGGCATTCTCGCCATGGTCAAGAAGCAGCCAAAGGGACTCGGCCTGACCGGCCTCATTCTCTCTGCTGTTGCCTTTGTGATCGGACTCATCGTGACCATCATGTTTGTGGTGACGATCGTGACGATTGGCACCGCGGTCAGCGAACTCGAGATCACCGACCCTGAGATTGTCGAACCGTTCGAACCAGAAACCGATGATCCTGCTGAGACGGACGAGGATCCAGCGGCGACGTTCCGTGAGGTCTCGGAAAGCGAACTCGCCGCGATTTTCGCTGACTCTGATGCATACATCGGCGAGATGCTGACGATCTACGGCGAAGTTGATTCGTTTGTCGCTTTCGAACCGGGTAGCGGCGAGTTCTGCGGCATGAACATCGACGCGGGAGCAACCCCACAGGCTAACCCGAGTGCGTACGAGCTTTACGCGATTGGATACTCAGGCGACTGGGATACCGACTGCCCAATCTTTGAGCCCCTGTACGAGGGCGACAACGTGAAGTTCTCGGTGGTTCTGCTCGGCGAAGAGCACTACACGAACTCCGATGGATCGACCGGTCACGCACCTCAGCTTGAAGTATTCGCCGCAGAACTGATCAACTAGCGCGCATCTGGCCCACCCGTGCGGCTGTACGACCGTGCGACCCAATGACCGCACGCCCGCATGTCCGCACGCCCGCAAGCCATTGTGTAGGCGAGACCGTAAACGCAATGAGCCCCGGCATCGTCCGGGGCTCATTGCGTGAGCGATGAAACTCAAGTGCCCCCGGTAGGATTCGAACCTACGACCAGCGGATTAGAAGGCCGCTGCTCTATCCNNCTATCCCCTGAGCTACGGAGGCGCGGGTATAAGCGTAGCGCAGCTTGAGAAACAGACCTATTCGAAACGGTTGACCATGGCAAGGGCAGCCCGCTCAATGTAATCACGGAACGCCGCATCGTGCATGGGTGGCAACTCTGCCTCATCGAGCGCGGCATGCATGTGCTTCAGCCAGTGTTCTCGTGCTTTCGGGGTCACCGGAAACGGTTGATGCCGCATACGGAGTCTCGGGTGACCGCGCTGCTTCGAATAGGTGGCGGGCCCGCCCCAGAACTGCTCAAGAAAGGTGCGAAGGCGCCACTCGGCGCCTTCCCAATCATCGTCAGGGTACATCGGCGCGAGCACGGGATCTTCACGCACGGCACGATAAAACGAGGCCACGATCTTCTCGAATGTGGGGGTGCCCCCCACTTGCTGCCAGACCGCGTCACTGACGGCGGGGCCGGTTTCTCCCATACGCAAGGTGACTCGCGATGGAGCAGACTGATCAGAAGTCTGTTCCTGAGAATTCTGCTCCTCAGAAATCTGTGCCTCACGAGTCACATCAGAACCAGGATCAAAGTTCACACCAGGCTCCAGCTCAGAACCTTTACCAACACCTTCACCAGCACCGAGGCCAGCACGCAGCTCGCGAGACCCTGCTGACGACCCCATTACCTCGTTCACAATGCTCCTCCGATCTGTCCGGGGAATTCCGCAGCCAAGAGCGTGATGTTGTGGTGCTCGAACTGTTCCTTGATCGTCCCGCGCAGCGCGCGCTGCACAGGGAACTGCGCCTCCGGCCGAGTGCGCACCGTCATGCGAAGCGTGACCCGACCCTCGGCTACCGACTCGATACCGAGCATCTGTGGTTCGCCCGCAACGCGGCGCACATAGGCGGGGGAACGCAACAGTGTGTGAGCGCTGTCGAGCGCGATTCGTGTGACACGGTCGATGTCCTCGGTGTCGGGCACCGTGATGTCGATGATTGCGCGACCCCATCCCTGTGAGGTGTTGCCGAGCGTGAGAATCTCGCCGTTCCGAATAAACCAGAGCGTGCCATCCGCTGCTCGGACCTGAGTGACACGAATACCGACGTCCTCGACGGTGCCGGTGATGGTGCCCACGGTGACCAGGTCACCGACGCCCATTTGATCCTCGAACACCATGAAAATGCCGTTCAGAATGTCTTTCACAACGTTCTGTGCGCCGAAGGCGAGACCGGCCGCGATAAAGCCCGCAGACGCGATCACCGCGGTGAGATTCACGTTGAACTGTGCGAGCACCAAGAAGAATGCGGCGATGACCGTGACCCAGTTGATGATGTTGCGGCCAAACGTGCCAAGTGTCCGCGTGCGCTGCACCGCGCGCGCATTCAGGTGTGGGCCCGCGACGAGCTCCTGAGTGGAATCGACATCTTGGGACTTCTTGACGCCCCGCACGACCCCGCTCACGGTGCGGTTAAGGAGCATTTTTAGCACCCAGCTCGCCACCAGGCACAACACCAGAATGACAAGGATGCGGAACAACACCTCGTATTCTGAGAAGAAGTCGGCGATTGCCGCCCACACCTCAGCCATGGCGACTAGGCTCTCGCGTCAGCGTCAGCGTCAGCACCATCCGCCGCATCCACAGCCTGTGCCGCAAGCGCACGTTCAATGCCCGCCAGATGCTCCACAATCATGCGACGGAGCGCGGGGGCCGCATCGTCATTCGCTGCAAGCCACGCGACGGTCGCATCACGCAGCCGCGCTGAGGCGAGCGGTGATGGGTAGAACCCGTCGACCAGTTCTTCGACAATTGCATGGCTTCTGGTCTGCCAGATGTCACGCAGTGAGGCGAAGAACTGATCAACGTAGGGCTCGAGGAGCGAGAGATCGTGTGCGCGCTGAAAGCCGAGGCCGCTGGCGCGAACGATCGCGTTGGGCTTCGAATCGTCATCAAACACAGACGCCCACGCGGTCGCCTTCGCCTCTCGTGTGGGCAGCGCCGCAAGCGCGTGCGCGGCCGATTGTTGCCCGCTTGCCGTATGGTCATCGGCGAGTGCCGCGGCGATTTCCTCGGCATTGCTGCGCCCGCCAGCGGCGAGAGAGATGAGCAACTCCCAGCCGAGGTCAGTGTCGATATCGAGACCTTCGAGCGGCGTCTGCTCTTCAAGGATCTGCAGCACGGTGTCGAGCTGAGCGTCGGTGCGGGCGAGGCCCGCGAACGCCTTCACAAACTGGAACTGCAGGTCGCTGCCCGGAGCCGCCGCGAGCGCGAGAGCCCACAGCGCGTCGGCGACGCGCTCGAGGGTTGCGGTGCGACGGGCGGGGGCGACGTAGCTCGACGCCGACAGCACGAGCTGCTGGATCAGCGTACGCAGCACCGTCGAGTTGGTTTCGCGATCGATGTGCTGAAGCACGGTGTCAACGAAGCGGCTTGCCGCGATTTCGCCGTCACGGGTCTGATCCCACAGCGTGCCCCACACGAGCGAGCGGGCAAGTGAGTCAGCCATTGCGCCCAAGTATGCGGTCGCGGTGGCGAGTGAGCGTTCGTCGAGGCGAATCTTCGCATAGCTCAGGTCATCATCGTTGAGCAGCAACAGGTCGGGCTGCGGAGCGCCGACGAGCTCGGGCACTTCGGTGCGGGGGCCATCGACATCCAGCTCGATGCGCTTCACCCGGCTGAGTGAGGATCCCTGGAGCGCATAGAGCCCCACCGCGATGCGGTGTGGGCGCAGGGTCGGGTAGTCGGCCGCCGCGGTCTGCTCGATCGCGAAGCTCGCGAAGGCGCCGCGCTCATCGAGGGTGTAGGCCGGGCGCAGCGTGTTGACGCCGGCGGTCTCAAGCCACTTCTTCGACCAGTCGCCAAGGTCGCGGCCGCTCTGC
>LSQX01298309.1_pt1 | contig 13935 bp, 10 predicted proteins | sample 654561 | NCBI WGS metagenome assembly LSQX01 (sample SAMN04489861, study PRJNA283612) | anaerobic digester metagenome | isolation source: 4 biogas reactors fed with cattle manure at either 37C or 55C with and... | place: Denmark: Kongens Lyngby | collected 2014
TAACATTTGTAATCAAATATCCAATAATCTTTAGAAAAATTTTACCATTTAATATTCAAAAAAGCAACTTAAATTTAAACAAACAATCCGCCGACCCCCAATGATCTCAAAAACCCGGGGGGTCGACAGACTCGTTCTTTTCGTCACAAGAAAGATTAATTAACATTTTGAGTTCATTTTTACCTGAATTTAATAGAAAAGCTTGACATCAACCTATTTTTATGTTATATTATTAATAATGGTCTTATGAGTTCTTATCCTACCTATGAGGAATGGAAACTTGATACAATCATGCTTACCTACGAGCAGAGAACAGAGTTCTTATCCTACCTATGAGGAATGGAAACTATCTTTATATCCGAAAACGAAAAACACCTATAAAGGTTCTTATCCTACCTATGAGGAATGGAAACCTCTTAATTCAATCTTGTCCATATTTTCTTACCTCCGTTCTTATCCTACCTATGAGGAATGGAAACTAACTTTAATTGTCACAGTAGTTTTGCAGATGCTTAAGCGTTCTTATCCTACCTATGAGGAATGGAAACATATCTACTTTTGGAGACTACCATATAAACTGGATTAGTTCTTATCCTACCTATGAGGAATGGAAACAAAACGAGGTGAAGAAAAATGGCAATAATTCCAACTCAGTTCTTATCCTACCTATGAGGAATGGAAACTAGCGACCTATGCCATAATCGTAAAAACGGCACACCTCCTCTGTTCTTATCCTACCTATGAGGAATGGAAACCTTCTTCTATTTCCTTTATTAGTTCTCTTGCTTTTTCGTTCTTATCCTACCTATGAGGAATGGAAACATCAAAATTTAAGCGTTTCATTATTGAGTTTATATAGTTCTTATCCTACCTATGAGGAATGGAAACATTTCCCTAAGAACTCATACAATAATGTACCTTTCCGGTTCTTATCCTACCTATGAGGAATGGAAACTAACGTTTTGCCAGTTCCAAAAACACTGCAAACTCAGTTCTTATCCTACCTATGAGGAATGGAAACTGTGGTTATTCCTGATGCAGCGTAGTAACCGCTGTTTTCCAGTTCTTATCCTACCTATGAGGAATGGAAACTTGCATTAGCTATATTTGCGCTATTCGTTATTATTTGGTTCTTATCCTACCTATGAGGAATGGAAACTTCATTTCCTTCACTCCTTTATTCATTTCCTTTACTTCGTTCTTATCCTACCTATGAGGAATGGAAACTCCGTATCTAACCCCAAATAACCTGCTCGATCAGGAGTTCTTATCCTACCTATGAGGAATGGAAACCTCTTTCTCTCTCCTCTCTATTTCCGCACTCGTAAAGTTCTTATCCTACCTATGAGGAATGGAAACTCTCCGAATCGATCAATTTCTTCTCCATTTATCAAGTTCTTATCCTACCTATGAGGAATGGAAACCTCCCTCAAAACTAAAACGATCCTGTACTTTCTCATAGTTCTTATCCTACCTATGAGGAATGGAAACGTTAGGTCACCCAATTGCCCAAACTTGTTATGCCCCCACAGTTCTTATCCTACCTATGAGGAATGGAAACCAACCATTCTCTCAACGAGAGACTTCTTCGACATTTCAGTTCTTATCCTACCTATGAGGAATGGAAACCGTACATCAACGTAATATCTTCTTGTCGTTTCTAGTTTCGTTCTTATCCTACCTATGAGGAATGGAAACAAGGTAGGTTAAATGAAGGTTATAATGTTGAAGATTTGTTCTTATCCTACCTATGAGGAATGGAAACAATGCTTTGATAAAGTTTCTTGTGTTATTTTTAAATCGTGTTCTTATCCTACCTATGAGGAATGGAAACCATGGCTGTGTATATGAGAATTTATACATATCCATCGTTCTTATCCTACCTATGAGGAATGGAAACCTTGCTACCCTATACATTTTAATGCCTGTTACTTCCGTTCTTATCCTACCTATGAGGAATGGAAACTCTTATATATTTTTATACCAGTTGTTTGCGAATAAGTTCTTATCCTACCTATGAGGAATGGAAACACGCAAAGGTAGACCACAAGAAACCCACAAGGATACCCGTTCTTATCCTACCTATGAGGAATGGAAACAAGAAATACATTACAGATTTCAAGAACTAGAAACGTATGTTCTTATCCTACCTATGAGGAATGGAAACTATAAACCTCAATTTTCCATATCTGATCCATTTAGGTAGTTCTTATCCTACCTATGAGGAATGGAAACAATTGCTCTAAAGCTTGTTCTGGCGGTAAACTTGGAGTTCTTATCCTACCTATGAGGAATGGAAACGGTATAGATGCAGGAAGTAAATTTATCTAAGAAAATAGCAAGTTCTTATCCTACCTATGAGGAATGGAAACTTTGTTCTTCGGCGTATAGTGTTTCCCAGTCTTTTCGTTCTTATCCTACCTATGAGGAATGGAAACACGGTATTTCCAGCTCCAATAAGCTTTGAAGCGAGCTGGTTCTTATCCTACCTATGAGGAATGGAAACACTGGTATTACAAGTCTACCAGATGGGCGTGAACCTGTTCTTATCCTACCTATGAGGAATGGAAACTTTTTTATCCTTTTCTCTCATCATTACTTCGCCTAGTTCTTATCCTACCTATGAGGAATGGAAACGAATATATTCACACCCAGCAAATAAAACAAGAACATGTTCTTATCCTACCTATGAGGAATGGAAACTCGAGCCAATGCTGAACGTTACCATAACCCCAGTTAGTTCTTATCCTACCTATGAGGAATGGAAACTCTTTTCAATTGCTTTTTGTGTTTTTTCATCTTTCGTTCTTATCCTACCTATGAGGAATGGAAACTAGGGCCTGTCAGGGGTGTTTGCGTGAAGATACAAAGTTCTTATCCTACCTATGAGGAATGGAAACACTGGAGAGCCTGTACCAACCCATATTCCGGGCTTTGGTTCTTATCCTACCTATGAGGAATGGAAACTATTCTCTTCAAAAATACCGTTGTAAAAATCTTTATTCATGTTCTTATCCTACCTATGAGGAATGGAAACATGAAGTAATAATCGGTGATAGTGATGAGATGTATGTTCTTATCCTACCTATGAGGAATAAAAAACAAAGAGACGCGCGTATAGCACGTCTCTACAACTTATAAATTAACGATGGTTATAACAAATGGTTATCAAATACAAAACATTAATTTTATATTTACCAATCAATAATTGATTTAAACGTTGGTTAAATCAATTGTAGAGACGCCCTATATGGGCGTCTGCAAGGATTTGATCCTGCTTTTTAAAAAAACAAGACGCGCGTATAGCACGTCTCTACAACTTATAAATTAACAATGGTTATAACAAATTGACCTTTTATTATATTCTTTCTACCAATCCAAATCTCATCGAATTTTTATCCTAAATACCAGCATCATAAGCAATTTTAAGTAAATATGTCGATCCACATGGTTCAAATTTTCCTTCCCAACTTTTAATCATAAAACTTTTGTATTTTGTAATAATCATCTTCAAATCTTTATTTATTGGCTTAATATAAAAGCTTTTATCAAGAGGATCGACACCGAAAAATGCTTTATATTTCTTGATTAAGTTGTTTCTAATAATTTCATTAAACTCTTTATCTAAAGGGGATAAATACAAAGTTTTTGTTTTATCTGCTACTTTATAAGACAGATGGGCTGTTATTGGAGATTTATGTTCTTATCCTACCTATGAGGAATGGAAAATCAAGAGACGCTCATGTGGGGCCTCCTTGCTGCTTTAAATCAGGGTTTGAATGTATTTTTTGATGAAAAGAAAATATGAAACCAATTACGTACTTAAAATCAATACTTGAAATACTAGTAATTTGTTATTGTAGCTTTGAATGTCACAAATAATAAAACAAAAAACGGACAATTGTCCACCTTTTATTAAATGAGTATGAATATCCTACCTAAAGAATAAAACAATACAATTAAAAACTTACCTATTTTGAAGAAAAATATCATTTATTAAATTATAATTTTTCCATTTAAATCTTTAATTTTTTGTGACTTTTTATCTAATAAATATGTATTAAATTTGTAGTCCTCTTTCTTATTACTTTTATTTTTATCGTTTAAAAACCTTTGTTGTTCTTCTTCGTTATCAAAAATGGCATAAACAAACATATTTTCATCTTCTTCTATATAGGCTATCCTGTATGGATTGTTTCCATCATCAAAAATTTTGTGTTTATGGTATGATCCTTTAAGTTCGGTTTTACTATCTCGAATATCTACTTCAGAAAGAAATTTTACTAATTTAACTAATAAATTAAAGTTTTTTTTGACTTTTATTATAACTTCATCAGTTGTATAAAATTCAACTATGTTAGATTTGTATTTTTCCCATAGTATCGAACCTAAAGGAGAAAGGAAGGCTATTTCTTCATCACTTTCTATACAAGATGGGACTTCATTTACAAACGTATAGTTTTTTTCTTTCCATTCATTAAAATTTTCTATTCCTTTTTCCAATTCTTTGAACTTATTATAATGATTAGAAAATATTTCATCATCTATAACAATAGGAACACTTGGTATTTTTATTAATTCATCATGCTCTTCAAATATGTAATACATATCACAGCTATTAATTTGCGCCATGACAGTTAAATAAGGTATAGTTACTTTATACCCACCTGATATATTAAAGAGTACATTTTTATAGTATCCTTCAGATATTTCTTCAACTCTCTTTATTAAATTATGCAATCCTGATCTTATAAAATCTTTTTTATTCAATACTTGCAATCCTTCGACTGTATCAACATCTTTTCTAAAAAAAACTTTAAAGTTGAATTCTTCCAAAAATTCTTTGATTAATTCAGCTGCAACAACGGAAACGAGTGTATCACTTGCTAAAAGGTATACATCCAAGTCTTCTTTTAAAGTTTCATGAATTTTGGAAATGGTTTTGATTTCTGCAGAAATATTTATGTTTAATTTGTTCTCATAGTGATTTTTTAGTATTGTTTTTATCATTTTGATCTTTTTTGTTTTTTCGTTGTATTCCTTGGATAATTTATCCGTAATAGCTTCATATAATGAATCAATATCTTTTTTATCTTGTTTCATATAATTTTCAAAAATAGAAGCTCCTACAGGAGTGATTACTTTCTTTATTATCACCACCTCCCTATTAAAAAAGCTCCAAATCCTTCATTAGTTCTTTGATCGGAAATACTAAGACAATTATTATTGAATAAATCATCGACTGAGCTATTTTTTAATTCATAGTAATACACACTTCCGCTAGGAGCAGCTTTGAACATAGGTTTTGCACTATTAGATTCCATGTCCCAGCCACCGATACTCGTCGGTTTACCTACTACCGCACCAATAAGTTCTGCTTGTACACCTAATTTAGTTATATCAGGTTTCCAACCCTCATTAAATATTGCTGGAGTGTTCAATATTAATTTAAATCTTTTACTTTTGTCTATTTCTTCTTTAACTTTTGCTATTACTTCTTCATTTAAAAAATCAGGTTGGTCTTCTATTTGTTTTATTTCTGCAGCTTTACCTTCTCCGCCCAGTTTAAGCAAACCTATATCAGGAAAAAGTAAGTCTCCTACTTCAACATCTACTACGAAATCTAATTTTTCTTCAATGGTTCTTGCTAAATTGATATAATTAATTTTATACAAATACCCTTGTTGGCTTGTTCTGCTTTTTGCATCTATTTTTATTCCTATTTTACTTTCTTCTTTAACATAACTGTTTAGATTAATAAAAGTTATTTTATCCTTTTTCCCTATCAACACTTCGCTCATCGTAGTATCATCAATTAAAGCATTAACATTTTCTACTTGATACTTTGAATATAGCAGGTTTGTAAGATTCTCTGGCATGTTAGATGATACTATTGGAGAACATAATTCAAGAGGAATCAACCTTTTTTCACGTTCATATTTTATTGGATCTTTAATTTTAACAAAATCCAAGGGGGCAAGTGCATAAAATTGTGAGCTAATGCTATAATATATTCCCTTTATTTTAATCTTATCTTTCACACGCTTAATATTTTCTGAATTTAATCCATTTGTTGACAAATAGTAGGTTGAAATTGCTCCGTAGAAAAAAGACGGAGGTGGTGGAAAAACTGAAACTCCCAAATTATCGAAACCTGCATCAAAGGATAATCCTTTACCGAAATATACATTATCCATAGGAGATATTTGAATCAACATTTTAAATATCATCTCCTTTATTAAGAAATATAAGTATAAACAAGAAGTTAATAAAGTTTTCGTATCCTACACAATCATATAATGTAATAAGAAGTTTTTCAAATTCTTTACCTATTTTCTCTTTCTCTTTTGAGGTTAGGCTATTATCTATAGACCTTTTGATAGCTCTTTTTAATTCATTTTCAAAAATATTTTCTGAAACTTCATGTAAGTCGAGATTATAAAAATATTCTTCTAGTTTTTTAATAAAAGAACTACTAATCTTTTTTTCTTTAAAAAATAGGTTAATTTTTTTCAGTAGCCCTATTGTTCCCTCAGGATCATTAAAATCAGAATTCTCGTAGTCCCATTTTGCTGTGACAGTACGTCTCTTTCCAGAGTGTGGTAATAAAATAATAGAAAAGGCATCTTTGTCATCCGTATCTTTCGCTTGTTTCTCTGCTAAATTTACTAAAGAAAGAATTTCACTTAATTCTTCTTTATAATGAGCTATTACAACCCCCATCGAACCAGTAACTTTTTCACCTAATAACATATCAATCCTATCTTCATATTCGACAAATCCTGGATTACTTTTATCAAAAGAAGGATTTTTATTTTCATCTATTAGTCCACTGAAGGAAGCTCTAATCCTAACCATAATGTCTAGCAAACTTTCAAGATTAATGAAAGCTAAAACGTCATCGCCACCTGAGTAAATGACCTTACCAGCACCCGACTTCTCAATGATATCATTTACATAATTTAGGGAATAGTCTTTTAGTGCCCTACTTATAGTTGCATGAATTGAAGGTGTTAGCAATCTTTTTTCATTGATTATTCTATTTTTAAATTCCACAGGTAAGTTTTTTTGTACATTGCTGTGGTACATTTCTGTCATGTAAGGAGCAAGTTCTCCTGAAAGCCATTTACCCATGTTATCACCATCAAATTTAATAACTGCATAGTACTTATTCTTGTTCAAATTTAATTCTTCAACTCTTTTGTCCATTTCTTTTGCTAATCCATTCAATTGTTCTAGGCTTTCGGTATCTAAGTTGTATTTTATAAAATATTTTTCATTTAAATTTTCTTGAAACAAAAGTTGATGATCAAAATGGATACCTAATATATTTTTGAACTTTTGAAATAACATTTGCAGTTGCTCATCTGGATTTTTATCCAAATTCATCAAAGCTATCGAAGCTGTTGATGGGAAATCTGTCTCAACATTATTCTTACCTAATTGTTTTCCAAAATATATATCAGCTCCCCTTTTTGTTAAACAGATACTACATAACCCTTCTCCTTGAGCTAGATATTTATAAGAAATTGAAGTATCATTACTTTTTTTTATTTTTGTTTTTTGTGATTCTAAAGTTCTTATCTTATAACTTTTTCTTCCAGATTGAAGTAATTCATCTTCTTGTTTTGTACATCTATATACAACAGGATTGTACTGCCCACATACAGAACATTTTCTACCTGTATCAGTATATTGCTCAAAATTTCTTATACTTTTCCTACTTCCCATCATTTTTTCCATAAATAAATATAAAAGGCCGTAGATATTTCCAATATTTGGTTTGTATTCAGCATTTTCTTTTAAAAATTCTAGGAATTTAATAGAATTTGCAATCTCTTTTGCGTCGAAATACATTTTTATCTTTTCTATTTGTATCTCCCAATCTGACTTATTGCCTTTTGAATTCTCTAGAGGCAACATTACCCAATAAACATATGGGAAATGATCAAGTTGTTCTTTAAACTCCTCAATTTCAGGACTTTTTCCTAAAAGTTGTCCTAAAACATACTCGCCTATTTCTATGAATTTTTCCTTAATCTTTTTTTCAAGTTCCAAAGACTTGATCTTTTCAGGATCTATTTCAGGTAAAATGGCGAAAAATCTGTTAGGAATTGTTGGAGTTTTAAGATTAAGTGTTTGTGGTTGTTCAGAAAGATTAAGTTTTCTGTCTAACAACCATTTATCAAAAAGAGGTTGACCAGAAAGATCTGGGAAGATAATAGAATCTGGTCCAAACTCTTTGACTACTTCTTCAATACCAATCCATGTGAGATAAGAAAGAATATAACTTCCCCAATAAAGATCTTGAGTTTTTCGAGCCTGAGAGATGAATTCTTGTACAGGCCCTATTGACAAAATAAACAAGGACATTTTATTTAAAATCAAATTGTCTATTTTCTCTGCATTCAAAGCTGATGTAACTTTTACATGGTCAAAAATAGTATGATTAGGGAATCTTGTGTCAGCAGGAGCTAAATCCCAATACTTCTTATATTCATCAGATGTATGCTTTTTCAGAATTTCTTGCAAATATCTCCATATGTACACAAACTTATCAAAATTATTATTAAAATTTATTTTAGAAATTTCGTCAATAGTTTCATCAACAGCTTGTTTAAAAACGTTTTTATCTAAGGTTGGAAAGTTAGTATATTTTTTCCCGGATAACGGATGAATAAATTCAGGATTTTGTAGAAAATTCAATTGAAGTTCTACAGCTCTAGGAGCTCCTTTGGGTAAAAAATATCTTTCCATAGAGGAAGCTATTATATCTGAACCAAATCTATCATCGTAAGCTATTCCTAATTTCTCGCAAATGTTTTGAGCTCTTTTTACATGGTTTTCTCCTGTCAAAAGAATAAAAGGTTTATCAGGAGAATCATGAAAAAATGATTGAAGCTTTGTTTCAAATCTTTTATCTTTATTATTCACAGAATATCACCTCACAAAAATGCTGAAACTTTAAAGATCATTATTCATATCTTTTACATTTGTCCAAAAATCATCAATAATTTCTTTTCTTGGTTTTTCTTCTTTTTCTTTGCCCGTCCAGACTAGTTTAGTTCCTTCAGGAAATATATCCCCTGAAAATTGTAGAAGCAACCATCTATAACCATCCTTACATTTTATAACTTTAATTAAAAGTGGCGAAGCTCTTCTTCTAATGTAGTTTTTATTATATTTGGCTTCAATCTTTGACTTGTCTGAATGAATAATAGGTAATCCAAATACCCCCAATTGAACATCTTTTCTTTTCTTAATTCTAAAATTCATATATTCATTGCCTATTTCCTGTAAAGCGCCCTGCCAACTATCGAATGACCTTTTAGATACAATAAAACTTGCATCATTCAAGTTGCTATATTTATTACACGGTTCGTTTTCGGCTCCTACTATATTTGCTGCTATTGTTTTATTCTCTTTTAGCCAGTTAGTTATATCTTTACGAGAAGAACCTTTGGGAGTGAAGTCAAGACCATATGTGTTACCTTCAATTTCCTTAACACTTAATGATCCCGCACCTCTTCTTGAACGTGTTCCAAAAGCACCAATGTTTAATGCACACCACAACCCTGCAATTGCATTTTTTAAAGCATTTTCATCTTGACTATAAAGAGATAAGGAAAAACTTGAATTCTGCTTAATAAACTTTTTAGGATTCTTTTGAACAGTTGAGTAGAGTAGGTATACAATAGCAGCGTCTTTACCTTCCATTATCCTTTTTTCTCGATTGTAACGAAAATTAAGTTTATATTCATCTCTTAGACTATCTCCAAAGTATAACTTTTCATCAGTTATTTGTATGCTAACTTTACTTTTTCCACTATCTTTTGAAATACCCCCAAATATTGCTTCTTCTTCTTTTTTTAAACTCTCAATATTTTTGGAAGCTTTCAAGGCTCTCCACCAGAAACGTATCAATCCTTTAAATTCTGTGGTTCTAACTTCAGGTCGTTGAGTATCTCCACCATACATAAATAAAGGAGTTACAACATTAAGTTTAAATTTAGTTTTGTACATTTCACTCACCACTTCTTTGCTTAATTAGGCTACCAGTTCCATAACCTAAAGCCGTTTTTGCACCAATTCCTTCATATTCAAAAGATTCACTCATCCAACCTTCTAAATTTTTATTTGCTATTTTCATTTCTTTTATCCCTTTTTTCAAATATATAACAGACACATTAAAAATTGCTTTTTCTACTGTAAGGAAAAATATAGGGACTGGATCTTGCCAATCAGTAGGAGGTGTGGTAGGAGTTTTTTCGGCTTGGTAATAATCGGGGTAATGAGGGTTAAAAATATCAAGTTTTAAATTAAAATTACTATCTTTAGGGTAGGAATCTAAAAATATGACGTTCCCTCTCCGATCTTGATCACCAAATATTTCCGTAAAATTGTGATCTTGTTTTATATTTTCTCCCATTTCACTTATAATCCAGTTAGAAACAGAGCCTTTTATAGATTGCCCTGGAATATAAGGAATTCCATATATCCAATGAAGAGTGATAGACAGTTCTCTAACTGATTCTTGCCCTAAACCAATTATAATTTGCTTAAATGGTTTAAAGTTATATTCACAAACGTCATAACCACTAGATTTGTACTTCTCAATGATATACTTTTGTTTGTTGACAAACTTTATGACGTTATCAAATCTTTCCTTAGATAGTAATTTCAAATCTTTGTTATCTATTTTGTATTCATCATCTTTTCTTTTATCGGAATCATTTTGTTTTCTTTTATCGGAATCATTTTGGTCTGAACTCTTAAAACTGGCATATTTATTTAACTTAAGCATAAAATTGTCAATTTTATTAATATTATTTCTGATTATTTCATTGGTATCATTGGGAACTGCAAATAAAAGTGTTTCGTTTCTATTGTTTTTCATCTTCTATCATCCCTTCAGCAAAACGCCTTAACCAATTTATAAATTCCATGATTTCTTTTGTTATCACTTTATATGAATTACTATCTAATGAAAGGATAGCTTTCATTAATTTTTCATCTTCATTTTTTAAATTTTTAGTAGCATTAATGTAAAGCATGTTGACTGGGCAATCAGGAGAATTAAGCCAAGCTTCAATACCTTCGTAAAGTAGTGAATACGCCCTTTCTTTACTCTTTTTTGAAAAAACAAAAGCAAAAGTTAAAGCTAAACCATTAATTCTTATCATTGCCATAAGTTTTTTAGAATAAGATTTATAATTTTTTTTAACTTCTTTGTATTCATCAGTAACTACTCTTTTCACTTCATTATATGCAAACTCTGCTCTTTTATTAACTGAAGTTCTCATAGATTCATTATTAGCCATTTGATTTCACCTCGTTCATAGGAACAATTCTTACAATTCCTTTACCTAAGGTTTCATTACCACCTATTTGAAGAACTCCATTCTCGTTAATTCCAGCGGCAAAATACTCTAAAACCACGTCTTCATCTTTTTTATCGGGGTACTTTTTCATTTTTTCCTCTTGATTCATTCCATATAAGTTAGAAGCAAGAGCAGCGGAATAGAATATTGTATTTTCTGGTGCATACTCTTCGTTGAACAGAGCCCCTGTTGCCACGGTATGTTTTATGGGATCAATTTTCGTTCTGGTTATTACTTCTGTAGAAAGTTCTGTAAAGTCTCTAAAATCATCATTTGAAAGAACTACAATATCCACCTTCATCTTTTCTCTTAATTCTTTGTAATAATCAAAAGAAGCGTTAACAGGAAAGATTACTTTGGATAGAATTTCGGCAAATTTTGTAAGAGTTTCATCTTCTTTAACTTCAAATTTATACTCTTCTAAAATTAATATTTTTCTATTAAAATCGTTGTTGTTTTTCATAATGAGATTTGAGTTTTTCGTTATAGAATATTCTTTAATGTTACTTATTTCATCAATATCATTAAGCAAATTTTTGTTATCTTCATTAAACAAGTAATATTCTTCACTAAATCTAGAAAGAACCAAAGGGCAAGTAACCCATGCAAATATGCCTCTAACCGACTTTACTGGAAATAATAATATTCTTCCATCAATAAAACCTAAACTTCCAGCGTGTAAATCCCCATCTTCAGGTCCAAATATCAAATTGACAGGATCTTTATAGTTTTCATCTGAGCTAAAAAAATCACGCATACATCCTTTTAAACTAGAAGCTTCGATCTTCGGAAAGCCAGAATGTCTTTCACGTTGAATAGGCAAATCAACATAACCAAGTTCCGAACCACTTCCTACATGTACTGGAGTTTCACAATAAATAAAAAAAGGTAAAGACTTTTTAAACATAAAATCACCCCTTATTAAGAAATTCTGTTAATATTTGTAAACAAAAATTTATTAATATGTAGAAAAATTTTACCATTTAATATTCAAAAAAGCAAGTTAAATTTAAACAAAAAATCTGTCGACCCCCAATAAGCTAAAAAACCCGGGGGGTCGACAGACTTGTTCTTTTCGTCACAAGAATGATTAATTAACATTTTGAGTTCATTTTTACCTGAATTTAATAGAAAAGCTTGACATCACCTTATTTTTATGCTATAGTATTAATAGTAGTCCTATGGGTTCTTATCCTACCTATGAGGAATGGAAACATGATATATATATATATATATATGCTTTCATATATTATGTTCTTATCCTACCTATGAGGAATGGAAACTTTGTTTACTTTTCACACCTTTAACAAGATTAATAAGTTCTTATCCTACCTATGAGGAATGGAAACTATTCAAAAACTATTACTCGATTTACAACATAGTCAGTTCTTATCCTACCTATGAGGAATGGAAACGAACGAAGTAATAGATGCAATAAGAAGTGATGATAGCTAGTTCTTATCCTACCTATGAGGAATGGAAACTTTGTTATATCTATGAACTCATGATCTGTAACTACACATGTTCTTATCCTACCTATGAGGAATGGAAACAGCTATAGGCGTATAATATGGTATACCTGGCGGGATGTTCTTATCCTACCTATGAGGAATGGAAACATTTCATACATCTTTTTTGTCTCATTATCATAAGCAGTTCTTATCCTACCTATGAGGAATGGAAACTAACATTAGAGGATAGTGCTAGAAGAAGTGCTGCTGGCTGGTTCTTATCCTACCTATGAGGAATGGAAACTATAGTATGAAGTCAAGCATAAAAGAATAGAAGATACAAGGTTCTTATCCTACCTATGAGGAATGGAAACCCATATGAAACACCTCCATATATATAATAATTTTTATGTTCTTATCCTACCTATGAGGAATGGAAACGTGTTTTTCAATCGCTTGCGTGTATTTCGCTTTGTGTGTTCTTATCCTACCTATGAGGAATGGAAACATACTTCTGTTGATTTTACTATTACTCCAAGCTATCGGTTCTTATCCTACCTATGAGGAATGGAAACTACAAATGTATTCAAAAAGACTTATGTATAAATCAGAAGTTCTTATCCTACCTATGAGGAATGGAAACCTTCCCACCGCATATTTGTTCTGAATATAGCTGCTTATCGTTCTTATCCTACCTATGAGGAATGGAAACGAAGGATTTGAGATTAAGAATTCTAACAATCTTTATGTTCTTATCCTACCTATGAGGAATGGAAACTTTTTGTTGTTCGGTGATAGGAAAATCTGGTAGCAGTTCTTATCCTACCTATGAGGAATGGAAACAGTTTACAAGCGAAAGGGCTGCTTGTGTATCTTCTTTGTTCTTATCCTACCTATGAGGAATGGAAACCCCTTTATTTTTACATGTATATCTTTTACTGGATTTAAGTTCTTATCCTACCTATGAGGAATGGAAACAACAAGCGAGAAGCACTGCAAAGTCACGACCATACTTCGTTCTTATCCTACCTATGAGGAATGGAAACATCTATTACTTTCTGTTGAATCTTTTATAATTTGATAGTTCTTATCCTACCTATGAG
>LSQX01365844.1_pt1 | contig 13935 bp, 10 predicted proteins | sample 654561 | NCBI WGS metagenome assembly LSQX01 (sample SAMN04489861, study PRJNA283612) | anaerobic digester metagenome | isolation source: 4 biogas reactors fed with cattle manure at either 37C or 55C with and... | place: Denmark: Kongens Lyngby | collected 2014
AGGTGGCGTAGTAGGGACCCATGATATGGCAGTTGACGCAGGTGGCCGGGTCGTTGGAGAGGTAGCTGTAGGCGCGGGCAGTGAAGAAGGTATAGATAAACAGACCCACGAAGGCACCGCTGATGATGATGGCCGGATATTTCCAGCCACCGCGGGGCCTGATCTCATTCCAAAGGTTTCGCAGTTTATCCATGGTGCGTGCATTTATGATAATTCACCTTAACAAAGAAAGGCGTTAAAAGCTAAAAAAAGTGTAATAATTATGACGTTTGCAAAAAAATGCCTATTTTTAGTTCGGTTAAGCTGTTCACCATCTTTTCTCACAGCATGCTATAGAGCAGCCCATCAGCAATCATGCACAAACAAGTTGAGCCTATGCATCCCATGATACCCCCCACGGATCACTCCCGTGCCATTTTTCAGTGTCCCCTCTGCAGCTCCGTGCCGGAAGAGCAGAGAGATGATTTTCTGGAGGATCTTCGCTACTCGGTAAGAAGGTATGAGAAGGGGGATGTGGTTGTGACGCAGGGATCGCGCTACGAGTCGCTCTACATCCTGGTGAAGGGTGAGGTCGTAACCGAGATGGCTGATGAGAAAGGAGATTTCATGAAGGTGGAGCAGCTCAGGGCACCCAACCCGATGGCCACCGGATTCCTCTTCTCGAACGACAACCGTTCGCCTGTTTCGGCCATATGCAGTCAGCCCAGCGTGTTGGTGGTGATTCCCCGAGAGAATGTCTATTTCCTGATGCGCAAGTATGAGGAGTTCATGATGGCTTTCCTCTCCTATATTTCCAACAAGGTCTCTTTTTTGTCGGAGAAACTGCGCCTGGTGTCACTGCGTACCATCCGTGCCAAGCTGGCCTACTACCTGTTGAAGGAGTCAGCCGGTGAGAGCCGTTTCCTACTGAAAATCTCGAAGGAGGAGATGGCCCGTCTCTTCAGTGTTTCCCGTCCCGCCCTGGTGAAGGTAATGATGGAGATGGCCGATGAGGGAATCATCGGTGTCGACCGCCGGGAGATCACCATCCAAAACCGGAAGGCACTGCAAAGAATGTTCTGATCTCCGGTTGCCTTTTGTCTGTTCTCGTACCGGATCTCTCAATCAATGGATTTTTATTTTGATTCTATCGACAAAAATAAACCGGGGAGTCTTAATCCCCGGTATTTTCTTACAAAAAGAACAAATCTATCCAATTAAACTATTTGTTTACAAACAAACGTTTCTTCACAGTTATGGCTTTTCAACTTTAAAGTGCCATGTCGCATCAGTTGCAGTATAATAGAATATGAACTTAAACGTTCCGTCTTCATTCACCTTCATATTTGGATCTTTTCCTACCAATGGTTTTGAGATGTTTGTATCAAATACTTTCACATCACTGCCATAACCAAGAATAAGATCTTCGGCAACCCTGGGACCCATGGTATAACTCCAGCCCCATCCCGTATCTTCGGGAGAATAACAAAGTATCCTGAATTGATCAGTTGTTGCAGCATCAGCAACAAGATAGTAATACTTGTTGGCATAATCATAGCTCATTTCCATGCTGGGTGTTCCCCATCCGCCAAGACCGGTAAGTCCGATCTTAGTGAAGTTGATTACACTGGCGGTATTGGTATTAAGATCCACGTTGAAATGTTTCATCCCCGGGGTTATCGTTAAATCTTCTCCGGTGGTTGAAAGTGCATCCAATGTCCCTCCGAACCAATCGCCCCAGCTGGAAGTCGTGTAGACAAAATCAACAAACTTGTAATTTGTGATTTCATGATCTTTCCAGTTCATATCGACATAACCGGCGTATACCTTTTCATTTCCGATGATTGCTGCGCCACTGGTTGACCACCCGTTGAATTCTCCTGCCACACTGAGCAGGTCACCTTCAAGACCAATTTTTGCAATATCAAAACTTAAACTCTGGGGAGTTGATTTGACAATTGTGAAATTTGATCCGACAGTAGCTGTTACATATGCCTCAACTGTTGATACTTCATCTACCGGGAGCGCCAGGTTGCTTTCACCAACCAGCTTGTCAAACAGAGTCTGTTGATCAATCGTAAAAGTTGTTTTATTTACATTGGCTGCTAAAACATAATCAGGAGTTGTTTCACTCGACAAATAGATTGCATAACTAATTGCCGCACTATACCCAAAATTAGCCGGTTCCCACGAGAAGGTGACTTCCTCCTTGTTATCGTAACTATTCTGGTCAATTACAACCGATTCCATTGCATGAAGGAGTGGAGCTACCACTTCACTTTCAGGCACTGTTCTGACCTCTTCCAGCTTTTCTGCATCGCATGACCACGCAAACAGGATGATCAATGCAATAATTATTTTATTTTTCATATTATTTATAATCAAACAATTAATTCATTATTAGTTATACCCTGGTTTATGCGTCAGGTTAGAATTCGAAACAAGCTCTGATGACGGGAAATCGAAAACAAGTTTATATTCCGGAAATCCCTGTCCATTATAGCTCCCGCCTTTCCATTTCCACAGATATGTATTTGAATGGAACAGATCCCACCGGATAAGATCTGAACGACGAAAACCCTCCCATGAAAGTTCTACTGCCCTTTCTCTTACCAGATAATCGTGGTCATAAGATGCAATTTCAGGCAATCCGGCTCTTTTTCTCAATTGATTCAGATATGGTACAGCTTCTGCGGTTTTGTTCAGATGAAGAGATGCTTCGGCATAATTTAAATAAATTTCTGCCAAACGGATCATGGGATAATCGATGCTTGCTTTTGCTGTGGCTGTGCCATAGGTTGCAGCTGTCTCCCTGAATTCCTCTGGTGTCAGGTCATGCGGGATATTGTTGTACTTGTAAAAACTCCAGCCCTGTGAAAATTCTCCAATATCTGTCATCTCCTCAGTATGACCCTTAATCCAGAAATTGGCTGCACGAAGATCCTCATAATCGTAAACACCGGTATATGTGCCATCACTGTTATAGCCATCTTCGGGAACAGTTACGCCAAAGTAATCACTTGCATATTCGTAAGGCATACGTATCCCTGCCCAACCATCTGCAACACCTAACATGTATAGGCTGTTTCCTTCCTCATCTTTTAAATCGTCAGCTGCCTGGAACGATGATTGCACTAGAAAAATTGTGCCTCCCCAGGAGCGACTGTTCTCAGCGTCATAATAGACTGAAAACAAAAACTCCTGATTGGCATCCGGGTTTTCACCATTGTCTCCACGGAACAGATCGAAATAGTTGCTACAGAGTCCGAAATTTTGTTTAAAGATCTCTTCGCAGGCTTTTTTACACTCCTCCCACATGGGTTCACCTTTCGCGGTCACATTGCCACTTGCATCAACTGTACTTTTATATACTTCTGCATTTAAGTAGAGTCGTGAGAGCAACCCCCAGGCCGAACCTTTGTCTGCACGTGGATAGTTACTGCCCGGCTCACCTAAAGAACTTTCTGCAGAAACCAGGTCAAGGAGCTCGCTCTCAATGTAGTCAAACACATCCGATCTTGTGCCAACTTCTGGTGTAACAGCTCCAAATGCAGATTCTTCAGTTACAAAAGGAACATCCCCAAAAGTGTCGATGGCAAGGAAGTACATGAAAGCCCTGATGAAACGTGCCTCCTGACGCAACATATGTATTTTCCCGATGACCTCTTCGGTGCAACCTCTTTGTTGTAGTCTATCATCGGTAGTTTGTCTCAAAAACTCATTGGTATAGGTTATGCCATGTAAGGTACGTGCATAAATGGCATAAGTGGCTGCATTAGAGGCAGTAGACCAGGTGTTTTGGTTGATGTCCTGGGTCCATGCATCTGCTCTCCAGTTATTTTTGCAGGCATCAGACGAACATTCCTGAATGCTCCAGTATGCCCTTACCAGTTCTGATGCACCCACATCATCCACCGCAAGCCCACTTGTATTGCTAAAACTCAAATATAATTTTGCCAACCCTGACAGATAATTCTCATAATCGCTCCCATAGGCATTTTCAGAAGTAAAGTCAGTTTCATTGTATGGGAAGGCATCCAGGTCTCCAATACAGGAGGTAAATAGGTTTATTGCTCCCAGGGCCAACACCACGTATAATAACACTATTATTTTTTTCATCATCATTTGTTTTTAAGTGATTAAAAGTTTAATGTTGCGCGAAGGGTGTATGTCCTGATCCGTGGATCAGAACGTCCGTCAACACCATCAGAACCAATTTCCGGGTCAACACCTGAATAGTTGGTAATTGTCAATACATTATTCACAGTTGCCGCCAGTCGTAAAGATGATCCTCTGGTATTCAGAATGTCTTTAAATGTATACCCCAGGTTTACATCATCAATCTTAAAGAATGAAGCATCTTCCAACCAATAATCCGAGTAGTTTTGAGGATCTCTGCTGGTTGAGGTCCAGCCTGTTGTCAAAACAGTTCTGTGGAAATTTTGCAACCTGTTGTAATTTAAATTGTCATTGGCTGTGGTTGAATGGCCTCTGCGATAGTTGTTAAACACCCAATTCCCCTTTGAGCCATGTCCGTTAAAACCGAAATCCCACTCTTTATATCCGAATTTCAGATTCAAACCATAGTAGAAATCAGGCAGTGGTTTCTTTCCAGACAGATAACGGTCGTTATCATCAATCAGTCCGTTCCCATCACGATCGACAAGTGCATTCTGGATGGCATTGCCATTGGCGTCATAAACTTGCTGGTATGTGTAGAATATCCGAGGTGAATACCCCACTTTTTGTTGTTGTAAGTATCCACCAGTTCCAACACCAATGCCTCCGACAGGAATGTAATAATCAGCATTGTCAGACTCATCTCCAATTGTGAGCCTTGTGAACTCGGTCTCCTCAAATGTACCGGTCATTCCGATATCAAGGTACATATCTGCTCTTCTTAATGCGTGGTAGTTAAGACCAATCTCCAATCCTTTATTCTTAATATTCCCAATATTGGTAAGAAGAGAGTTGGAAAAATTGGCACCCAGTGGAATTGTGACTGTATTTAGCAGGTCATTCGTTTTACGTTTATATAGATCCACATTCCCATTAATGCTGCCATTAAACAATCCGAAATCCATACCGACATTTAGTGTGACTGTTTCTTCCCATTTAATGTTAGGATCGTAAGCCGCTGGTGTTAAGCTAAACTTCAGGCCATCGCTCCCCATATGATACATATAGGCAATATTTGTTGATAAGTTATAATTGGCCAGGTAGGAATAATTGGCAATTCCGCTTTCCTGACCGGTAATACCCCATCCGGCACGAAATTTCAATTGACTGAACAGATCAACATTCTCCAGGAAAGATTCTCTTTTCACATTCCATGCCAAGGCTAAGGAGGGGAACAATCCCCAACGATTGCCTGGTGCAAAACGTGAAGAACCGTCGTTTCGAAGGGTTAACGTCATTAAATACTTACTCTGATAGGAGTAATTTAAACGGCTGTAAAATGAAACCAGGAAATGCTCTTCTCCATGCTTGTAGATAGAGCCATATAGTTCATCTTTTTCGTAATGAATATCGGAGGCTTCATTGTCATAGTTCCCGTTTAACCTGGTTTCGTTGGTGTCGTAATATTGAAAATGCTGCCATGAGTAACCTGCAATTACATTTATGCTATGCTTGTTAAAGTCATGTTTGTAATTGGCATATGATTCGAGAATCTTGTTCTCTCTATGCCCCGATTCCGTGTAATATGTACCCACGCGAGGAGCAACACCGTCATTTATCAAGCCCCAATATTCAGGATGTGTTCTGTTTCTGTTTTTGTAAGAGGTTCCGTCGATTCCTAAAGTCAATTTGAATGACAAATCTTCAAAGCCGTGCACCTGATAATTGATATCACTGCTGGCTACATATCCGTAGTTTTTTCTGTAATCGTACTGGGTCGTTTTGAATTGTAATGGATTTGTTTCAGCGTTACTTGCCGGCACTAGATTTTCACCGCGACCATTGCCTCTTATCCAAAAGCCCTGATTGGTTCCGTAATCAATTGTGCCATCTTCATTGTAAAAATGGATTGGAACAGTAGGATTGAAATTTGTAGCATTGCCATAACTTGCATTGCCATCATCTGAAAATGATCTGTTCACCTTTGCATTTATATTTACTGACAGGTGTTTGTCAAGGAAGTTGGGAGATAGATTCACCGACAAACTAGGTCTGCCACTCCAATCCCCCTTAACTGTTCCTCTGTTATGAATAAAACCAGCTGCAACGCGGTAGGGCAACTGTCCGTTCATTACAGTACCTGAAAGAGCCAGATTGTGCGTTTGTCCAATTCCGATTTGCGTTACCTCATCTATCCAGTCAATGTTTTCATCACCCATGAGGCTGTTCGCAAGCGCCAGGCTTGTTGGGCTATCTGTGTATAGATTGCGTACAAAACCTCTGAATTCATCAGCATCCATTACATCTGTTTTTCCAATGTAATGTCTTATACTGCTTGTACCATTGTAGGAAACCTTGAGTTTCTGGTCTGTTACAGGTTTTTTTGTAGTGACAAGAATAACACCTCCTGCAGCCCGTGAACCATAAATTGCAGCAGCTGATGCATCTTTTAAAACTGTAAAGGTTTCAATGTCATCAGGATTAACAGAAGACAAGCCATTATAATTTAATGGCACGCCATCAACGACAACCAAAGGATCGTTTGATGCATTAAGAGAAGATAGACCTCTTATTCGAATCTGGCCATTGGGCAAGACTAAAACACCTGATACCTTGCCTCTTAGAAGCTCGTAGCTTGAATTTATGGCTCCCCTGTTAATTTCTTCAGCTTTAATAGCGGAAACCGAGCCTGTTAAATCTTCACTTTTCACAGAGCCATAACCAATCACAACCAACTCATCTAGCAACTGGATATCCTCTTCCAACGTTAACTCCATTTTGGATTCTGCCGGTACTTCCAATGTCGTGTATCCTACCATTCTAATTTCCAGTGTTGCCGGAGTTTGAATGAGTTCAAGTTCAAAACGACCATCCAAATCTGTTATTGTAGCATTCATTGTTCCTTTCTCAACAACAGTCGCTCCAATGATTGGTGCATTATAGGTATCAATGATTATACCTGTTATCTTCTTCTGATTCACCTGTGAAAAGGAGTGAATTGAAAACAACATCAATAGTCCTGCAATAACCAACCTAAGCAATTGATTAATTAATTTTTGTTTCATAAGCATTAATTTAAATTTGATTAATTTAACGAATTATTCAGTATGCGGGGTACAAACTTAGGTAAACGTAAAAAATATGTAAAGAATATAATAGACAAAAATGAACACAAAAAGTCTTTGCCTGATATGGAGGGATGAATGGGAGGCTGGTGGTGAAAATATAAATGTGACTCTTTTTAATTAAAATGATCCGTCTGAATTGTGTATCAAAAAATATCCTTATATGTCCAATTTGTCCTTGAATTCGAATCAATAGGTTGTTACCTTTGGTTTATTAAAAACAGATGTGCCAACTAACAAATGCTTTTTTTGCGATGTTGAACATAAAAATAATATAGTCAAGCTGTTAGAGAAGGGTGGGCTGTTCAGGCTAAACCGTGATTTAAGTTAAAACAGGAGTTAAAGAACATCAAACTATGAAAAATAATGAAAAACTGTTCTGTAGATTCAGACCAATTACTTATTCCTTAATTTTTCTCTTCCATTTTCTCTTCAGTATACTCATGTTGGGTAGTCATATATATGCTCAAACCACCATGATCGATCCGGATGCAAGCTCACGTCAGAGGATGCTGTTCGATGATAATTGGAGGTTTAATCCGGGAGATGTGGAGGAGGCAGAGATGGTGAGTTTTAATGATGAAAACTGGAGGTTGTTAAATCTTCCTCACGACTGGAGTATAGAAGGGGAATACGATGCAAATGCAGCCACAGGAGGCAGTGGAGGATACCTTCCCACAGGAATTGGCTGGTACAGAAAGCATTTCAATCTCCTGGATGCTTCGAGGGAGTGCTGGATTGAATTCGACGGTGTTTATATGAACAGTGAAGTATGGGTAAATGGTAATTACCTGGGGAAACACCCCAACGGGTATGTCAGTTTTTTCTACAACATAACCCCCTACCTGAAAAGCGGGGCCAATGTGATCTCCGTGAAGGTGGACAACTCCATACAGAGCAACAGCAGGTGGTATTCCGGATCCGGCATTTACCGGCATGTCTGGTTGAATTTTGCTGATCCGTTGCATATCGCTCAATGGGGCACCTATATCACCACTCCTGTAGTCGATTCTCTCATGGCCTCTGTGATAGTCAAAACCAATCTGGAGAATCATCACGGGGTTACTCAGAAAGCGGTACTAAAATCTCAGATTATTGACTCTCACAAAATGGTGGTTGCAGAAATTGAAACGCCGATCTCTGTTCAAGCCAACGGAAACAAAGAGATAGCACAGACCTTAAGTGTAAAAGATCCTCAGTTATGGTCCGTGGATTCTCCTACGATGTATAGGCTGAGGTCTACGATCACCCTGAATCAAAACATCACCGATCAACTGGATACACCCTTTGGCATTCGCTCCATTGAGTATGATGCCATGAAAGGTTTTCTGCTAAACGGAGAACAGGTCAAGATGAACGGCGTTTGTCTGCACCATGATGCAGGATGCCTCGGTGCAGCAGTTCCGGAACTGGTTTGGGAAAGACGGTTTCAGCTCCTGAAAGAGATGGGGTGTAATGCCATTAGAACCTCCCATAATCCGATGGCTCCTGAGTTTATGGATCTGTGTGACAGAATGGGATTTCTGGTGATGAACGAAATTTTTGATGAATGGGAAGAGGCAAAAATTAATACCACCTCTGCCTATCATCTCTATTTTAAGGATCAATGGAAAAGCGATGTGATCTCATTCATCCGTCGTGATCGAAATCATCCCTCGGTGGTCATCTGGAGTGCCGGGAATGAAGTGCCTGACCAGAGTACGGAGCGGGGGCAGGTTGTACTGAAAAACCTGTTGGATCTTTTTCATGAAGAAGATCCAACACGCCCTGTTACACAGGCGAATGACCGGATCGCTGCCGATGGTTCACCAGCACTTTTCTCATTTCTTGAATTACAGGATGTGGTTGGCTACAATTATGTGGATCGCTGGCATGAAAGAAGAGAGCAGTATTACAGTGTTGATAAGATCAATCATCCCGATTGGAAGATGATTGGTACTGAAAACTCAAATATTGGTGGTGTCAGGGGAGAATACTCTTTTGGAGACGAAAATTACAGAAGGCGGTCTTACAACACATCTATGATCCGTGCAGAGCAACTTTGGAAATTCACTGCAACCCGCGATTATGTTTGCGGTGACTTTATGTGGACCGGGATTGATTATCATGGAGAGGCTCGTTGGCCCAACAGGAGCTCCAACAGCGGTGTTATTGACCTGGCAGGATTTCCGAAAGATGGATATTATTTTTATCAGAGTCAGTGGACCCCGGGGCCCATGGTGCATCTGTTCCCGCACTGGAACTGGGAAGGCAAGGAAGGAGAGGCAATCCCGGTCATTGTATACTCCAATTGTGACGTGGTGGAACTGTTTCTCAATGGTAGATCTTATGGTGAACAGCGACTGGAATTCCCGCGGCCGGGAAATTCAGGGTCATGGAATAGATATGACAAACTCCCTGTCAATGGAACGACAGGTGATCTGCATCTTTCATGGCAAGTGCCTTACGAACCCGGTAAGCTTATAGCTGTGGGTAAACGAAACGGAGAGATTGTCAGCACAGCTGTAGTCAAAACCGCAGGTCAACCGGCAGCCATCAGGCTGACAGGTGATAAAAAGAGTTTGAAAGCCAATGGCTCTGATATTCTGCATCTAACAGTTGAAATATTGGATGATAAGGGTGTCATTGTGCCGAAAGCTCACAATGAAATCAGGTTTAATGTTAAAGGAGAGCTGGTATTGTTGGGGGTTGAGAATGGAAATGCAGGTGATTTGACAGCTCCAAGGTCAAAAGTGAAAAACACTTTTAATGGTCTGATTCTGGGCTATCTTCAGTCTTCATGCAAGCCAGGTGAATCACTCATTGAAGTGAGCTCACCCGGGTTGACTGGCGCTTCAATCAAAATAGATGTAGTTCAATGATTTGAATATTCAGCTAATAATCGAATAACTATGAAAACCAACCGGAGATTATTTTTAAAAAACCTGGGAGCCAGTGCAGTCGGTCTCGGTATAGCTCCTGCTTCTCAGTTGGCCTCCTGTACATCCCGACCTGGTACCAAACATTCACTCTATGATGAGCAGGTTCTTTTTGTGGGTGATGACGTTGCCATAGCACGAACACAATATGGGAAAGTGCAAGGATTCATCCTACGTGATGTTTTTCATTTCCGCGGCATTCCTTATGGAGCTGATACAGGGGGTAAAAACCGTATTATGCCTCCTCAGCCTCCTGAACCGTGGAGTGATATCCGTCCTGCTGTCTGGTGGGGTAATTCAGCACCCCAAAATATGGTAAACCGTTATGCCGAACCATGGGCTTCATTTGTCGATTGCTGGAATTACGACGATATGAGTGAAGACTGCCTGAAACTGAATGTCTGGACCCCGGGAGTCGATCATCAGAAACGCCCGATATTGGTTTGGCTCCACGGGGGTGGATACACCGCTGGAAATGGCATTGAACAGGATGGTTACAAAGGGGAGAACCTGAGCCGCAAAGGTGATATCGTATTTGTCTCCATCAACCACCGGCTCGGACCCCTCGGCTTTACTGACCTGTCGGGTGTGGGAGGGGAAAATTTACTGACTCAGGAAATGTAGGAGCACTTGATATGGTTGCCGCACTACAGTGGATTCATGACAATATTGATAATTTCGGTGGTGATCCCGGTAATGTTACCATTATCGGACAGTCTGGTGGTGGTGCCAAGGTTTGTCTGTTAGGTGCTATGCCAAAAGCAAAAGGCTTGTTCCATAAGATGGTTCCCCTAAGCGGTTCAACTACGGAAGCACAAAGCCAGGACTATTCCCGCAAACTGGGTGAATATATAGTGAAAAATGCCGGGTTGACAAGAGATGAGGTGGACAGATTACAAGAAATCCCCTGGAATTAATACATCTCCATAGCCAACGTTGCATCTCGTCAAGCTGTGGAGGAAACAGGTCAATCGGGCCTGCGGGGAGGCTTTTCACCGGTGGCAGATGGAGTAAACCTCCCCAAGGGTAAGTTTTTCCAGGGAGAGCTCTCTGCTGATGTGCTCATGATGATCTGTACCACCTTTCATGAATGGGGAAGGGCCCGTACCATGTCGGAGCTAGAGCAGCTATCGGCTGAAGAGGCCATTGATATGTTGCGTGAACAGGCTGGGTTCCGGGGTCCGGGACTGGGTGACAAAGCTCCTGAGGTTTATGCTGCCTATGCAAAAATATTCCCCGGAGCAAAACCAATAGAGATAATGACACTTATTTTCAGTAACCGGCAAGGTGTGGTGGAAACAGCAAATATGAAAAAGGGACAGCCTGCAGCTGTCTATGTCGCCTGGTTCGGGTGGGAGCCGCCGCTATTTAACAACCGAATGAGGGCTTTTCACTGCCTCGACATCTGTTTTTGGTTTTACAATACTGATCTGATGCTGACCCATACCGGGGGAGGTCCACGTCCCCGTGCGCTCTCGGAGAAGATGTCAAATGCCCTGCTCTCTTTCATGCGCACAGGAGATCCCAATGGGGAGGGAATGCCTGAATGGCCCGTTTATAAAAAGGAAAAAGGGGAGACAATGATTTTAAACGATATCTGTGAAGTGAAAAATGATCCCGACAGGGAGGGAAGGAAGCTTTTATAAAAGGGAGCTGATGAGATGTGCCGGTTATCGAATACGTCCTGTCGATTTTCTTTCCTATTGATGTTTAATAATGAATAAAATCAATTAATTTTGAGTCAAACATAAAGTGAGGTGACACTCTTTTCGATTAATGGATTACAGGAAGGCAGAAAAGTTGAATTTAAGATTGACCCTGATATATCTGGGACTATGGAGCACCTTGTTGGTCATCGGACAGGATATGAACTACCAGTCGTTTGACAATTTTATCTTAAGCAGCGAAGCCAATTCAGTTCGTTTTTTTCTTCAGGATGAAAAGGACTTATTATGGATCGGAACAAACAAGGGGCTCTATAGCTACGACGGGTATGAGTCGCTACCCCATTTTGATCCCGGAAGCACCGAGAACCGGTTGATTCACTGTGGTCTTTTTTATAAATCGCACTACCTGCTGATGGGCACCGAGGGAGGCATTCTGATGTATGACTACCGGTATGAAAAATATGTGCCTTTTGAAGTGGATCTGAAAATGGATATCAGGGCTATGGTCTTAACGGATCACGATCTGTGGATCGGATCTGCCGACGGCCTCTACAGATATAATTTCAAAGAACAAAAAATCATTAAAATGTTTACCGATTCCCCCGCTGGAAATGATACAGGGATTATATATTCTCTGCTGAGGGACAACGGTTTTGTTTATGTTGGAGGGATTAATCTGTTGTGCCGGTTTTCGGTGAATGACTATCATTTTGAACTTATTCGATCCGTTAGCGTCCGCATGAATATTGTCAATTCCATGTTAAAAGATGATATCCGCAATTGTATATGGATTGGGGAAGGTGGTAGGCTATCTAAATTTTTTCCGTCATCCGGACTGTGCGATTCGATTCTGGGTTTACCTGTCGTTAAAGACATTGAGTTGGATGGAGATGGCAACCTGGTTCTGGCCACCGACAACGGTATATATGTATACAACGAACGGGAGACAAGGCATTTTGTGCACAGTGCGCGAAAACCCAATTATCTCACCAATAATGTAGTATGGAGTATCTTCCGGGACAACGCTGACAATATCTGGATGGGTACCGATTATGGGATCTCCCTGGCTCCCCGACACCGGAAAGTTAAATATTTGCCCATCTACTATTTTACCGGCATGGAGGAGGGGAACCAGTTCTACTCCATCATTCACGATTCGCAAGGTTTTTACTGGCTGGGAGGTGACAATGGACTCATTCGTACCCGTCAGCTAACGGAGATGGATGATAAAATCAGGTGGTACAGTATGAATAATGGAGCTTTTCACCTTCCTCACAACCATGTAAGAACCATTTTTGAAGATTCTGAGCAACGGATATGGATTGGAACGGATGGGGGCACTCTCAGGTATGAAAAGAGTACAGAAACATTCATCAGTTACCATTTTCGCAGTGGTGACGGGAAGTTCAGTGCTGGCTGGGCATATGATTTTCTTGAAGACCGGTCGGGAAACCTGTGGATCTCCACCTTCAACGGTGGTATTTTCAAAATTGCCAAAGAACGACTGTCAGATGATGGCAAGGTGATTATCGCTGAGGCTCATTTTTCAGATAGCGATGGGCTATCAAGCAATAATATTGATCAGATTGTCCTGGATAGCCAGGGGAAAATCTGGGCATTAAACCAGAACAACGGAATCAATGTTATCGATTCCTCTACAGGTGCTATCACCTCATTCCCCATCAGGGACTATACCTACGGTAGTATACCGAGTTATATGATTGCAGACACCAATGAGCATATCTGGGTTGGATACCGGAACGGAGTAGTTCATATAGATCCCGAAACGGAAACGATTCAGACCATTGCACTGGAGAAAGCAGAAAATGCAGTGGTATTTTCCATGATAGAGGTGGGCGATAACATATGGGTCTCTACATCTGATGGTCTCTGGGTGGTGTCAAAAGAAGAACACCGAACGCATTATGTGCCGGTCAATGACCGGGTATTCTATAGTCTCTGTTATGATGAATCAGGTAATCAGATTTTGTTGGGAGGAACCGACCTTTTGGCCACATGCTCACCCTCTGTCCATACCGTTCCCAATGAGCCCCGACAGGTTATCATCTCTTCGGTCATCGTAAACAATAATCGCTACAAGAATGCGGAAGGTGAACCGGCGGTACG
>LSQX01067456.1_pt10 | contig 13931 bp, 14 predicted proteins | sample 654561 | NCBI WGS metagenome assembly LSQX01 (sample SAMN04489861, study PRJNA283612) | anaerobic digester metagenome | isolation source: 4 biogas reactors fed with cattle manure at either 37C or 55C with and... | place: Denmark: Kongens Lyngby | collected 2014
GGCAATTGCTGAATATGAGTCCCGCGGCGGTGATTTTCTGGAATTGTGCCGGCAGCTGAATGCCCCGCCGCCTGTGGTTGAACTGGATGAGACTGATGAGGAAGGGGACAGCGAGGTATCTTTTTTCGGGCCTTGACCTAGGAGTTTGGTTGATGAAAACGCGTGTTGTTTTATTCATATGCGCCCTCATCATGGCGCTCAATGCAGGGCTTGTATTTGCAGAACCTGAACACACACCTGCGCCGCTAGCGCAAACACAATCGTCCATCTTGGAGAGCGATGGGGATTTGGCGCTGGTGAACCGCGCAAACCGCATCAGCAAAACCTATGTGCCGGAGAATTTGGTACAGCCAAAGGTCAGCACGCGTAAAGAGAGTTTGCAGGAGCGCATTCACATGCGCGAGCACGCAGCGCGCGCACTGGAAGCGATGTTTGAGGCTGCCTTGTTGGAAGAAGGCTACACCCTGTACGCGACCAGCGGCTACCGCGCCTATGGCATTCAGCAAATATTGTTTAATTCCAAGGTGGAAGAGGTGGGCAGCCGTGAGAAGGCGCAGCGCAGGGTCGCGCCGCCAGGCAGCAGCGAACACCAGCTTGGCCTCGCGATGGATTTGCAGGCGCCTTCCCACCTTAACCTCAGCCAGGCATTTGGTGACACAGATGAAGGAAAATGGGCGGGGGAAAACGCGCATCGGTTCGGCTATATCTTAAGATACAAAACCGCCTGGCGTGATATCACAGGTGTAAGTGATGAACCCTGGCATTTCCGCTATGTCGGCATCGCGCACGCGAGCGCGATGCACGACTTGGATATCCCTCTTGAAACCTATGTAGAGCACGCGAAAGCCCTGCCAGAATATGTATTGCGCGGCGCCAACCATGTCCTGTTGGCTGGCCTGGTGAAGGAGTTGATGGCAGGCAACCACCCACCTGTATTGGATGATTTGCGAAAGGCTGCGCCAAATGAGCAGGCGGAGGCTTTGCGCCTGGCGACCCTGCCGATGCTTTCGTCGGATCAGACCTATGAGGATGTTTTATATTACGCCTACCCCACGCCAAAGCCAACCGCTGCCCCCTGGACGGATGAGGACGAGGAGGAAGTTGAACTCCTCATCGGTGAAAACTTATAGCGATGGCCTCCTTGTATGACAGATTAAAAAGCGCGCAGCCCATCAAACAGAAGGCACACTCACATTTGCCGGAGACCTGCCTGGTTCGTGAACGCCGAATCAGCCTGGGGGAAATGAAAGGGCGCGTGTTTGACGCGCAGCTCATGTCCTTTATCAGCAACAAAACCATCCAGATGGACTGCAAGGCGGAAGACCTGCTTTTTTTGGATACGGAAACGACGGGGCTTGCCAGAGGCGCTGGGACCATCGCGTTTTTAGTTGGATACGGACAGTTTCAAGATGATGAACTGGTCATCACCCAGGTGCTGATGCGCGACTATCACCAGGAAGTCCTACTGCTGGATGATCTGTTGCAGCGTGTCAAGGCCTGCAAGTGTCTTGTTACCTATAATGGGGCCAGCTTCGATATTCCGGTACTGCAAAGCAGACTTATTATGAACCGCCTGCAGTATGAGTTGTCGAATGTGCCGCACCTGGATTTATTGCATGCTGCCCGCAGAATCTTTAAATTGCGCCTGGGACGCTGCCCGCTCAACCGCATGGAAGAGTTGGTGTTCAATTTTACAAGAGAGGATGACCTGCCCGGCGCAGAGGTGCCAGCCCGTTATTTTGACTACCTAAAGCAGCGCGATGAAGGCTTGCTGAAGGATGTGCTGCGCCATAATGACCAGGATATCCTTACCTTGGCCCGTTTGTTTTTGCATTTGTCCAACCTGCATCAACAGCCGCTGGAAGCGGAGCATCAGGAGGACTTGTTCAGCCTGGGGGCTATCTATGAGAAGCAGGGTCACCACAGCCGGGCGATTGCCTGTTACCGGGCCTGCTCTGATAAGGCGGTGCGAGATATCGCGCGGTTAAGGGCGGCAGAGATCTACCGGAAACAACACCAGGATGAGGAGGCTGTTCAAGCTTTTGAAACCTTGCGCCAAAACCGCCTTGTAAACCCAAAGGTGTTCATCAGCCTGGCCAAAATCTATGAGCACCGCTTCCGTGACCCGGTACGCGCGCTTGAAATCGCAAGGCAAGGCATGATATATTGTTCCGAGCGCATTGGCTTTGACGCGGCAGGAGACCGCGATTATCTTGACTTGCACTACCGCAGCCTGCGCTTGATGAGAAAGGTGGAAAACAGTGGCTAAATTCATGGACCGGCTGAAGATCCGTTCAGCATTGCTCAAGCACCAGCGGGGAAACAAAGACGAAGCGAAAGCCATTTATGAGTCCCTGTATCATGATGGCGTCAATTTGGCCAGTTATATCCTGCCCTACAGCGTGCTGCTATTGCGTTCCGGGGAGGAAGGCGCGTTCGCAAAAGTGCGTGAGATGCTGGTCAAAGCGCAGAAGGCGCCCGACCTGACGGAGGACAAGCGCCAGCAGCTGCTGATGAATTACAGCATCGCCGTATGGAAGCTGGGGGATCTGGACAAGGCCATCTCCACCCTGGAAGCATCCCACCGGGCTGCGCCCTGCAGCCTGACCTATCAGGCCCTGGGCTTTTTGTATATTGAAACAGGCGACGCGCAGAAGGCGCTTGAATACAACCTGGAAGCGCTGGAGTATGACGATGAGGACTCCGTCACGCTGGACAATTTGGGGCAGATTTACTATCGGCTCCTGAATGATAAGGAAAAAGCGCTGCCCTACTTCCAAAAGGCGCACGAAAATCGCCCCAGTCAGATTGACACCCTGTATTTCCTGGCCAAATATGACGAGGAAGCCGGTCGGTTTGAAGACGCGGCGGAGAAACTGCAAACCGCTTTGGACGGCAGTTTTTCACCGCTGAACCACGTCAATCGTAAGATGGCGCAGGAAGCCTTTGACCGGGTACAACAAGCGCGGGGCAAACAAACCAATCAAGAGGAGACCGTCTGATTGCTGGACTGGCTGCAGCAGGATCCCTGGGGATTTCTGCATTTTATGATCTATCGCGCGCCGGCTGTGCTGCTGGCGCTCAGCTTGCATGAGCTGGCACATGGCTATGTTGCCTACCGCTGCGGTGACAGCACCGCGAAGGACCTGGGTCGCTTAACCCTAAACCCCTTGAAGCACCTGGATTTGATTGGCACCATCAGCATGTTTTTGATGGGCATCGGCTGGGCGAAGCCTGTGCCGGTGAATCCTGCCCGCTTCCGTAATGGGCGGATGGATGATTTGAAGGTGTCTCTGGCGGGGGTCACCACCAATTTTATCCTGTTCATCATCGCCACGGTGCTGAGCATTGTCATCAGCACCTCCTTATACACCCTGGAGGCCAAGGCCTATTTTGGGCTGGAGTTCTTTCTGGGATTCCAGCAAAACGGCTTCCACCTGCAGCTGTTCCCGGAGTATGAGCCGATCCTGAGCGACCTTTTAAAAACCCCCTGGTTATTGCATGTTCAGCGGTTCTTATTGCAACTGGCGCTGGTGAACCTGGGCATGGGGCTGTTTAACCTGCTGCCCATTCCGCCGCTGGACGGTTTTCATGTGGTAAATGATATCTTGTTCAAAGGCAAAATCAACCTGGGCGGCCAGATATTTCGCTTTACCCACATCGCCCTGTTGATTTTGCTGTTCACCACCAACTTTGTAGGTAACTGGGTATCAAAAGCCATCTATGGTGTGCAGGGCTTCATCCTGCCATTGCTGCTAAAAATCTTTCAGGCAGGCTAAGCTGCATGAGCCTTGTATTCAATCTAAAGGACTACCAGGGACCGCTTGATTTGCTGCTGCAATTGATTGGCAACGCTAAAATTGACATCAAAGACATCTTTGTGTCCGAGGTAACGGACCAGTATATTCAAATTGTTCAAAACGCTGAGAGCATGGACATGGAGGAGGCCAGCGAGTTTATCCAGATGGCCGCCACCCTGCTGTTGATTAAAAGCCGTTCCATCCTACCGGTCATCCAAACAGAGGAGGATGAGGAGGAAGACCCGGAAACCACCCTCATCAGGCAGCTGGAGGAATACGCCAAGTTCCAGCAGTTGGCAACACAGATGCAGGATTTTGAGCAGGCCGCGTCACGCCTGTTTGCCAAATTGCCGGATGAGTTTCCCTTGCCGCCGCCCGTATATGAGCTGGAAGGCTTGACCCTGGAGGGCTTGATTGAGGCGTTTGCCAAGCTCAGCGCACGTATACTCGCGCGGGAGGAAGGTGAGCCAGAGCAGCGCAGGGTCATCCACCTTGATCAGCACTCCGTTTCCACCTTCATGAAAGACATCATGCAACGAACACGCAAAGGCAGCGTGGGCTTTGCCAGCTTGCTCAGCAAGTCCCCTTCGCGCAACGAGGTGGTGACATTGTTTCTGGCCTTGCTTGAATTGCTCAAACAAGGCCGCTTGAAGGTTGTGCAGGAAAGCAATGACGCGGAGATTCTTTTGATGCGCAACAGGCGGGAGGTAAAAACCGATGCGGAATGAGCGTTTGTGCGGGATCATCGAGTCTATTTTATTTGTGTACGGGGAAGCCATCGCTATTGAGACGCTGGCTGATGCCCTGGGACACGCCCCTAAAGCAGTGCAGGACGCGCTGGAGGATCTGGAACAGGCGCTGCAAGCCGCGCACAGGGGGCTTTCCATCAAGCGGTTTGCCAACATGGTGCAACTGGTCAGCAAGGCGGATTACGCCACCTATGTGGAGCGCGTGCTGCAGCCGGTTCAACGCCAGTCCCTCTCCCAATCGGCGCTTGAAACCCTGGTGATTGTCGCCTACCGCCAACCGGTCACCCGGCAGGAGGTGGAGGCGATCCGCGGCGTCAAATGCGATTATTCGCTGCAATCCCTTGCCCAAAAAGGCTTGATCGTCGATGTGGGGCGCAAGGAAACCCTGGGCAGGCCGATTCTGTACGCGACTACAGACCAGTTTTTATCCCACTTTGGGATTGAAAGCTTGGATGACCTGCCAACGTTGCCGGCCGATTTCCCCGGCGAAGAAGGCGTGCAGCTGAAAATGGAATTGGACAAGCATGAAAAAACCGCCGTTGCCGGCGGTGATGCGGAATCAATCGTCGATTAGATTGTCTTTAGCGTGCTTCTGATGCGCGTGAACACGTTGTTGGAATAGTCCATATTGTACTCGCCCGGGCCGGTGTAATGGATGGAGAGAACGCGGTTGTTGTCCAGAATCGCCATATGCACGCGGCCTCTTACGATGGTGCCGTCATACTGCACACCGCGGTAGGTGATGTAGCAGCCGGGCTTGCCAAGCAGCGTGCGCTCCGCGGTATCGGACACGCGCCACTGCTGGTAGTTGACCTTACCCAGGTCTGCGGCAAAGGTACGCAAATCCGCCTTCAGGTTGTTCAGCGTATATCCCGCGTTGACAGTGGAGCGGGAGAAGGTGAACACAACAGAGTAGTTGTCCTTTTGCTGCTCAATCGGCTCGGTCAAGACATACACATCCGACTGGCTGTCATCCACAAGATAGCCTGCCACGCTTTCAAAGGTAATGCCCAGTTTGGACGCAGTGTAAGACGCGAAGGTGAAGGTCAAATCAGGCCGTTTGGTGGGGGAGGGCATATCCACTGGGTCCAGGGGAATGGCAGTGGCGCCCGCGTGCATGGCGATGCCTTCCTTGTTGAACTCGCCTTCCACATTGATGCCTTCGCTCTCTTCATCCGAGGGGTTATATCCCTCCGGCAGTCCTTCTGCCGCAGGCTGACCGATCTGCTCAAGCGAGGATTGCTGTGAGCCAGTGGGCTGTTCCTGTGTGTCGGGCTGCTCCTGCACATCAGGTTGGTTAACCGGGGCCGGATCCGCCTTGGGCTGACAGCCCGCGACCAGAACCAACGCGAGCGCCAGCATCATCACGAATAATACTTTCTTCATACCATCTTCCTCCGTCGTCGGAAACCATGGGCGTTTTCGTAAAATTATTGTAACAATTTTAGTTGACAGCGTCAAGCAGCAATGCAATCATTACAAAAATCGGTTATACGCGCGCTCCGCTTCATCATCCCGGCGGACACGACGCGGCGCGTTCTCAGTATCCTGCGTCAGGTCTTCGTTCTCAAAGGGCATGGATACGCTGTCATCCTCGGTGATCTCTTCGTTCAAATAGAAAGGATGGTACACCCTGCGGTCAAGCGAGTAGACCCTGTCGCTGAAGACGCCCTGCTTGGTGCAGGTTTGCGCCGCGCGCATGGCGTTTAAGCGCGAATCCAGCACGTCCAGCCAGTGCAGGACTTCCGCCTCCGGGAACATGGGCGGCCGCGGGCTGCCGTATTCCGGGATGCCGTGATGGCTTAAAATCATATGCGCCAGCAGGAGGGGATATTCATCATCCGCCTTGTAGCCACAGACAACTGCCGCGTCGCGCACATCCGCGACGCCGGTCACAATATGGCCAAGCAGCAGACCTTCTCGCGTGTATTCTGACACCGCGCCCAATTGGTTGGCGTCCATTTCGGTCAGCTTGCCCAGGTCATGCACGATGACGCCCGCCATCACCAAATCTTCATCCAGATAAGGATAGCAGCCGCAAATGGCTTTCGCGGCGGACAGCATGTCCGTCAGGTGATGCAGCAATCCGCTGCGCTCGGCGTGGTGCATGCTTTGCGCGGCAGGATAGTACAGGATTTTGTCCGCGGCTCGCTTGAGCAGTTCACTTACGATGTCCTTTAATACCTGATTCTGGAAATTGTCAATGATGTCAGTCAGCACCTTAAACATGTCATCCGCCGGCCGGGGCGCTGCCGCGACCAGCTGGGAAATATCCACGTTATCCGCTGGCTGGCTTTCGCGCATGCGCTCAATGCGCAGCTGCAGGCGGTTATTGTATTCAGTGATGGTGGCGCGTACCTTGAGCACTGTGCCGGGCTCGGGCGCCGCCTCATCCGTGTTCCACACCTTGGCGTTCATCTCGCCGGTATCGTCCGCCAGGTTGATGTCCAGATAGGGATCACCATTTTTATTCACGCGCTTGGAGGAGGTCCTGACAATCAGGAAGCCTTCAAAGCGTTGGTCCTTTTCCAGTTGGTTGAGTTTAGTTTGATTCATGATACGCTCCTGATTGTACATAACGGTTCTCAAATAAAGTGAAGTCCTCATTCCAGGTCAGGTCGATCGTGGCCAGCGGGCCATTACGCTGCTTGGCGACAATGACTTCAGCCTGGCTGGGGTCGTTTTCTTCCTTGTTGTAGTAATAGGGCCGGTGCAAAAACATCACCACGTCCGCGTCCTGCTCAATGGAACCGGAGTCGCGCAGGTCACTCAAAACCGGCCGGACGCTGCCTGTGCGCTTCACATTCGCGCGGGACAACTGGGCGCAGGCCATCACCGGCACCTTGAGTTCCAGCGCGATGCCCTTAAGTTTCCGGCTGATTTCGCTCACCTCAAGCTGCCTGTTTTCTGTCCGTCCGTCGGCGATCATCAGCTGCAGGTAGTCAATCACAATCAAATCAAGCCCGCGCTCCGTCATCAGCCGGCGGCAACGGGAACGCAACTGGGCTGGCGTGAGGGAGGAGCTGTCATCCAAAAACATCTTGGTTTCAGACAGCGGACCCAGGGCTTCTGACAACCGCTGCCAATCTTTGCTGCTCAAAGCGCCGTTGCGCACGTTTTGCATGTTTACCCGCGCGTCGCCGCACAGCATGCGCATGGCCAACTGTTCCTTGGGCATCTCCAGGCTGAACATGGCGATGGATTTGCCATAGCGCGCGGCGTAGGAGGCGATGTTCATCACAAAGCTGGTCTTGCCCATACTGGGGCGGGCGCCAACGATGATCAACTCGCCGCCGTGCAAGCCGGTCAGCAGCTGATCCAGCAGGGAAAAGCCGGTTGGCACGCCTGCGATCTTGCCCTTGTTGCGCACCAGTTCCTCGATCTGCGCCAGCGTCTTTTTCATCACCTCACGGATCGGGGTCAACTGCTCGCTGCCCGTGCGTTTCATGACGATGTCAAAGATGGATTTTTCGGCGAAGGCCAAAGTTTCCGCCATGTCCATGCGCTGCTCAAAGCAGATGCGGCTGATGTCATTAGAGGCCGTAATCAGCTTGCGCAGGGTTGCCTTTTCCAGCACAATCTCCACATAGTGGCGCAAAAAAGCGGTGGTCGGCACGGATTGTGTCAGGTTGATGAGGTATTCCGTTCCGCCAATGCCATCCAGCGCGCCAACGCGGGATAGTTCCGCGTCCATGGTGATCAGATCCACATTGCGTGCCTGCGCGAATAATTGAGCCATGGCGCGGTAAATCACCTGGTGTTGGGGGTGATAAAAGTCCTCCGCGACCAGGGTCTCCATCACCAGCAGCAAGCCGGCAGGGTCCCGCATGGCGGCGCCCAAAACGGCGCGCTCCGCTTCCAGGCTTTGGGGCAAAACCCGGACCAAATCACCTGTGGAATAGGTGCTCACATTCTCCTCCGATGGGTTATATCGCCGCGCTTCAACGGATTGACGTGACGCGGACGGTCATATTCACCTTGACGCCGGCATACAGGCTGATGGTGATTTCGGTATCCCCGGCGGTGCGAATGGGCTCTGCCAGTTCAATCTTGCGCCTGTCAATCTCGACATTGTGCTGCGCGTTCAAAGCGTCCGCGACCTCCTGGTTGGTGACGCTGCCGTACAGTTTGCCGCGCTCACCGCCTTTGGCTTCCAGGTGAATGACCTTGCCTTTCAGTTCCGCGGCAATGCCTTCGGCCTCCTGGATACGGGCCGCTTCCTTTTCGCGCTCGATCTCATTGCGGCGCTCGACTTCCGCAACCGCTTTGGGTGTGGCTTCCATAGCCCATTTCCTGGGGAAGAGGAAATTGCGCGCGTATCCGTCAGATACGTTGAGAATCTGGTTGCGCTTACCAGTTCCCGGCACGTCCTGTAACAAAATGACTTTCATTGTTGGCCTCCTTATATCAATTATCGTTCAAAGGGCAGTTTGCTGTTTTCGTCAACCCGCAGTTTGCGCGGATCCATTACCTGGTCATATACCCCCAGAATCATCGCGACAGGGGAGAGGATCATAAACAGCAACAGTAAGAGAATGAACCGGAAGACCGGCCTGGTCCCGCGGCGCTTCATGATGTAGTTCAAATAGCTCATGCCCTGGATTGCGTAAAAGGCAAAGAAGACGTTGTACATCATCTGCCCGGCGATGCGGAAGACCGGGTTCGCGGTCAGAATAGTCATCAGGTAACCCAGCGCCAATACAGACATCCGGCGTCCGAGCGACCTGGATATAAACCATTTGGAAAAAGGCGGCATGTCCAGGCTGGGCGCAGTATCATAGCGGGTCGCCAGTTTGATGGCCAGCCCCGTGCCGGCAAACGCAGTTGTGATGGTGTAGCTGGTCAGCAACCCGGGCAGCAGGCTGGCCGTGAGCGCGGTGATGCGCGCGGAAATCTGCTTGTAAAACTCCGCGATTACCTCTGGTTTAAAGGTCCACCCGCCGTATTGCGTGCTTTCAAACAATTGGGATTCTGTCTCCTGTCCGTGGGACAAAAGACCGCCGCGCCAGAAGGTGTACAGCAGGTTATCCCGGGCAGGGAAGTTCTCAAGCCCTGTAATCGCTTCCTTGGCGATTGCTTCATACAGGTTGCCGCCAGCCTCCCGCTGCAGCGCGATAAAAACAACCAGCATGCTGACGATAAAGGTGCCAAGGACAATGGCCGCTGTCTTAAAAAAAGGAACGCGCATCTCCAGGCAGGTGGCGAAGGCGGCTGTCATGGGCAGCAGGTAAACCGCCAGCCACAGCCCACCGTTGCCGTACACAGTTTTTGACGCGATCAAAATCAGCACCAGGCAAAAAAACGCGGGCACAATGCCAGCAAGCGCAACCACCAGCAACAACAAGACAGGAAAGAGAATGATGCCCGTCCCCAGAAAACTGACCGCCGGCAAAAAGGACATTTGCAAAAAGAAGACCAATGCGCCGATCATCAACATCCAGACCAAAGCCTGTTTGGGGGTAGTAAAAAGCCGGGCAGTGTGCATGAATGTTTCGTTCCTCATCCTCGTGTGTTTATCCGTTAATTTTAGTGCCGCGGCATGAACCTGTCAAGAATTGGACATAGCAAGCACAAGGTATGCCTTAGAGAATCACATCGCAAACGACATCGTCCAGCACTGCCATCACATAGGGTTTGCCGCGCTCGTTGAGCTTTTGCAGCGCGATGTCCTCAGTATTGAAGGGGACAGCTTGCCCCTGCGTGGTGAGCACCGTAAAGGACCGCGGCAGATCGCTTGTAAAACTGGCCGCGATATAGGTGCCGTTGTTGCCGTTTTTGTTGAAATAGAAGGAATGCACGCCTTTACCAGCCCGTCGCTGGCTGTCAATCATGTTGCCGGGCACACGTTTCATGTACCCGCGCTCGCTGATGAGCAACAGCATATCGCTGTTTTGAATGCCGCCAGCCGCGATCAAGCGGTCTTTTGGCGCAAGGCGCATCCCAATCACCCCGCGGGTGACGCGGCCTGTGGCTGACACTTCATCAACCGCGAAGCGGATTAACATGCCAGACTTGGAGAGGCAGTAGATGTCATCCTGCGATTTGAGGGTTGTGACACCAATCACGCTGTCGTTCTTCGCAAGGCCAATGGCCGCCACCTTGCTGCGGCGCACAGCGTACTCCGAGAAGAGGCTGCGCTTGACCATGCCGCGCTTGGTGAAGAAAAACAGGTCCGGCTCATTTAACAAGTCGTTGTTGGGCATCAAGATGACGCTGACACAGTCCTCGCCGTCCTCCAGGCCGTTGAGCACGCCTGCCAGCACGGTGCCGCGGTCGCGCGGGCGGAAGGATTCCTCTATCTGGGCAACTGGCACCTGGTAGCAGTTTCCGATCTGGGTGAAGAAGAGAAGCGTCTGGTCTGTCATGGCGTTGAAGACATACCAGTTTTGCTCGTTCTGGGTGCTGGGCAACTCCAGCTTGTCAAAGACCCGTCTGTGCATCCGGCGTAACTGGCCGCCCCGCGTGATGACCACGATGGTCTCCTCGGGGGCGGGCACCTCTGTTGCCTGGATTAAGGCCGCTTCCTCCTCATCCTGCTTGATGATCTGGGTTCTTCTGTCATCCCCGTATTTCTTGGCGATGTCCAGCAACTCCTCCTTGATGACCGCAATCAGCTTGCGCTCATGCTTGAGGATGGCTTCCAGTTTGGCAATCAAATTGACCGTTGCGGCATGTTCCTCCCGTAAGGTGAGGATTTCAAGGCCTGTCAAGCGCTGCAGGCGCAGATCCAAAATTGCCTGCGCCTGAATATCCGTAAAATCAAACCGGGCCATCAAGCGCTCTTTGGCTTCCTTGGCGTTCTTGGACGCGCGGATGAGGGCGATGATCTCATCCAGGTTATCAACGGCAGTAATCAGGCCATCCAGGATGTGCAGACGGTGCTTGGCCTGCTCCAGATCATACTGCGTGCGCTTGGTGACAACATTTTTCTGGTGTTTGATATAGTGCGTGAGCGCTTCAATCAGCCCCATCAAAACGGGTTTGCCCTCCGCGATTGCCACCATGTTCACCCCGAAGGTGACTTGCAGGTCGGAGTAGCGGTACAGTAAGGCAAGGACCGCCTGCGGGTCCACATCCCGCTTCAATTCTATCACCGCGCGCAGGCCGGTGCGGTCGGATTCATCGCGAATATCATAAATACCGCCCAGCGCGGCCTTTTTTTCCTCCGACAGCCGCAGGATTTTCTCCAGCATCTGGGCTTTGTTGACCTGGTAGGGCACCTCAGTGATGCACAGCAAATGCCGGCCTGATTTGCCCGGCTCAATATCTACTTTTGCGCGCAGGGTGAGTTTGCCGCGCCCGGTCTCATACGCCGCGCGGATTTCCTTGGTATCCAGCAGGATGCCGCCGGTTGGAAAGTCGGGTGCCGGCATGAGGGCCATCAAGTCATCCAGGGTGGCGTCCGGGTTTTCCATCAAATGGATGGCAGCGTCAATCGTCTCCCGCAGGTTGTGGGGCGGGATGTTTGTCGCCAGGCCTACCGCAATGCCGGACGCGCCGTTGACCAGCATGTTCGGATAGCGCGCGGGGAGCAGGTCCGGCTCCTTTAAGGTGTCATCAAAGTTAAGGCGGTGGGGGACAGTGTCCTTCTGCAGGTCGCGCAGCATCTCCAGCGCCAGCGGGGACATACGCGCTTCGGTGTAGCGCATGGCAGCCGCAGTATCCCCGTCGATGGAACCAAAGTTACCGTGGCCGTCCACCAGCATCCCGCGCATGGAAAAAGGCTGTGCCATGCGCACCAGGGCGTCGTATACCGAGGTCTCTCCATGTGGGTGGTACTTGCCCAGGCAGTCCCCAACGATACGCGCGCACTTGCGGTGCGGCTTGTCCGGACTTAGGGACAACTCATGCATGGCATACAGAATGCGCCGCTGCACCGGCTTTAATCCATCCTCCACCCGCGGCAGCGCGCGTTCCATGATGACGTGCTCGGCATAGGGCATCATGCTGCCCGCCAGCACCTCCTCCAGGGAAGACTGGATGACTTCGTTGAGCCGTTCTTCAAAAGGTTGTTTAGATTTTGCCATGCTACTCCTCAGGACTGCCGGTCAAGAAACAGGTCCGGCTTGTTGAAATTTGCGTTTTCGCTGATGTACTCCCGCCGCGGCTCCACCTTGTCACCCATTAGGATGGTAATCAGGCGGTCGGACTCGGCCCCGTCTTCTATGGTGACCTGGGTCAGCCGCCGCTGGCTGGGATCCATCGTGGTGTGCCACAACTGGTCCGGGTTCATCTCGCCCAGGCCTTTGTAGCGCTGCAGGGTATAGTTTTTTCCCTTGGGCAGGAGGGTGTTTAATTCCTTGTCGTCATAGGCATACAGTTCCTTGTTGCCCGTTTTTATCAGGTACAAGGGCGGCATGCCGATATAGACATGGCCGGCGCTGATTAAATCGCGCATGTACCTAAAGAAAAAGGTGAGCAAAATGGCGCGGATGTGCGCGCCGTCCTGGTCCGCGTCTGACAGGATGATGACCTTGTCGTACTTGAGGGATTTCAGGTTGAAATCCCGGTCAATATTGGTACCCAGCGCTGTGATGATGGAGCGGAACTCCTCGTTGGCCAGCACCTGGTCAATGCGTTTTTTCTCAACATTCAAGGGCTTCCCGCGCAGGGGAAGGATGGCCTGGAACCGCCGGTCGCGCCCCTGCTTGGCGCTGCCGCCGGCGCTGTCGCCTTCCACGATAAACAGTTCATTCTCCCTGGGGTTCCGCCCGGTGCAGCTGGACAGCTTGCCCACCAGGGGCGCTGCTTCCAGCTCGCTCTTGGTGCGGGCTACATCACGCGCCTTGCGCGCGGCCTCACGAACTTTGGCGGATTTGATGGATTTCTCAATAATCTTCTGCGCGACAGCAGCATTACGGAGGTCTTCCAGATACTCGGACAATTTTTGCAAAGCCAGCGCTTCAATCACCGGCCGCACCTCGGTGTTGCCAAGGCGTCCTTTGGTTTGCCCTTCAAACTGCGGGCTGGGCACTTTGACAGCCAGCAGGGCTGTCATCCCTTCGCGGTAGTCTTCGCCGGACAGGTTGTTGTCCTTTTCCTTAAGCGCGCCGATTTTACGCGCGTAATCATTGAACGCTTTGGTCAGCGCGGTACGGAAGCCCACCTCATGGGTGCCGCCTTCGCCGGTGGGGATGTTGTTGACATAGGAAAACAGGTTCTCCGTATAGGAGTCTGTAAACTGAATCGCGGCCTGCATCACAATGTCGTCCCGCGTGCCTTCCAGCAGAATGATGCTGTCATGCAGCGCGTTCTTATCTGTGTTGAGGAAAGTGACATAGTCCGAGATGCCGCCGCCATACTGAAAGGTTTTGGTTTCCTTGCTTTGGGCGCTCGCGCGCTCATCCGTGAACTTGATCATCAAACCTTTGTTTAAATAGGC
>LSQX01364700.1_pt1 | contig 13928 bp, 13 predicted proteins | sample 654561 | NCBI WGS metagenome assembly LSQX01 (sample SAMN04489861, study PRJNA283612) | anaerobic digester metagenome | isolation source: 4 biogas reactors fed with cattle manure at either 37C or 55C with and... | place: Denmark: Kongens Lyngby | collected 2014
TTATATCCCTTCCTTATTGTTTAATATCATAATTTTAACTTATTTAACATAACATGTCTATAACAAAATTTTCTATAGTTTTTTATTTGACAGTATTATATATTTGAGCTAATTGCTATGTCTGCAGACATAGCAAATGCAATGGTTGGGAAGCACGCAGAAAATAACTTTCCCCCAAAATCACACGGAACAATGCGGGTTTGAGTGCTGTGGATAAATAGAAAGCTTGAAATCCACCCCAAACACGTAAAAAGGTCTAAAAAAGGCTTAAATTAGATGAAAACTCCAATCTTTTAGTGTATAATAGTAGTTGAACAAGCCATAAAATACACTATAGAAAGAAAGGAGTTTTCAACATGGCTATTATACCACAACAAACACTATTTGTGTGGAGTGAAATTGAAGATTTAGGAGATTTAGAAAGATTAGATTTAGTTATCGAATATATGCCTGATGAGGAATTAATGCAGATACTCGAAAAAGAGAGAGGAAAAGGTCGAGATGATTTCCCGGTTAGAGCTATATGGAATTCTGTTCTGGCTGGAGTGGTGTTTCAACATCCTTCAATAGAATCTTTACGACGAGAATTATCTAGAAATGGACAATTGCGTTTTATGTGTGGCTTTCGCAATGGGAATATTCCAAAGGCATATATATACTCGAGATTTTTAAATAAACTAATAAAAAAAGAAGAAGTGATTGATGGGATGTTCGATAAACTTGTTGACCAACTGGAAGAACTATTACCGGGGTTTGGTTCAAACTTAGCTATAGACGGTAAAGGTATTTCATCTCTATCCAAAAGAGAGAATAAAAACAAGGTAGAAGATGGTCGCCGAGATTTGGATGCCAACTGGGGCAAAAAGGAATATAAAGGCATTCGAGAAGATGGAACAGCATGGTCAAAAATAGTATCATGGTTTGGCTATAGCCTGCATCTAATAGTGGATGCAGATTATGAATTACCAGTTGCCTATGAATTAACTAAGGCCTCTGAATCAGAGGTTAAGCAGGCTCATAAGATGGTAGGTGATCTCAATCAAAATCATCCTGAACTTATTAAAAGATGCGAAACCATGATAGCCGACAGAGGTTACGATGATATAAAACTCCATGAAAAGTTATGGAATGATTACGGAGTAAAGCCTGTTATCGATATTCGTAACATGTGGAAAGATGAAGACAAAACACACCAATTACAAGATCATGAGAACGTAACTTACAATTACAAAGGAAATGTATATTGTACTTGCATGGAAACAGGACGAGTATGGGAGATGTGCGTAGGTGGCTTTGAAAAGGATAGAAAGAGATGCGGAACTTTAAGAAAACTTTGTCCAGCTAAACAATACGGAATAGAATGCAAGTATTTCGAGAAATGTACAGTAAAGCAGGGAATACGAATCGATATTGAATTGGATCAAAGGGTATTCACGCCGATTGACCGTGCAAGCTATAAATGGAATAGGGTCTATGACAAGAGAACGTCTGTTGAAAGAGTCAACAGTAGGCTTGATGAATCTTTTGGCTTTGAAAAGCATTATATCCGTGGAATCAAAAAGATGAAAATAAAATGTGGAGTAGCATTATGTGTCATGCTTGCTATGGCTGTAGGCAGAATAAAAGAAGGTCAAGCAGACAAAATGAGAAGTCTTGTTAAATGTGCATAAAGCAATCCATATAACAGGTTCAGGTGCTTATTCAAAAGTGATGACAGAGTTTACATCAGTTTCCTAACCATTCAAAAATGGTTAGACACTGATGTGTATTTAGTGTACCTATTTTAATTGACAGATGTAAATATATGGATAAATTGGTCATAGTCAATCACTTTGAGTGATTTTTATCTTGAGGTTAAGAATTTTATAGAGTAGACTTCTGCAAAAAAATAATAAAATGGGCACAAAGCAAAAAACTCTCATTAAATAAGCCTTGACAAAATTGAGCAAAGTAGTTATAATTTTTCTTAGGAAGCATAAAAAAGTATTTAATACATTTTATATCTTCTGGTATATTTACAAGAAGGCTTCCGGTCAATTTAAAAGTAGAAAGGGGAACAATAATGACAAGAAGAATCACCAGTATTTTCCTTGCAATGATTATGCTCCTGGGTCTTTTAGCTGGATGCGGATCTAATACGCAGCAGCAGGACGGGAACATCGACAAAACCACAAATTCTGCAAGCGCTACAACCAACACCGTAAATGGAGATCTGAACATCGTTATGCCAGAGGATCTGGCTACCTTTGATCCTCTCGGCACAATAAGCACCATTGCTCAGAACATCCACAGAATGGTTTACACACGCCTTTACATCGACAGTGATGAAGGTGACATGACCCCTGTCCCCGCTTTGGCGAAAGAATTTAATGTTATCTCAGACAATGAAATTCAGATCAAGATTTACACCGATTGGAAATACTCCGACGGAAGCACTATCACCGTGGACGATGTGGTTTTCTGCCTGAATCGTGCGCTGGAAAACCCCTCTTTCAAGACATCCATGGCAATGGTCACCGCTTATGAGAAGGTAGATGATGAAACCCTTGCCATCAAGACCTCGGGCCCTGCGCCTTCTATCAAGCATGCTTTGAAGCACACCGGCACCTCCATTCTTCCTCAGGCTTATGTCGAAAAGGTTATTGCCGATAAAGATTGGAGCAACCCTGTATGCTCCGGTCCCTATATGCTGGAGGACAGATCGATCGGCGAGTACACAAAGGTCGTGAAAAACGATCAGTATAACGCCGACATCGCGATTCCACAGAACAATTCCCTCACTTTCAAGTTTGTCCCTGAATCTAACAGCCGTACCATTCAAGTGGAGACCGGCGAAGCTGACCTGAACTTCAATTTCGGTACCGCCGACTATGCGCGCTGCACCGCCGATCCCGAGCTGAAGGTTTACGAAAAGACGGGTATCACAACGTTCTATGTTGGTATGGATACCACACAGAAGCCTTTTGATGATGTTCGCGTTCGTCAGGCCATTTGCTACGCCGTCAACAGAGAGGAAATCCTGTCCGCGACTGCCGAAGGCATAGGCGTACACAGCTACTGTGTGCTACCTTCCACGACCGGTGGACATCTCGAAAACCCCGCTGGCTACACCTACGACCCTGAAAAGGCAAAGGAACTGCTTGCCGAGGCAGGCTATCCCGACGGATTTACCACCAAGTTGCTGGCGTTCACAGAGGAAAACAAGAAGATCGCAGAGATCGTCGAAATGTTCCTCTCGGAAGTCGGCATCGTTGCAGAGATAGACCTTTACGATTCCAGTGTTCGTGCAGGTATGGTCGGAGCTCACGAGGTCCCCATGCTTGTTGCTAGCTGGGGTGCCAGTCCGGATGCTGACCTGGTCCTCCCTCGCCTGTTCACCGAGAGTGCTATCGGCGGCAGCAATTTGACTTATTATCACAATGATAAGGTGGACGAGTATCTTAAAGCCGCTGCTAGCATTTATGACGAAAAAGAGCGCAACGGCTACTATCAGGATGCTGTGAAAATCATCGCTGAAGAGGCTCCTTGGTGCACGCTGTACATCAAAAATTCCCTTGCTCTTGCCAGAGCCGATCTAAAGGGAGTTGTTTTGAGTCCTGAAACGGTGCGCAACTTCTGGACACTGCACTATTAAGCAACAAATCACAATATACAATAGTAAAAGACAGTCAAACCCTCGAAAACACATTGACCTCAGGGACATTCATACATCTGAGTGTCTCTGAGGGCTTAAACTAAAGGAGGAAAATATGTTCCGATATGTTGTGAAAAGACTTCTCGCATTGATACCTATCGTCTTAGGTGTCGTTTTCATTGTCCAGCTGATCTTCTATTTTTCGCCTACTGATCCGACAGTAGTCATACTTGGTAATGATTATATTCCCGAAAGCTCTGCGGAATTAAAAGCAGTTCTCGGACTTGACCGCCCGTTTATTGAACAATATTTCAGCTATATTTGGGATCTGATCCGTTTGGACTTTGGCGAGTCTTTTTTATCCGGGGAGCCGGTAGTGTCGCAACTTGCCGTACGTTTTCCCAATACTTTAATTTTGAATTTGGTTTCCGTTGCAATGTGCGTCATAATAGCGATCCCCATTGGCATTCAGTCTGCGGTAAAACCGAATTCCTTGCTTTCCAATACTTCATCTGCGCTTGGCATGGTTGGCGTTTCTATGCCGACTTTCTGGGTAGGTCTTATGTTGATGCTGCTGTTTTCGGTAAAGCTGGGATGGCTACCATCAGTAAGCGATATGAGTATTAAAGGGATAATTATGCCATCAATCACATTAGCTCTGAATTTTATTGCTTCTAATATGAGAACAACACGCTCTGCGATGCTGGATTGCCTCAACGCGGATTATATCCGCACAGCAAGAGCGAAAGGCGTGTCAAACTTCAATACAATCTATAAGCACGCGCTGGGTAACGCTCGCCTTCCAATCATAACGGTTATCGGTATGAATATCAGTACGCAGATGGGTGGCTCTGTGATAACAGAGAGCGTGTTTTCTTTCCCGGGTCTCGGCATTATGATGACAAACGGCATTAACCAGAAAGACACTCCGGTCATTCTTGGCAGTCTAGTCGTTATGGCAATCTCTGTTGGTATTTGCAATCTGTTAGTCGACCTGCTGTTTGCATTTGTTGATCCGCGCATTAAATCTCAGTATAAAAAGAAAGGGTGAGAGCATGGAAGCCGTTAAGAACGAAGTTATTTCCCGTAAAACTATTTTGAAACAATATAAGAAAAAAACTCCTATGCAGGAAGTTCTAATACGCTTCATTCGTAATCGACTTGCGGTTCTTGGCCTGATCATATTTGCTGCAATCCTGCTGCTTGCCATCTTTGCAGACCAGATCGCGGGATACAAGGAAGTCGCTCTGCAGATGAACATCTCGCAGCGCCTGTTGGGTCCCAGTGCAGAGCATTGGTTTGGTACGGATGAAGCTGGTCGTGACGTTTTTGCAAGAATCATCCATGGTGCAAGAACATCCCTATGGATCGGCTTCGCAGCGACCACGCTATCCCTTGTGGGTGGAGGAACACTTGGCGCGATCGCAGGCTTTTTCGGTAAAGCGATCGATGAAATCATCATGAGAGTAATGGACGTTATGATGTGCTTGCCTGGTGTTTTGCTTGCCATGGCAATCGTATCCGCATTTGGCAGTAGCGTTTTCAACATGATCATAGCGATCGCAATCTCGCGTCTGCCAAGATTTGCTCGAGTCGTTCGCTCCTCTGTGCTGACAGTCCGCACTGCAGAGTACGTGGAGGCCGCAAGAGCTATCGGTGCGAGAAGCCCCCGGATCATCTTCCGCCATATATTGCTCAACTGTATGGGGCCGATCATTGTTCAGATTGCTCTGGTTTTTGCAAGCTGCGTTTTGGCCATTTCCTCCCTCAGTTTCCTCGGCCTAGGAATCAAACCGCCCGCACCTGAATGGGGCAACATGCTGGCAGCCGGGCGTCAGCACATGCGCGACCATGTAAACCTTGTTCTTGCTCCGGGCATGGCTCTCCTCTTGAGCATTTTCTCGTTGAACCTTCTCGGTGACGGTTTGCGCGATGCATTTGACCCGAAACTTAAGAAGTGAGGAGGACAATATGGATACAAAGTTATTAGAGATTAAAGATCTTAGGATAGAGTTCGTTTCAGAAGGTGAAGTGACCTGCGCGGTCAATGGCGTCGATTTGGATATTGAAGAAGGTAAGACCCTTGGGTTGGTCGGCGAAACCGGCGCGGGGAAAACAACAACAGCACTATCTGTGATGGGTATGGTGCCCCAGCCACAAGGCAAAGTCTGCTCCGGCAAGATATTGCTCAACGGCATCGACATTATGGAGCAGAACGAAAGAGCTCTGGAAGATATCCGCGGCAATTTGGTGGCTATGATCTTCCAAGATCCGATGACATCACTCAACCCCGTTATGTCTGTCGGTGAGCAAATCGCGGAAGCGGTTCTGATTCACGAACATGTCGGAAAAAAAGAAGCAATGGCAATAGCACGCGAGATGCTGGAAACGGTAGGTATCCCCGGCGAGCGTGCGGTCGAGTATCCAAATCAGTTCAGCGGCGGCATGAAGCAGCGAGTGGTTATTGCAATGGCGCTTGCCTGCAATCCGAAGCTTTTGTTGGCAGACGAGCCTACCACTGCGCTGGATGTTACAATTCAGGCACAGGTTCTTGAATTGATGCGCGAGCTGCGAAGAAAATTTAATATGGGTATGCTGATGATAACGCACGATTTTGGTATTGTTGCCGAAGTTTGTGACAAAGTTGCAGTCATGTACGCTGGAAGAATCGTGGAGAGCGGTACACTAGAGGATGTTTTTGACAATACGTGTCATCCTTACACAGAAGGCCTTTTCAACTCTCTTCCGAATGTCAAAAGCAGACAAAGCGAACTCAAACCGATTCGTGGATTGATGCCTGATCCGACAAACCTGCCTTCCGGATGTCCATTCCATCCGCGCTGCGATTATTGCATGGACTGCTGTTCCAAAGAGGAACCGTCCAAGATTAAAATCAACGATACACATTATGTACGTTGCTGGCTGTATAAAAACGCCTTGGAAAATCAACTGCAAAATAAAGAGGTGGCTCTATGAGTGATGTTTTGTTAGAGGTCAAAAACCTCAAAAAATACTTTAAAACGCCGCGAGGCATGCTGCATGCGGTCGACAATATTAGTTTTACTCTGGAGAAAGGAAAAACGCTGGGCGTTGTCGGCGAGTCAGGTTGTGGCAAGACAACAACCGGGCGCACGATACTTCGATTAGAGGAACCTACAAGCGGAGAAGTTATCTTCGAAGGAAAGGATATTACTAAACTCTCAAAAGATGAGATGCGTTTGATGCGAAAAGAAATGCAGCTGATCTTTCAGGATCCGTATTCCTCTTTGAACCCTCGAATGACAGTTAGCCAGGCTATCGAAGAGCCGCTGGTCCTCTCTCGACTGTATCCGGACAAAGACGCAAGGTTCATGCGCGTACTGGAACTGATGGATACAGTTGGACTTGCTCGCCGACTGATAAATGCCTATCCTCATGAGTTGGATGGTGGTCGTCGTCAGCGCATTGGCATTGCGAGAGCGCTGTCTGTACGCCCCAAGTTTATTGTCTGTGATGAGCCGGTGTCCGCTCTGGATGTTTCTATTCAGGCACAGATACTCAACTTGATGAAAGACATACAAAAGGAATACGGACTAACATACCTCTTTATCACACACAATCTGTCTGTTGTGAACCACTTTTCTGACGATATAGCGGTTATGTATTTGGGAAGATTGATCGAAAAAGCACCCACTGAGTTACTTTTTGAAAAGCCACTACATCCCTATACGAATGCACTACTTTCGTCGATTCCGATTCCGAGTCTGCACAACCGCAGTGGAGGAATCCCAATCAAGGGTGAGATCACTTCGCCGATCAATCCTAAACCTGTGTGTCGTTTCGCAAATCGTTGTCCCTACTGCACAGAAAAGTGTCAGGCTGTTGAACCAGAGCTTGTTGAAGTCACACCTCAGCATTTTGTCGCCTGCCATAAAGTCTTGGAGGAACTTAAGTGATCGCTGTACAGGCGTATTCATGTTCAAGAATAAGGCACCATACAAAATACCGAGTTCTCACTATTGAATAATACAGAGAACTCGGTACCGATAAGAACGAGATGATGTTAAACAACGCCGCTCGACTGCAGTGTATTCTCAATGACGTTCATCCTCGCCAACATATCGGATTGAGATTTCATGCTGGCAGCAGAGCATAAATAGTCTAAAAGGCAAACTGGGGCAAGCGAAGAATTCTTAATACTGCCAATATCAAGGTGACAGTGAATTATTGTATCTGCATACGGAGCGAGTCTGTCATAAGGAGAAGAAGTTACCAAAATTATGTGGGCACCTTGCTTTTTCAGCAGAGGAAGGATTCGGAGTGATAATTTGGAATAGCGCTGAAATGCAAAAACCAAGCAAACATCATCCTTGTCTAGACTTAGCAGTGGTTCCACAATGCCATTAAAACCAGCATCAAGGATGAAGACATTGTTGCGCACAGTTAGAAACCGGGAATATGCATAATGAACCAACGCAAAGGATTCACGCATACCGAACATAAACAGTCGTTTCCCATCGATAATGCGGTTAATTGCCTGTTGCATCGTCTTAGGGGGGATTTCGTTAAATGTACGGTAAATGTTTTGGATACCGCGTTCAACAATACTTTCCAAAAGCGTGTTATCAAGATTTTCATTTGACAGGTTCAGCAGCTTTTGTGGCAGGGTTGCCATCAGCTTCAATTCCTGACGCACTGCGTCTTGGAATTCTTTGTAACCTTGAAATCCCAATGTCCTGCAAAATCGGATCGTAGTTGTTGTACTGGTATTTATGGTGCGGGAGATTTTATCCAACGTAGAAAATGCAAAACTGTCTGGACTTTCTAAAAAAACATCAGCCGTTTTTTGCTCGGCCTTTGTCATAAACGGATAGCGCTCTCTGACTATATAAAGCAGCTCCAATGAATGACACCTCCTATACGTAATCTGAGTAAATTATACAGGATTTCCATAGCAAAAGCAACCTAGAAATGTAGTAGAAAATACACACATTATCAATGAATCGCAGTATTTTAGGGAAATATCATGTTTAATATATTATGATTATTAATAAAAAAGTGTTTTGTATTTTTTGTGGGATACTCCACAACACTTCTGTGAATATGAAAAGGAGATAGGATATGGATAAACGAACGGAATTTCTCTATTTGAATGAGGAAGATATGATCAAAGCAAACGTTTTGGATTCGGCTCGTTGTATTGATGTAGAAGAGGAGATATTCGGCCTTCTAAGCAAAGGCGATTATGTTATGGGAGGCGATAGCCACAATTCTCATGGCATTGCGATAAAATTCCCCGAAGAGAGCGAATTCCCCAACATGCCGCTTGATGGCCCGGATCGTCGGTTTATGGCAATGCCTGCTTATTTAGGAGGTCGTTTTAATGTCACCGGAGTAAAATGGTATGGATCTAATATCATCAACCCTAAGCGTGGATTGCCTCGTTCAGTTTTGATGGTAATGCTAAATGATACCGATACCTGCGAACCAATCGCATTGATGTCTGCAAACCTTGTGAGTTCTGTGCGTACTGGCTGCGTTCCGGGTGTTGGTGTACGGCATCTTGCCAGAAAGAATGCAGAGGTCTGCACCTGTATCGGTGCCGGCCCTGTCAGCAAGGCATGCTTTGAGGCGATAAAAATCGAGGCGAAAAACCTTAAAGAAGTTGTGATCTACGATTTGTTTAAGGAAAAAGCGGAAGCCTTTGCAAAAGAAGCTAAAACGGAGTACGGCATAAAAGCGTGGGCTGCAGATTCGCTGGAAGAAGCTGTCCGAGTCGGCGATATCATCAGTGTGGCAGCCTCTTCAGTTGCTCCGGTCAATCTGTCGAATGATTGGCTAAAAGAGGGCTCTTTAGTCATTTTCACCGGTCGATGCAATATTAATGAGCCATATTTCAACTCTGCCAAGATTATCTGGGATAATACCAAGATGCACGAGGAGTATTATGGTCAGCACCTGCTGTTTCCGGAAAATATGCGTTTTACCAACGGAATCGGTGTACAGGTGTATCGAATGATGTTTGAAGGTAAGCTTCCGATGTTCCCAGAGGCTGTCAGTCTCGGAGATGTTGTCTGCGGAACCCGCGAGGGAAGAACTTCTGAAAAGGATCGAATTTGCTTTATTACGAGTGGTATGCCTGTCTGGGATGTGGGCTGGTCCTATGAGATCTATCAAAACGCAAAGAAAATGGGGCTTGGGCAAGTGCTGAAATTATGGGATGATCCCTATTTGGGTTAAATTCGCTTGCATCGAGTGTGATTTTTCTGATTGGTTCATAAAAAAGAGATTGAAGGGCAGGAAACCGTATGATGAAAAAAATTATTCTAATCACCAGTACATGTGTATTTAACTCAGAAAAAAAGCAGCATGCATTTATGCTGGACCAAATGTATGGGGACGCTATCATGGCTGCAGGGGGTATCCCAGTAATTATGGGCAACGAGAGGATCCCAGAGGATTATGCACAAATCGCAGATGGTCTGCTTATTACGGGCGGTGAGAGTGTACACCCCAGATATTTTGGAGAGACTTTTGATAATTTGGCAAACAACTCGATGGAAACGATCAAATTCCTCAGATGGGGCTGCAATATAGCTCGAGATGAGATGGAATTTGCCGTCTATAACGAATTTGTTAAGCTTGGGAAGCCGGTTATGGGCATTTGCAGAGGTATGCAGCTGATCAATGCAGCAACCGGGGGAAAGAACGATTTGGATTTTCCGCGCCGGCATCCGGTTGAGCACAATATGGGGGTTTCACACAAGGTAGAAGCCGATCTGGAGTCCATTGTGGGACGGATGCTCGGGCAAGAGTTTTTAGCAAACAGCTTTCATCGTGATTGCGTGGTCAGCACCGGCCCTGACGTAAGAGTGACGGCAAGGTCTGTCGATAGTATCATTGAAGCGATAGAACACATTAAGCTTCCCATCATGGGCGTTCAGTTCCATCCAGAACGGATGTGCGGTAATCACCCGACTCCCATATTTGGACCCGACGCGACCAATTTGTTCCGTTATTTTCTTAACATCTGCTGATACAGCTTACAAAATAGTGCAAAGCATTTTTAAAACGCAAAGAAAAAGTGCACCAGGTTCGAAATTGTGTATGACTCACGCTGACCGGGGATGACTCTTCTTCTTTTGCGCTAATTTTTGGGCATGCGCTTCAATTTTTTATGGTGTTGCCCTAAATGAGAGGGAGGATTACAGCTAATGAATAATATAACTCAACCAAAAATAGTCGGAACAATCGACTTCTTTTGCATTGGATTTGGCGCTATTGTCGGCGTTGGCTGGTCAGTTTCAATCAACAATTGGATGACCAGTTGTGGTGGTCCTGTTCCTGCTGCTATTGGTTATCTGATGGTTCTGATCATTATGATCCCCATCGGGCTTTGCTATGCGGAGCTGGTTTCCATGCTCCCGGTTGCAGGCGGCGGTATGGCATTTGCCTATAAGGCTTTTGATGAGAAGATCGCAACCGTTTCCGGCTGGGCATCCCTTGGCGGAATGATTGCCATCATTCCATGGGAGGCAATCCAGGTTACAGATGTTCTGGGTTATTTGATTCCTGGAATCAAGTCCGGTCCCGTTTTATATAATTGTTATGGTTCCGATGTCTACCTCGTAGCCATCGTCATCGGTATTGTCTTTTCGTTTCTTATTTTCGCTCTCAATATGAAGGGTCTGGCTGCGGCCGCCTTCATTCAGAAGATTCTTTGCTTCGTTCTTGTTCTTGCAGCACTGCTCGGCGCTGTCGCCGCTCTGTTTCGCGGAAACATCGAAAATCTTCGTCCTATATATGACGTAAGCAATCCCTCAATCTATGGCGAGGGACTGAAGACAGTCTCACATGTCACTATGTTCGGTGGCTGTTTTGCTATTGTAGCTCAGGCTGCCTATTTCCTCGCCGGCTTCGAGACCATTCCCCAGGGCATTGAGGACGCAGGCGGCGATGTAAAGAAAGTCGGAAGGACCGTTGTCCTTTCCGTCGGACTAGCTTGCCTCTTCTACGCACTTCTGCTGATTTGCTTAGGCCTTGGATGGCCCTGGCAGGAATTCGCTGGAATGCAGCGTCCCGCTGCAGCTACCATGTTCCTGCACCTGTATCCCGGTTCTGTCGGCAAGACCCTTTACTGGGTCATTGTAATAGGCGCAATCGCCGGTTTGCTCACCACTTGGAACGGTTTCTTCACCGCTTCTGCTAACATGATGATGGGAATGTCCCGCGGTCGTCTGATTCCCAAGGCCTGGTCCATTCAGAACGGTAAGGGCATTGCTGTAATTGGCCAGATCACCTGTCTCGTACTTTCCGTCATCGGTCCCTTCCTTGGGGTAAACCTGATTGACTCCATCACTTGTTTCTCAGCGACAGCCTTTATGCTCTCCTGGACTCTCTCCGCTTGGTCTCTGGTAAGGCTTCGCATAAAGCACCCGGAGATGAAGCGTCCCTACAAGATTCCCGGCGGCATAGGCATGGGTCTTTTCGCCGTAATTCTTTCTACTATTGTATTGATCTGTATGTTCATCCCCGCAAGCCCCTTCTATGTAGGAGCACTTTCTATAAAGATGTTCCTTGGCTGGATGATCATCGGCACAATTCTTTTCCTCGTCTCCGGTTTGAGACGTAAGGGTCTCTCCCGCGAGGAACTGGAGAAAGGAGTCTTCAGAGATAAGTCCGAGGATTAAATAAAGTCTCTTTTGCACTGGTTTGGTACTTGAATTCGTTCAGACCTGGAAGAGCTATGTATGTAATGCCGGTAATGGCACTTGCTTTTCCTGTACAGTCTATAGTAACGATTCCGATGTACTAATGCGTATTTCGGCGACATCCGGACACCTTGTTGAGCTAACAAAGTAAACAAAAAAGGTTACAACTATATGGAAGCAGTCAATAAAAAAGACTGTATCGCATATAAAAGGTGAGAGATATCATGCCCGGATTTTGCTATTCATATTAAAATAATTGGTATATTATGTAGATTGTCAAGAGGTGAGGTATCCATATGAAAAAAACTATCGGCATAATTGGCGGAATGGGACCTATGGCAACTGTGGATTTGTACAGAAAAATAGTTGACTATACTGATGCATCTAAAGATAGTGAACATATTCATGTCTATATCGATAGCAATACAGATATTCCGGATCGTACAGAGGCAATTCTGCATGGAGGAAAAGATCCAGTGCCGGAAATGGTCAGTTCCGCAATACGCTTAGAGTGCATGGGGGCAGATTTCTTGCTGATTCCATGTAATACGGCACATTACTTTTACGATAAGATATGCGCTATGGTACACATACCCATTTTGAATATGCTTGAAGAGACCGCTTTAGAAGTTAAAAGGCAAGATATATCATGTGTCGGGCTGCTGGCTACGGACGGAACAATAGAGTCCGGTGTGTATGATCGAGTTTTTGAGAAATATGGTATAAATGTACTGCACCCGAGCAATGCAGGACAGAAGAATGTTATGGATTTAATCTATAAAGGAGTCAAAGCCGGAAACAAGAATATGGATCTCAGCGGATTCTATTATACATTGGAAGAGTTAATACAAAATGGTGCTCAGACTCTGATACTTGGCTGTACAGAGCTGCCTATTGCTTTTGAAATGTATAATATTCAATACAAAAATATCGATCCGACTGCTGTATTGGCTCGCAGAGCAATAACTTTAGCAAATGGCGTATTGCGTGATAAATGATAGACTTCAAAATATTAGAACTGGGAGATGATTATGTGGTAACAGAAAGAATCAAAAGAATGACTCCTTCCGCAACGATAGAACTGGAAGGTACAGTTGCCGAACTTAAAGCGGCAGGAGTAAACGTAATTGGCTTAAATGTAGGCTAACGGGATTTTAATACCCCGGAAAATATTTTGAAGGCATGTGAAAAGGCAATTGAAAGCGGACAAACCAAATACGTTACTGTTTCAGGTATTTTGCCTCTGCGTAAAGCCATTTGCAAAAAACTAAAGGAAGACAACAATGTTGATTATCAACCAAAAGAAATCATAGTGTCAACCGGTGCTAAGCAAGCTCTGTATAATGCGCTCCTGTATGTATATCTTACTCAAACTCTATCGAGAACATGCGGAGTACCGTTAGAATTAATTTCGATGTCGGAAACATAGCAACATCAATGGATTTAAAATATTAACTTGAATTCGGCAAGTAAATATAATTTAGGTGGTATCGCCTCGCTAAAACCAAATCTTTATAAAAGATTAAAGTATTTACCGAATTAATTTATACAATCACAAATTGTTACTTAATTTTTGATAAAATCAAGTAGTTACCCACAATTTT
>LSQX01332288.1_pt1 | contig 13927 bp, 8 predicted proteins | sample 654561 | NCBI WGS metagenome assembly LSQX01 (sample SAMN04489861, study PRJNA283612) | anaerobic digester metagenome | isolation source: 4 biogas reactors fed with cattle manure at either 37C or 55C with and... | place: Denmark: Kongens Lyngby | collected 2014
TCTTGATACTCCAAAAGCCAGCTTACTGGAGGGCGGCATTCTCCCACACCCGTATCGTCAAACCAATAGACACGAGTCGTGGTTGTTTCAACGGGAGCATCCCAAGTATAAGAAACCCATTCCTCACCACCTTTGTGTGGCCAGAAATGAGTTAACTGTCCGGGATGTTGATTGGATTTTTTAGGGAATTGGCCGTCTCGAATCCGATCCGGGTAGCAGTTATTGCTGGTGAAGGACAGGGTAACCTTTGCAGCCCCTTCCATGCCCTCAGAAGCTAATGCCTCCAAGCGAGGGGACATAGGCAACCAAACTTTCATAGGGCTGGCTTTACGATTATCCCAGGAATAGTAGGGTATGGCTTTAATTTTAGTAGCTCCCATGGTCGGCCCGCTTTTTGCAACGGTCTCCCCAGAATAAAACTTTGTTACTTTCTTTTGTTGAGTGCCCGGGAAAGGCTGATATAGCTGATTCAACCACAGAACAGGTAGATTCGCGTAACGGGCATCGCCTTCCAGAACAGTGACTCCACCGAGAAGTTTTTTGTCGTGTTTAGCTGTAAATTTAGTTTCCGGGGGCAAATAGATGTCCTTAAGAGTGCTCTCTTGATCCATCTCTTCAAGACAATAAACTACCGGCCCTCGTTGAATGGCTACCATTCCGTCGTCAGCTTTTACATTAGGGTGTGCTAAAATCAAGCTTGGCTTCATTTTGAAGTTATAAGTGATTGTGTCTCCCTTTTTCCACTCCCGATTATAAACTTCATATCCACGGACCATCTGAGCATTTGAACCTGATGGAGCCGTTTTACTCACATTTTGAGCCCAAGAGGGGATACGTATGAACAAATCAAACTCTACAGGATCATCCATATCCATGATGAACTTAACTTTCCCATCCCAAGGATAATCGGTTTCTACGTGCATCTTAACCGGTTTACCTTTGATTTCCGTATTGAAGGAACCTTGAACAAACTGGTTTACATAGAGAGAGTTGTCTCCGGTGGCATACAGGTATTCTCCTAAAGAAGCCATAAGCCGGGCCACATTGGGCGGACAGCAAGCGCATCCGAACCAACTGGAGCGGTGATGGGAACCACTGCTCTCCAGTGGATTAACATAGAAGAAACGGTTGCCTTCAAGATTAACTCCAGAAATAAAGCCGTTATAAAGTGTCTGCTCCAGCACGTCGGCATACTTTGCATCGCCGTAGAGTAGTCCTAAGCGATGATTGAGCAATATCATAGCAACAGACGCACAAGTCTCTTGGTAGGCGCTGGCATTAGGGAGATCGTAATCTTCCGTGAATCCCTCATTGTGTGCAGAAGGTCCGATTCCACCCGTGATATAAAGATTCTTGTGAACAGTATTTTTCCAGACTCGACGCACCATTCGTAAGAGTTCTTCGTCCTGGGTTTCACGGCCTATGTCTACACAACCCGAAAGCAAATATGCGGCTCGAACAGCATGCCCCATAATACTTGTGGTATCATAGATGGAATCTTTATCCTGATGATAATCGCCCACATACTGATCCATCGGAATATTGTGTTCTTTTGCGAAAAATTTCTCACCCCTGTGTACTGTAAAGAAACGTGCCAGCTTTAAATAGCGATCATTGCCTGTCGCTTTCCAAAGCTTTACCAAGGCCAACTCAATCTCAGGGTGCCCGGCATACCCAGCCCGTTTTCCGGGCTCGTCACCGAAGACAGAATCAATACAGTCAGCAAGCTTGATAGCTACATTCAGGAAGTTTTTCTTATTTGTTGCTTGATAATGAGCGACTGCGGCTTCAAACAAATGCCCGGCACAATAAAGTTCGTGAGCATCGCGCAGGTTTTTCCACCGCCGATCAGGCTCAACGACTGTGAAATAAGTGTTCAGATATCCATCAGAACCCTGAGCGCTGGTGATGATTTGAATAATTCGATCCATTTCAGCATCCAGCTCGGGTGTATAATCAGTCGCTAATGTGTATGCAGCAGCTTCTAATCCTTTATAAAGGTCTGAGTCCATGAAAAGGGGGCCTTTGTAGCCCTCATGTTTCCCTTGGGCAGCTAATTTGAAATTGCCTATATTTCCGGCTTTTTCAAGGTTATCCAGGTTAGCGGCGATAGATGCGAGACGGTTTGTGTCACGCTTTGGGCCCCAAAAATCACTGGTAATAATAACTTGTGTAAAGGGAACTGCCTGCAACCGGGCTTCCGACAAAACAGAAGAGTCAGCTTTTTCTGGAGAATCTGCAGCGGAACAGGCTCCTGTTCCTATGACACACAACAGGCTTATGACAAAGCCATTCCAAATTTTTTTTGTTTTTTTATTTTTCATTTCAAAATGGCAAATTAATGCCAAAAGCGTTAAGACTGGATTCTCTCTGTTATCTTAGCATGATGCAAGACTTAATTGGAAAAACAACACTCACAGGTTGACAAAAAGCCGCATTTTGATAGAATCCGCATCACGTTCTACGTTGAGAGCGGGTGTAGCTTAGTGGTAAAGCTCCAGCCTTCCAAGCTGGCCATGTGGGTCCGATTCCCATCACCCGCTCCATTTTTTTGATTCATCCTTTTCAAAGCAATTAAATGTTCATTAATTAATCCTTTAAAGAAAAACGCTTGCAAAACTTTTTTGAATTGCAAGCGTTCTGGTTTAAAAAGGTACGTTATTTTTGAACTTCAGCTTTTACACGCCCTTTACCGGTCAGGGTTTTCAAAAAAGTGACAATTTCTTCTTTTTCCGTAGAATTAAGTCCTTGTTTGCTTCTTGCAAAGCCCATTAGATCAACAGCTTGTTCTAAAGTTTCCACTTTCCCATCGTGGAAGTAAGGCGCTGTGATTGCAACATTTCTCAAAGGAGAGGTTCTGAACTTATATTTATCAGATGTCCTCTGGGTTGCATCAAAACGACCCAAGTCTGTTTTATTAGGATAAGGTTTGTTGAGATCAACCCTATAAAAATTTTCTCCTCCGAGCAGGGGGCCGGTATGACACGTAGCGCATTCTTTTGACAAAAAGGTGGATAACCCTTTGAGTTCATCCGCATTTAACGCTTGATCGTTCCCATTGAGGAAGTCGTCAAAACGATCTTTAGTATTGAGAGTGCGCTCAAATGCAGCAATAGCCTTTGCAACGTTATGGAAGGTCAAAGAGGGTTTATCATCGGGAAATGCCTCTGTAAACTCTTTGAGATAGAGAGCATCCTTTGCGAGTTTATCTTCTACAGACTTCTCATCAGGCATTTTCATCTCCACCGGGTTTAAAATCGGCCCTTTAGCTTGTTCAACCAAATCAGGGGCTCTTCCATCCCAAAACTGAACCCCAAGGAATCCCGAGTTCAGTACAGTAGGCGAATTGCGTGTACCTTTAGCCCCTCCCACACCATCTGAAATAGGTTTCCCATCATCACCAGCTTGATTCTTATCTATCAAGTGGCAGGTGTTACAGGAAATGGTGTCGTCGAGCGAAAGTTTGACATCGAAGTAGAGCTTCTCACCCAAAGCAATTTGTTTAGGAGTGTCATTCTCCGCTCCGGGAGCTTGGGCTGGAATGGTTGATATTTGCTCTAACACTTGTTCTCGCAGGACGTTAGGTTTTAGAACCGGATCCGCTGAAAAGGCCTTAAAGGGAAAAAGTGCAACAGTAGCTGCACAGGAAATACAAAAAAGAGGTCTAATAATATTTTTCATAATCTGATTAAGCTCTTTTACTAAATATGTTAAAATAATGAGGCGTCAATAATTTAATTTTAGCTTGTTTCCCCATATCGCTTATCAGCCGGGGGGAGTTCTCGTTGAATTTCATTTATGCGGTAACCAAAGCCGGAACCGCGAATGGACGAAATATCTACCATCCCATAGCGACGGCTGTATATTCCCAGGTGGACTTTAAGTTCGGGTTCGGAGGTTTCCGGGTAAAACTGCATGGACGTAGTCTCTACTCCCATGAGAGTCTGAAAGTTTGCTGCAAGGAGAAGATGTGGAATTTGGGCAATCATCGGATTGCTCAGATCACTGACCATGAGAGGCATTCCGTGGGCACTGGCCCAACACGCAGCGAGAATGGCTGAAGTTTGAGAGCGTGCTATTTTGACGGATAGACCGGTCCAACCTAGCTGACGGGCTCTGCGGAGTATTCGCCAATTATGCGCTCCTTCGTCCAAAAATAACGGCTTTCTCCACGAAACCTGATGAACATCCAAGGGGTTTTCTTCTAAGTTTGGGCTGAAAGGCTGCTCAAGGTGCAAAAGCATCCCGAAAATACGGGGATGATAATCCCGTATTCGATCCAGGATTGCACTTAAATACTCGGCATGGGTTACTTGTCCATTGAAGTCAGCACAGAGCCAGTTAACTCCTTGCTCAATTCCCACGCGTCCCACTTGGACAATTCGGTCATAGTCCCAAGCGCTGTCATTGCCACGGAGCTTAACCTTCAAGCATTTTAGACCATCACTTCGCACCCAATCTCCCAAAAAAGTGGGATACCTGTCACGAACGGTATCGGAAGAAATATCCCCGGAATCCAACAGGTCAGATTCTCCAACCAAGTGCCAAACTCTTATTTGTTCGCAGCGATTGGATAAAAAGAAATTTGAGGGGAATACCCCTTTAAAATTAACCCCCGAATCGGGAGCAGGCTCCATAAAAAAGGAGAGATCACGACGCAAGTTATCGGGTCCGTAAAGCTCATAGATAGGCCTTTGGAGTAAGTTACCGAATGCGTCATGCAAAGCTATGTCAAAGGGAGCATTGCAGAGAAGAGCTGCAAGACGAGGCATGGGTTCTCGATTCGCTCTCTTTTTTAAGTTGAAATCTTCCAATATGCCGGAAAGTTCTTTTTCCTGGAATTCCCATCCAATCTCCAAAGGATGCCCAACCCCAATAAACTGAGGCCACTCCTCTGCGAGTTGTCGGCATAAATCTTCCATGGCTGCAATTCGCTCTTCCATGCTCAAAGAACTACTCCCACTTCCCCAGCACCAGGAAGCATTCAACGGTACCTCACCCCAACCTTCCGCTTTGTTTCCCAAAGTATCAATCACATTCAGTTTTACTCGGGCACAAATCACGGTAGTCAGGGTTTCCCTGCCTAGTTTTAATGGGATGCGGGCTTTAACCGGAAGAAAGTAAAGCTCCGCTCCTACGACCCGGACACGTCTATAATCTTTCCGCATAATTTTTTATCAACGGCATTTTGTTAAAAATCAAAAACATTTTGTTCTGCTCGGTCGCGCCTAACTCGTTGAGCGTTTATTCGTTAATTCAGTGAATCTTCGAACAGAAAGTTTTTTGCTACACAGGCCGCTCTTCAGCCAGAACCGATATGCATGAATGGTACTCTAATTCTAACAAATCTCAAGACTAAAAGGGGGCAGATGAAGAAAATTTGACGAATATTTCCTTATTTACTCATCCAAAGCAGGTTACGGGATAAGGAGGGAAAAAACTCTTTCTAAGCTCTCACTTGACTTACCTCACGAATTTCATATAGTATCAGTTTGTTATGAGTCGTTGGGCCATTTTGCTTGGAATCGCTATGTTACTGACGCTGAGTATCCCCTCCAGATGCCCAGCGCCGCTTGTGTACCGTCCCGGAGAAGGATGGACTTATGAGCCAGTCGGAGGCAGCAAATGGGAGCGCACAAGGGCAGCCGATCAAATGGATGTGGCTGAGACTTCGTTTGAAAAAAAGGATTACTTTGTAGCCCAAAAAGCCGCGAGAAGGGTTGTTAAACATTGGCCGCTTTCTGATTACGCACCTCGTGCTCAGTATCTCTTGGCTCGCTGTTTGGAAGAGCGGAAGATGGATGAAAGAGCTTTTAATCAGTATCAGCTGCTTCTGGACAAATACCCAAAATACGAAGGATACAACGAGGTTGTCGAGCGACAGCTTATGATCGCCAACCGCTTTCTGGCAGGACAATGGTTTAAGCTCTGGGGATATATTCCGATTGGGTCTTCTATGGACCGAACCGCAAAGCTTTACGAGCAAATTGTTAAAAAAGCTCCCTACCATGAAACGGTGGGACCCCAAGCACAAATGAGCATTGGCACCGCCAGAGAAAACCAAAAAAATTATTTAAAAGCATCTAAAGCCTATGAGCTGGCTGCTGATCGTTACAGTGATCGGCCCAGAGTTGCATCTGAAGCGCTCTGGAAAGCAGGCGAAGCCAATCGCAAACAAGCTGCCGAAGCGGAGTACGATCAAGGAGCATCTGTTCGAGCCATTGAAACTTATAATGACTTTATAGCTTTATTCCCTGAAGATTCCCGCCTGCCCCAAGCCAGGGATAATATTATTGAGTTAAGGACTGAGCAGGCGCGAGGCAGCTATATTGTTGCCAAATTTTATGAGAAGTATCATAGGTATCAGAGTGCTTTAATTTACTATAATGAAGTGCTGATTAAGGATCCTGAATCTTCCTATGCACCCTACGCACGTGAGCGCATGGAGGTGCTCAAAAAACGGATAGCTGAGCGCGAGGCTGCCAAGCAAAAGGGCTCCGAGTAAACCTGACAATTCTGAAATAAGAGATGTTTTCTTTAAACCGGTTTTTTTTCCCCCTTCAGCTTTGTATTACCCTCTGTTGGTTAGTTGGGTGTGCCGGTTACCAACTGGGGCCGCCGGCAGGACAAGTGTCCGGAGGCAATAGCGTTGAGGTAGCGCGTTTCAGAAATGAAACACTGGAGCCTCGTTTGAGCGAATATTTAATGAGCCCCTTGCGTCGTTCCATACAGCAGGATGGAACCTACTGGCTTTGCACAGAACGTGATTCGAGTGATTATGTTTTAGAAGGGGTTATAACAAATTTTGAAAGAAGAGGAATTGGCTCTTATCCCAGCGAAGTGATGGTTCGCGTGGATGAATATATCATCATTTCGGTTAAGATATTATTGAGGGAGAGGGCTACCGGTAAAATTATTCTAGAACAGGATTTTTCCGGGAGCACTACTTTGCCCATTGGCGCTGATCAGACCAGTGCAGAACGGCAACATATTCCCGTTGCGATGGAAAACCTGGCACGGGATATTGCTTCTATTTTGGGGGATGGTAGAATCAAGGACTAGAGTCTGTTTATCTTCCCGGTTCCATTTATCTTTTAACTTCTTTTACTTGCTTTTTTCTTATAAAGGATTTAGCTTATCCCATAGCCAGGCTTTTCTTGGCATTAAACCAAATATTATATGCTTAAAGAGTTCAAACAGTTTCTATTGAGGGGCAATGTGATTGACTTAGCCGTTGCCGTAGTCATTGGTAGCGCGTTTGGTGCTGTAGTAAGTTCTCTGGTTTCAGACCTATTGACTCCTTTAATAGGAGTTTTTGGGAAGATTCCTGAATTTAAAGAGCTGGATTTTTCCATTAACGGCAGCAAATTTATGATAGGGCACTTCTTGAACGTGTTAATTACGTTCTTTTTTGTAGCTAGTGCCATTTTCTTTTTTGTTATTAAGCCAGTTAACATGCTTGTAAAGAGATCCACACCAGCCCCAGCCCCGAAAGAGCCCACTACTAAAAAGTGCCCTGAATGTTTGGGGGATATTCCATTGGCTGCCAAACGGTGCATGCACTGTACGCAAATCGTTTCCTAGTTAGTGGATTTGTAATTTATTAAAGCGACCGTCCGAATACTGATAAGTTCCGGACGGTCTTAATATATTTCAAGTTTAAATTCTTTTTATCATGAATAAATTTTCCTTCAAATTTAGTATTGTTTTTTACTTTTTACTAAGCGTGTTTTTCACTTGTCAAGCGCAGGAAGCGATCACTCCCTCTCTCGAAAAAAACACTCAAATGGTTAGTTCTTCGAAAGCATCTTTCTGGCTTGATCAGATTCCTTGGCTCGAAGTAAAATTTCAAGGGACACCCCTTTGGCAGTATTTCGCTTTTTTAATCTTCCTGGTAATAGCATACTTTGTGACTAAGCTGTTATCTGCAATTCTTTTTTCTTCCGCCAAAAAGTGGCTTCCGTCTGCAGAAAATAATCTTGGAAAAAGAGTTCTTTCTTTAATGTGCAAACCGGCTCGGCTGATCATTTTTGTGACCTTTCTTTACATAGGGTTGGAACTATACAAATGGCCCACCTGGTTTTCCAGCATCCTTTATAAAATATTTAAATTATCCGTAGCTCTTTCCGCGACCTATGCTTTCGCAAAGTTGGTAGATATTGTTTTCTTAACATGGCACGAAAAAACTCATGCGGACAAAACTTTTTCAGAACAAGTTATTCCGCTACTAAATAGTGCTGTAAAATACGTGGTAGTCTTTATCGGTATTCTAACGATGGCTTCCAACCTTGGCGTAGATATTACTTCTATACTAACACTGGGATCAGTCGGGGCACTTGCAGTGAGCTTGGCTGCGCAAGATCTTCTAAGCAATATTTTTGGGGGAATCGCTATCTTAATGGATAAACCTTTTGTGATAGGGGATGCTGTAAAAGTAGAAAACAGGGATGGAACCGTAGAAACGATTGGACTTCGAAGCACTCGCATCCGAACTTATGATGGTTTCCTGGTGACTATCCCTAACAAGACCATGGCAAACTCAACGATTGCAAACGTTACATGCCGTCCCACTATTAAGACTGAAATTAATGTAGGTGTCACTTACGATACAACTTCTGAACAACTTCGTAAGGCTTTAGATATTGCCAACGATGTTTATGCCAACCATCGAAACACGCAAAGCACTGTAGTAAGCTTCAATAAGTTTGGGGATTTCGCCTTAAATATCCAGATAGTTCATTGGCACAACCCGGCGGCATGGGCTGACTACGTAAAAAGTATTGAAGAAATGAACTTGGAGTTGAAAAAGCGCTTTGACTCTGAGGGGATCGACTTCGCCTTTCCAACGCAAACAGTCTATTTAAAACAAGAGTAGAGGTTTTTAAGGGAAAAAAGACGCTATCCTTGGAATACCAGTGTTATTATCGGAGTAGACAAACTCCAAGAATAATTATGCTGGTATTTAGCTAAATACAGGTTGCTTTTCATAGTGTCTGGAAGTAAGCTCCGACTATGAGAAATTGGTTTTTTTGTTCTCTACTGGCTTTAGCTTTCTTAGCTAAGGGAACATGTCTTCATGCAGACCAAGTTTTGAATTATCCCGATTTGGTCAAACGCATCACGGATTTGGAGTATTTAGCCACCCTTCCTCAAGAGGGTGAAAAATGTCTTCAGTGGTCCAGTTATGATCGCAGGAGCAAATTGGAAAATGGAAAATACCTGGAATGGGATGCCAATGGCGACAACAACGGCCATCTTCGGATGGAGGGTGATCAGATGGTAATAGGTGAGATGGATGGCCCTGGCTGTATTTGGCGTATCTGGTCTGCGACCCCGGAACAAGGGCACGTGAAAATATACCTGGATGGGAATTCTGTTCCGGCTGTTGATTTGCCCTTTATTGAATATTTCAATCGTACCCAAGCTCCTTTCAACTACACTGAACTCAACCACACTGTTGCCATGGGGTGGAATTGCTATATTCCAATTCCGTTCCAAAAATCCTGTAAAATCGTTGCGGATCCAGGTTGGGGGCATTATTACCACTTCACCTATAGTGCGTTTGCCAAAGATACTGTAGTCCCCACTTTCACCCGAAATCTGGATTCAGACAGCTTGCTGGCATTGATGCAGGCAAATGATACCTTACAAAATTCAGGCGTTAGACCTTCAGAACATCAGGATGTGAGACGCGATGGAAAAATAGGCCTTAAACTGGAACCCGGGAAGGCTCTTGAAGTCGCAAAAATTAATGGCCCCCGAGCAATCACTGCTATCCGGGCAAGAGTTAAACTTCCCGAAGATGAGGAACAAACCAGAAATATTCTTCGCCAGTTGGTTATAAAAATCACGTGGGATAATGATGTTGTACCCTCCGTATTTGTGCCATTCGGGGACTTTTTTGGCACAGCCGCCGGAGCTAATGAATATCGTTCATTACCCTGTGGCTTATTTGATGGTGAATGGTATTCATATTGGTATATGCCGTTTGAGAAAATGGCGTTGATTGAAGTAATTAATGAGTCCGATTCACCACAAGTTCTGTTTATGAATGTAGAACATGCAGAGCTTAAGTATCCCATTGAAAAGCTGGCTCGTTTCCATGCGAAATGGCATCGGGATACTTTTTCCGCCCCTGAACCTGAGCGTGCCGCGATTGATTGGAGCATTCTTAATACTGAAGGAACAGGACGTTTTTGCGGGATGATGCTTCACGTCTGGAATCCGCGCGGCAGCTGGTGGGGAGAGGGTGACGAAAAATTCCATATAGACGGCGAAAAGTTTCCTTCAACATTCGGAACCGGTTCAGAAGACTATTTTGGATATGCCTGGTGCAGCCCCATTCTTTTTCATAATGGTTTGCATAACCAAACGATCAGCATGGGCAATAAAGGTCACATTTCAGTAAATCGCTGGCACATTTCTGATAACCTCCCGTTCCAAACATCCTTCGAAGGATACATTGAAAAATATTTTCCCAATACGCGTCCCACCCTCTATGCAACGACGGTTTATTGGTATCTGGCTCCTGGCGGCAAGGACCCGTATGCTCCAGTCCCTGTTTCAGAGAGGATAGGCTACTGGAAGCCTGTTCAGCAGTATAAAGAGCAGGGCGCAATCGAGGGAGAAAAAATGAAGGTACTCTCTTGCAGTGGGGGTACATTTGAAGTACAGGATTTGTCCATTTTTTCGGATAGCAATTGGAGTGGCGACGAACACCTTTGGTGGAAGAATCCAAAAGTTGGTGATCAGATAGCTTTAGAGTTTGCTGTTCAGGAAAAGGGGACTTATGAGCTTAGGGTTGCCATGACTCGAGCCAAGGATTACGGCATTTTCCAGCTTTCCCTGGATGGAAAAAAGATTGGAGTGCCAATAGATCTATATGGTCCGAACGTCGTCCCGACAGGTGCCCTGACCTTTAGTGAGCACCAACTTGAGCCGGGCAAACACACTTTGAGCTTCGAACTTGTTGGGAAAAACGAAAAATCTATTCCCAACCACATGCTTGGATTGGACTACATTCTTTTAATGAGCCAGTAGAGTTCTTCATTCGCTGACGTTTTTTGTAGATTGCGCTAGTTATCGCACGGAAACTGAAGGAAGAGTTGATTTGACGCAGCCCTATATCTTCCTTTAGAATCCATCTGTTTAAGGGTGTGTCTGGAGAAGACACTGGAGGAGAAAATGGGAATTTTTTTTAAAGATAAGTCGCAGTATCCCCGCAAAAAAGGGAATCGTCCTGTTGGAGAAGGAAGGGCTTCGGGCATGGAGGAGACGCTCAGGTCAGAAAGAATAATTATGGAGCACAAAACATTCTACTTTTTTTTGAAGCAAAACCAGCGTGGAAGGTTCTTGCGTATTACTGAAGAGTCCAACGGTAAAAGTGATACCATTATTGTCCCTTCTACAGGAATAAAGGAGGTAAAAGAGATGCTGGATTCTTTACTGCAGACGATTAGTGAAAACCCCAATCCATTGGAAAATAACTCAACTTTAGGCTAACCTCCCTTTTACAAATTTTATTGTTTTTTTTTAAGATGCAACACAAGTTTATCTTTTGTCGTAAGAATTTGAGCTATTGGATGATACACTGGAAGAAAGCTTTTTTCCAAACATTTTTCCTTTGTGCTTTTGTGTGCAGTGGAGCTTTGGCCCCAGTTGTCGAGGCAGCTGAGTTTGCAGGAGGTGACGGAACAGAAAATAATCCGTGGAAAATTAAAACCAGGGAACATCTCTCCTCATTAACCAATTATATCGGGACTGCCGGAGTGGGTAAGTTTTTTCGGCTGGAAAACGATATTACCTTTGTGGAGGAAGACTTTGCTCCCGGAGGGGCTTTCTACAACAATGGAGCCGGGTGGGTGCCTGTTGGACATCGCCGAGTAAGCAATCGCATGTTCAGCGGCAACTTTGACGGCAGAGGATATGCTATCCGAAATCTCTTAATTCATCGTCCAGCATCCGTTGATGTCGGCTTTTTTGGTTTTACAGAAAACGCGACAATTTCCAACCTTCGAATTGAAGGGGTTTTATTGAATGGGGCCACGAACGTGGCCGCACTTGTCGGAGCTGACGAGTCTTCTCTTTTTTTTAATTGTTCTGCCAGTGGAACAGTAAATGGGATGAAGACCGTTGCTGGTTTGGTTGGCTATGCTCAAGAAGGTGTTTTCCTCCGTTGTGGGGCTCAGTGCACTGTGTCTGCAAGTTTGATTTCTACCGGATTCACGGATATTGGCACGGCCGGAGGGATGCTTGCCTATGCCGAAAATGTATCTTTGGATGAGTGCTACGCTTTAGGGAGTTTGTCTTGCGCTACGTCGGCTCATGCAGGTCTCACTTCCGGCACTGCTTACGCGGGTGGATTAGTAGGGTACTTGCATTCCAGCACTGTCTCATCCTCAGTAGCCAAGGGAAATGTAACACTGAGCACCGCGGATGCTGACTTTTCAGGCGATGGATATGCGGGTGGACTCATCGGTTATATTCACATATCATCAGTAGAAGACTCCTATGCAACGGGCCATGTGTCTGCCAACACGGTTCCTCAAGGTCAAATCGTCCCGATTTCCGGTATGGGCAGAGGGTACATAGGGGGGCTGTGTGGTTTCTCTCTTTCATCTTCCGTTTCTAGGTCCTATGCCGCGGGGCCTTGTAGTGTCACAAGCGGAAATACAAGCGCCTACGCCGGAGGAATCATGGGAGCTTCCAGCTTCAGCCAAATTAGTTCCTCTGTAGCCTTGAACAGCTCAGTTCAATCCGACTCTGATACGGTCCCCGTCCAATCCCATGCTGGACGAATTGAGGCTGTAAATGCTGCCGTTTTTTCTAACAATCTAGCTACGACAGCGCTTGTTCTTAAAGTCAATAATTCAGTTCCCCCCCCCGTAGATGATTTAAATGGTAAAGACGGAGGCTCAACATCTCCAGAAGCGTTAAAAGCGGTTACTCCTTATGAGTCTCTAGGTTGGAATTTTGCAACTGTTTGGGATTTTGCAACAGGTGATTATCCTGTGTTGGCTTGGGAAAAAGAGCTGTTTGTAACTCAAGCTCCTAAAATTATTACTCACCCCCAAAGTCTGGATGTGATAGAGGGACAAAGGGCATTTTTTGAAGTAATAGCTACGGGTGGGGCATTAAGCTATATCTGGACACATAATGGAAAAGTGATTCGGGATGAAACTCAGCCCAGATTGGTAATTGAAAGCGCACAAACCTCAAACCAGGGTGTTTATGTTGTTACTGTGTTCAATTCCAAAGGCAGTGTGGTGAGTTCTCCCGCTACTCTTACAATAGTAAACATTCCTTTAATTACCGAGCATCCTCAAAACACAGATTTGAATCTGGGTGATCAGCTAGATTTGAGTGTTACGGCAACGGGGACGCCGCCTCTTTATTATCAATGGTATAAAGATGGAGAACTTCTTCCGGATGCTATATCGCCACAGTTGACTGTACCCAGTGTCAAAGAGACTGATGCAGGTAGCTATACAGTTGTTGTTTCAAATGCAATCGGAAGCGTGACCAGCAATCCAGCCAAAGTGACCTTGAAAGAAGAGCCTCCCGTTACTGAAATCTTTTTATTTAATCCCCAATTGGTCCAAGAGGGCGAAAAACTCTATTTCATATTCGAGATCAGGGGAGCGACCCTATATAACGTGGAAGGAAGCATAGACGGAATACATTGGGATGATGTGGCATACACTTTGACAGATGAAGGAAAAGTCAAAATATTAGCTTCATATCAGTATGTTTTTTATCGAGCTATTGCAGAAGGCATTCCTGTTGATATCGCTCCAGAGATTATTTCTTCGCCTCAAAATGCGGACCTGTTCGTCGGTGATAAACTTGACTTGAGCGCATTAGCAAAAGGAACACCGCCCCTTAGCTACCAATGGTACAAAGATGGAGCTGTCTCTTATACACATCT
>LSQX01138978.1_pt1 | contig 13926 bp, 9 predicted proteins | sample 654561 | NCBI WGS metagenome assembly LSQX01 (sample SAMN04489861, study PRJNA283612) | anaerobic digester metagenome | isolation source: 4 biogas reactors fed with cattle manure at either 37C or 55C with and... | place: Denmark: Kongens Lyngby | collected 2014
TATATGCTCCTTTGACGACCATATATTTAGTAAAAACTTTTGGTGAAGTCCTTTTAAAAATAATTTACTCGGTCTCATCTTAGGAATTAATTTCTATAAATCTCTCCAAGTCTCTGTTTTTTCCAAAAAGCACCAAACTATCGTCTGCTTGAATAATAGTTTTAGAATCCGGAACACCAATAATATGTTGAATTGTCTGTTGGTTATCTTTCACATATTCTACAAAATCGCGTTTCAAAGTTATCAAACTGAGTTTGTATTTATCTCTAAAATTTATCTCGCCGTATGCTTTGCCAGCAATATTTGGGGGTGTCATAACTTCGGCAACTCTGTAGTCGTCCGGAAATTGAAGATAGGAGAGAAGACTTGGATTTAGAAGTCGTTCCGAAACCAATACAGCCACTTCATCTTCAGGCGAAAGTATCTCTTCAATTCCCATTTTCTTTAAAATTAATTTCTGTCGGCTACCCAGCGATCGACAAATAATTCTCTTTACACCGATATCCATCAATATTGTTGCACAAAGAAGACGAGCTTCGAAATTTTCGCCAATGGCAATTACTACTGCATCAAAATCGGCAATCTCTTGTTGAATTAATGCCCTTTTGTCGGTGGCATCTAAGGCAACAGCATACGCCACTTTGTCATTTATTGAATCAATTTTCTCTTCGTCAAGGTCCATAACCATAACTTCTGCACCTCTTTTAGACAATGATATTGCCATTGCTCTTCCAAAGTGTCCAATGCCTATTACTGCAAATTTTTCTGACATAAATTATTTTTTTAATTGTCTGAAAGCAACTCTAACACATGCTCCAACGCCATCTTTGTTGTTCATAACCGAAACTTGACCCTTATGAGCCGAAATAATCAAATGAACAAGTTTTAAACTCAAACCAAAACCTTGATTGTGGTAATCTATGTTTTTAATATTAAAAGCATCATAAATGGAATTGAGAATTTCATCCTCAATGCCGATACCACTATCTTTTATGGAAATATATATCCAATCAGCATCGCAGCTGCACTCTATGCATACTTTGCCGCCATGTTTTGAGAATTTTATGGCATTGTCTAAGATTACAAATATTGATTTTTCGATAAGCTGATAATCGCCCATAAAGCTGAGCTTGTTGTAGCAGTCGTTAACCGAAATATCAATATTTTTATTCTGAATAATTGTATGATGATTTTCTAAAACATTATTAATCAGTTCGCTAACAATTATATTGTGCCAATTTATTTCACTCGAAGCAGCTGTTAATGATGTTATCATCAATGCTAAATCCGAAAACTCCATAAGTTTGGAAATAGAGTCGTCAATTCTATGCAAATAATTTTGGCTACTAACGTCTGTGAGTTTCAGTTTCAGAACATCAAGCATTAGCATTATATTATTTATGGGTGTTCTTAATTCGTGGCTTATAAGTTGTAAAAACTGTGTTTTAGCTTGGTCAAGCTGTAGGATTTCTTTGTTTGCTAATCTTAATTCTTGGGTACGTTGATGAACTATGTTTTCAAGCTCGTTATTTATTTTTTTCAACATCAGCTTTTGCTCCCTCAAATCTAAGTGAGTCTTAACGCGGGCAATCAATTCAGAATAATTGAATGGCTTAGTGATATAGTCCACTGCACCAATTTCGAAGCCATGCAAAATGCTTTCATGATCGGTGCGAGCCGATATGAAAATAATGGGAATTTCGTTTGTTTTTGTGTCATTTTGAATTATTTTACAAAACTCATAGCCACTCATTTCGGGCATCATAATATCCAACAAGATAAGGTCGTAATCGTTGCTCTGAGTTAAACGCAAAGCCTCTTTGCCCGAGGTGGCAAAAGAGATATTGTAATTCTGCCCCGAAAGAAAACCTCCCAAAACTTGAATGTTTTCTGGAGTGTCGTCAACTAATAATATTTTTGGTAAACTCTTATTCATTTTCTTATATACGTTAAACCTCCGATTTTGTTTTTAATCTAATAAATGATTTAATTAATATGGAGATTTTTTCAATATCAAAACTCTTACTTGCCATTTCCAACTCTTTTGAATAATCCTTAACTTCCGGAATTCCGCTCTCTTTTGCAAATATTTGTAGTGCATTATAAAACTTCTCAATATCGTTGAATGAGTTGGTTTTTAGAACCTCATTATGCAAATCTTTAATGTTGCTGTCCACTATATCCCAAATATTTTTTTCTTCAATATCTAGTTTCTTATTTTGGGGGCTATGTTTGGTGTATCTGTCCATTGCCAGTTTGTTTATGGCATTGAAAATACTAAACTCCGATAAACTATTTACTCTGTTGTAGGTTAAATTCGACTTCGTTTCGTCCCTAAATTTATTAGAGAGTATAACAATTCTTCCATCAAAATTATTCAATATTTCATTTTCAAACTCGTCCTTTAGTGCCAATTCCGAAACAAATAAACACGATTTTTCGACCTTATAAAAGTCTCCGTTTTCTAAAATATTGAGTCTTTTTCCATATTTTTCAAAAAGAGTCTTCAAATAGCTAACTTCGTCGCTATTAAGCATATATGAGTATATATTTGTAATGTTTTTGAGAAATTTAGGAGCTTTAAATTCGTTATTTATTTCAATTTCTGGAAGTATAATTTTAAAAATTGTACCCTTGTCAATTTCGCTCTTCACACCAATGCTTCCATTCATAGATTCCACAAGTTTTTTGGCAATTCCTAAACCCAATCCGCTACCGCCATGTTTCTTTTGGATAATTGATGAACTTTGGACAAATGTGTCCCAAATTTTCTCCAATTCGTCTTCGGGAATGCCACTTCCACTGTCTTCAATTTGAATAATAACACCCTGTTTTTGAGTCTGATCTTGAAGTGGTATGGATTTTATATCCAATTTTATAAATCCCTGTTTGGTGAATTTTAAAGCATTGGAAATGAGGTTGTTAAACACCTGTCGCAATCTTAAGTCGTCGATGAAAATTTCGTATGGGAATTCTGCATTTATATTAATTCTAAAGTCGATGTTTTTGTCGTTGGCAAGCTCAATATAGGATGCATAAAGGTCGTTGAAAAAGCTATTGGAGTTCACAAACTCATATTGCAATCTGAAGTTGCCAGACTCAATTTTAGACATATCCAAAATGTCGTTGACAAGCGAAAGTAGGGTGGCAGTGTTTTTTTGAATTGAGTTGATATACCTCTGTGTTATGGGATTGAATTTTTGTTTTACCATAACCTCGGTAAGTCCAACAATGGCGTTTAGTGGCGTTCTGATTTCATGACTAACATTGTCCACAAATTTTTGCTTTATTACCGATAATTTTTCAGCAATCTCTTTGCTGTGTCTAAGTTGCTCGTTGAGTTTTTGTGCCGAAATATCTCTACAAGTTCCCGAATATCCCATAAATCCGTGCGACTCATCAATAATGGGGAAGGCGTTTATTTCCACATAAATCAAGTTTTTGTTTTTGTGAATCATGGGAACATCATAAAAGGAGAATTTCTGCTGCTGGTCAATGTTTAAGTTGATAAACTGTTGAATATTAGACAGTTGGGTTTCGCCAATAAAGTCATAAAGCGACAACTCAAGCATCTCTTCGGTTTCGTATCCCAACAAGGTCATAGATTTATCGCTAACAAATGTGAAGTTCATTTTTCTGTCCACACTCCAAACCAAGTCATTGGTTGTTTCCACCAGCATTCTGTAGTTTTCGCTACTCTTCAAATGCTTCATCTCTGCCCTAATCCTGTCGATGGTAGCACCCAATTCTTGCGAAATAGACTCCTCAATAAAGTAGGGTACATAAATACCTGCCATTTTATTGTAGTGATGACTAATGACCAAATATCCAATTACATCTTGCCTTGATTTTATGGGAATAATCCTGAAACTCAACTCTTTAGATTGAAAATCTATTTTTATATATATGGGATTCTTCTCGTTAGAGTTAATCTCTCTATTGTTGATTTTATTGTTTAATTCCTTTGTGAAATCCCTGTTTTTAAATTCACTTTCAATTCTTTCGGTCAATTCTGAATGTATATTAGAAAATGTTTTTACATAGTTTTTTCCCGATTCGTCAATAATAAATCCACAATACTCAATATCGCCCATAAAATCTTGTGTAACACTATTGGCAGATTTAAAAATTTCCTCAATATTTGTCATACGGCTGGCACTGGCAATAATGTTATTTAGGAATGAAACTTGCTTAATATTAATTTCCAGTTTTTGAATAGCCTCAACATATTCGCTCACATTATTTATCACACAAGTAACCGAATTGACTTCATTTTTATTGTCAAATTCGGGTTCAATTCTGCAATGGAAGTGTCTAATTTTATCCGAAATTTCCAAACTAAATTCCAAATGTCTGCCCACACCATCTATAAGAACTTTTAGACATATGTTGTAGAATTTATCGCCCACTTCTTTGTTCAAAATAAAGTCGTCGGGACGTTTTCCAATAACATCTTCAAGTTCAATATTGAAATTGCTTTTTATTGCCGGATTGACATAAATACACCTTATGGCTTTGTTGAATCGCAAAATCGCATCTGGTGAATTTTCTGATAGAGCAACAAACTGGTTTTTGCGAATGCTGGTTTCTTCCTCGGCTTTGAGCAAATTACTTATATCTCTGAAAAGATAAATAAACTGCTTTGGCGACTCTTCCATTAGCTCAATTATATGCACTTCGGTATCTAATATTTTTCCGCCCGGAAGATTTAATTGTGCTCTGAATACATTTTTAGTGTCGTTGAAAAGATGTTGCGAATGCCTTTTAAGTATAATGTTCTCAAGGCTTCCAATCTCCTTATAGTTATTGCCAAAAATTTCGGAGAATTTATTATTTGCCGAAATTATTTTATTCTCTTCGTCGGCAATTACCATCATAGCTGGAAATTGTGAATAGAATTTATCTATATATTTTTTGTTTAAATCTACTAAAAGGTCAAGTTTTTTGTTATTGGATATGTCTGTAAAAATAGATATATATCCATTGTAATTGTTAAATTCATCTATCAATACAATGTTTTTTGAAAATGCGTGCACAACTTCTCCCTTGCCGTTTAGTAAGTCTAATTCTCTCTTTATGGCTTTGCCAGTTTGAAAATCTAATGTGTTGATTTTGAACTTTGTTCTTATATCTTTCACAATTTTTTCAGATTCTTTGGTGAAAAGCGACGAGCCATCAGTAGTCAAAATTTGTTCCACCTTTATACCAAGAATTTTTTCCACCGAAGGTGAAACCATGGTGAGTTTATCCTTATTGTTGAAGAGTAAAACAATATCATTTATATTTTGCGATACCTTGTTGAAAATTTCTCTCTCCTTTTCTATGCTTTTTTCAATCTCTCTTTCAAATCCAATATCTTTCACCACGCCTTCAAATCTTAAAATCTCATTGTTCTCATTTACAGATAGTTGTATGAATATTTGGCAATGAATATTAGTGCCATCACTTTTGTTTAGCTCAAAATAATCCATGTGACTAATGTTTGCGGGATTTTCGCCAGAATTTAACCTTGTAAGCAAATCCACAATCACATTATTGAACTGTTTGTAGGAATAAAACGACATAAGTTTGTAAAACGACTTACCCAAAAGTTCGCTGTGATGATATGCCAGAATTTCGCTCACCGACTCACTTATGTATATAAATTCATTATCTAAATTGCTTTGCCAAACAAAACTTTTACTTTGCGAAATAAGAATATTGTGAAGATTATTAAGTTTTTGGTAGTTGTTTAATGATCTATAATTTTCGGTAACATCTCTAAAACTAATTAGGAAAGCACTTCTGTTGGCAAATTTTATTTGTCGCGATGAGCAGCTAAGCCATTTTTCTTGTCCAATATGATTTTGATGCAGAAGTAGATAATCCTTCACCACCTCTTTGCTCTTTATGGTGGCAATATATCTATTGAGTTGGATGTTTGAAATTCCCAAATTCAGATTGCTCAATTTCAGACTTAGAATTTCTCTTTCGCTCAGTTCAAAATATTTCAAAAAAGCTTCGTTAACATCGGCTGTTATGCCGTCATCAGCATAAATTACAATTAGTTTTTCGGGATTGTGATAAAAAGCTGTGCTAAAATTTCTATCTGAAATTTCCAATTGTTTTAGAACAACTTCGCGTTGCGACAATTCAAAAATACTCTCTTTGTTTCGCTTCTCAATCTCTTGTTCTAAAGCTTCGTTTTGTTCGGTCAGTTTTTTGTTTATAAAACTAATTTCCTCATTTTTTCTCCAAATATCTCTCTTTTGTTTAACCCTATAACGGGTGAAAAGAACCACAAAAAGCACCACCGAAAGAAAGAGAATAAGATTTATGACAAGCATTATCATCATTACCAAATTGTATTTGTCAACTTGATAAAATAAATCTACGTTGTTGTCTTTAATATTGCTTTGCAAGCTGCTCACTTGGGCATATAAAGATGAGAATTGAAACTTAAGCGACAGCATAAATTTCAATATCCCAATAAGTAGTAAAATAAAAAGTGGCTTTCTCATCTTCCATTGGTTTAATAACCAAAGTTAGAAAATATTTTAAAACAAAAGATAGTTTTTTGTTTTCTTTTGGAATAATCTATGTTTTATGCCAAATTGTAGTAGTAAAATGGTTTGGACTATAATAGAATATAAAACCTGCAAGGTCTTTTCGACCTTGTAGGTGTAGTGTTTATAGAAGTGGTTTATTATATTCTTCTTTCAGTCCTATAAGGTTTATGAAATCTTGCAGGACGATTCCACTAAAACTGGAAGTAGATAAATGCCTGAAGGTCGGCGGTTATAAATTGATAGATTACAAAAACAGAAATTATAATTATCAGGAATTGTAAAACTCTGGGCATGAGTGCAAAATTTATTCTGTACCACTGTTTGAATTTGCTTGGCAACCAGTGTACTATCATTCCTAAAATAAATAATATAAAAACTTTTCGGTACTCATAACAGATTGAGCCTATTAGAGATAAATCCCATTTGCCACCAATTTGTTTTACCATATTTGAGGCAGTTTCCAAGGCTATTCTGTTAGATTCGGCAGGGTCGAGGTTTGAGCCTGAACGGAAAAACAGTCGGGTGAAGGTTATAAAAACGAATGTTAGAAATATGGACCATGCTCTGTTGGTGATTTTGAAAAATGTGGATAGTTTGAATTTATGGAAAATAGATGCTATTAGTGTTCCAACAAATATTATTCCTGTCCAGTAAACGCCAATCCAAATAAGTGGTTTTGGTGAATATATTACCCATAAAATAAATATTGAAAATAGTAGTGCGGTGGTTAATGCTTTGGTTGCTGGCTTCATTTTTCGCCAGAATTTATAAACCACAATTCCGCTTCCGTTCAGTCCGCCCCAAATCATAAAATTCCAGCTGGCACCGTGCCAAATTCCACCCAGAAGCATGGTAACAATTAGGTTGAAATTTGTAGTAATATTTTTTCTAACACTGGGCCAAATTCTACCACTCAAAAATATTATCAGTAGAGTACTGGAAACAAGTATTACGGGCCACGCTTTGCCAGAAAGCACCATGGTAATTCCCGAAATTAGTAATATCCAAAAATATGTACCAAAACTACTTCTGCGATTGCCACCTAGTGGTATATATAAATAATCTCTAAGCCATGTAGATAGCGACATATGCCAACGTCTCCAAAAGTCGCTGGGGTTGGTGGCTTTGTATGGCGAGTTGAAGTTTACGGGCAGATAGAAGCCCATGAGCATGGCAACGCCAATGGCAATATCAGTGTATCCCGAAAAGTCGGCATAGACCTGAAGTGAGTATCCGAAAAGTGCCATTAAGTTTTCAAAACCTGTAAACATGAGCGGGTTTTCAAAAATTCGGTCGATGAAGTTTACTGCCAAATAGTCGCTGAGGATCATCTTTTTTAGAAGTCCATTCAATATCCAAAAAAGTGCAATACCAAACTGACGGCGACTTAAAAAATATTTTTTGTAAAGTTGTGGAACAAATTCACTGGCTCGTACAATGGGTCCAGCAACCAATTGTGGGAAAAAGCTCACATAAAAACCAAAGTCCAAAATATTAGTAACTGGTTTTATTTTTCTTCTGTAAACATCAACTGAATAGCTAATAGTTTGGAATGTGTAGAACGAAATTCCTACGGGAAGTAGAATTTGGTCAACTCTGAAACTGCTGCCACTAACTTCATTTGCCCAATGGGCAATGTAGTTGAACACCTCTATATCGGTTTGCATTATCTGATTGTAAATATCAGTGAAGAAGTAGGCATATTTGAAATAGAATAGTATTCCAAGGTTTATAATAACACTGGTAATCATAAAGAATTTCCGCCAAAATTCTTTTTTAGATCTATATATTGCTTTACCTAAAATAAAGTCAGAAGTTGTTGAAAATAGGAGAATTAGGACAAATAATCCACTTGTTTTGAAGTAGAAAAAGAGGCTGGCAAAAAAGAGGAATGAATTTCGAAGTAGTCGCCTATTGTGCATCAAGCTGAAGGCTGCAAACACTATGGCAAAAAATGCCCAAAAATAGAACTGAGTGAATAGAAGTGGATATTCTTGATTGAATGAGAATATCTTACTTAAAAACTGTATTATTTCTTCGTAGTTCATTATTAGTTATCTCTTGAAGCTTTGTTAATGTGGTTTATATATTCATCTATTATGGCGTTGTACATCATATCGCCAAGCAGTTTATAGCCATTACTTTTGAAATGTATTTTGTCGCGATTGGCAAGTCCAGCCTTTTCCCATTCGGCAATGGATTTCAGTCCTCCCATAATGGTGAACAAATCCCAAACCCCTGAATTGTATTTTTCTGCCAGCTCATAAAAAGCTTGCTTCACTATGGGACCATTATTGTTTACATAGTATCTTCGTCTAATTCTTCGATATGTGTCGTTGTTGGTAACAAAAATGAAGGCACAATTGGGGTTTACATTTAGAATTTTTGACAAAAGCATATCATAATTTCTTTTAAAGGCTTCTGGACTAAAATTGTCGCCACTGGCATCGTTTACACCAATGCCAAAAATAACCAAGTCGGGACTGATTAGCTCCAGTTCGCGTTCCCAATATTCGCACTTGAGATATGAAGGAACCGAAGCTCCATTAACGCCAACAGAGTGGTAGCTTATGCCCGGAAAATCGTTTTCTAAAATAATTCCACGCAAAACAAATGGGTTGTTCAGGGTATCATTATTTATAAATTTTATTGTCAAAGAGTCCACATAATTTGTTAGCTCAAAAAGAAAAGAACCGCTGGCGGAATCGTGTATGCCGTTGAGTGCAAATAGTGAATCTATAACCAAAATAGGCTCGATGCTCATGGAATCGGACGAGCCTATTATTCTAATTCTGTTGAAGTCGAAGTATGGTTTTTTGGTGTTATCTCTAATTTTAATTGTGATGGAAGCTGCTGGATCGTTGCTTGTGATGGCTATGCCACTGACTCCAAGGGGGTATGGAAACTCTTTGTATATATTTCTGATGGGTTCCCATTTTCCTGTAAATTGAGATATGTAGTTGTATGGATTATTGGTTTTTGCAGCAGAGTAGGGGAATACCAATCCTCTTCCGGAGGTGATGCCAGGGAAAAAGTTTAGAAGATTTTCTCTAAGCTGATTTGAATACACATCTGCCTGAATGTGCGAGCCTCCAATATGTAGAATGTTTATATTTCCTTTGCCATTTACGATTATATTGTCTAATTTATCAAATAGAATATCAAATTTTTCTTTTCCGGCAGGGAAGTCTATTTTGTTGGCAGAGAGGTCTATAAATTGGTATTCACTAATCTCTTTGTATAGTGTTTGAGATTGCAAGTTGATAAATGACAGAAAAAATATGGAAAATATTAATTTTATTCTCATTGTTCATCCTCCTTTTGGGAAATTGATTGCTTTTTATTTTTCGATTCTCTCACTTTTTTACTGATTTTAAACATTGTATAATCGTTGTTGAAGGCTACAAAGAGCATTTCTCCAATTTTGTCGGCACCCAATTGTGTAAAGTGTATATAGTCGGAAGATGCTAATGGTGGAGATGCATTTACCCACTGCGACATTGAATTTTCGCCCCCCATGGCAGAAAACATATCCCAGTAGGCAGCACCATTTTTCAAAGCTGTCTCTTTTAGTTTGTTGTTTACATCTATTAAAAACGGACGAGTGAGCATGGAGCCTTTTATGTTTGTGGACATATCTGAGGGTCCAATAAATAGTATTTGCGACTCGGGACAAACATTTTGCAGAAAAGTTATTTGTTTGGCAATTTGTTCGCCAAACCAATCCACTTTTTTCTCATTGTTAACAACAGGCATAACATTGCCACCATATTGCATTATGATAAGTCGGGTATTGGCTTTTTGTAGCGATTGTGAAAGTACCAATGAGTCCATACGGGTGAAAATTGTGCCGGAGCAACCACGCATGGGGATATTGTCCACCGAAACGCCATGGTCGGCTTCAAGGATAATTCCATAAATTTCGCCATTACCTTCAAAATTTAAAGTAGCAGAGCTCACATCTTTGGGCAAGGTCCACTCCAAAAGAGTGGGGCTTTTGCTTTGAGTATCAATGCTTTTAGTTTCTAAATTGTTGTAGCCTGCTTTGCCATAGCACTTAAAGCTGGGTTTACAGTTTCCAAGCAAAACTTTTACGGTGTTAAAACTTTTAGCTCGTGGCTTTGCAGTAACTCTTGTCCTAATATTGATAGTGGCAGAACCTTCTACTTCTGTTACCAGAGCCATTCCGCCATATCTATTGTGATTGGCTCTGCTTTCAACATTCCCATAAATTGTATATCTGTGAAGATCTCCAGAATAGTCTTGCGAAACTGCCCTTGTGGGTATGGTTTGAATGGCAGGAATCATTCCGGGACCGCTACCGCCAAATATCTCTTGAAAGCTCTCTCTTAACTCTTCACTAATGCGGTCGATTTCAATTTGTGAATCGCCGTAATGTACAAAACGAATTATTTTTTTGTTGCGTTTAGCATTGGTTAAATCTTCAAAAAGTGGATAGAAAAACTCCCTATTATCATCAGGATAGTGAAGACGTGAAGGGCTGTTTTGGGCAAAATCTTTCAATGCTCTAATGCTGTCGAGATGACTCCTAACTTCAGCTTCGCTCATATAATTGGTCTGTTTTTTTATGGTCTCTTCCACATCAATTTTTGTAATAGTGTCGCCAATTATGACTTCGGTGGGGTGTGGAAATTCCAAATGGAAGCCTAAGATGTTAATTCCGTCTCGCGGAAAAACCAGTCCTAAGATTGCCAATCCTGCAATGCATGACAAAATAAACCACAATACGTGTCGAGCTTTCATTTTTTTATTTACGTTTTATTTTTAGAACTTGTCCGGGATAAATGTCGTTACCAATATTATTTAATTTTCTAATGTCAGCATCGGTAACGCCATCATATTTTGAGGCAATTTTCCAAAGCGAATCACCCTTTTTGACGGTATAGTATATATATTCTTCCTTATTTGTAGTACTTCTTTGGGTGTTATTTGTTGTGTTTGTGTTTTTGGGAACATAGCCTTTGGAGTATATTTTTAGTTTTTGACCGATATAGATGTTGTCATTGGGTAAATTGTTCCATCTCTTCAGTTCGCTAACGCTCACTTTATAGTTTATGGCAATTCTTCCTAAATTGTCGCCACTTTTCACAGTGTAGGTAACAGGGTTTGTATTTCTTTGCGTTTGGGTGTTTGTTCTGTTGGCTGTATTGGTGGTAGTGTTTGTGTTTGTTGTGGGTGTGTTGCCTTCGGCAAATAAAACTTCTTCGCCACTGGCAACGGAGTCTGCATCTAAAATTATGCTCAACTTTGCTGATGCGTACAAACTGTCTTCCCAGGTTGAAAACTTCTCTATGGCAGAAATGGGCAAGTTTATACTTGTATTGGAATCGGCAATTAATCTTTTGCCCACAAAAACGGGATTTAGTTCAAAGAAAGTGTTTTCACTAATTTCAGTTTTTTCAATTAGTTGGTTGAAAAGAACAGCATCTTTCAGAATTGTACTTTCATATTCAGTAGTTTTATATTTAGGTATTTTTAGGTCGTATGTGCTCAAATAGTTGAAAATATAGACGCTAAAAATATATTCAGGAATAACTTCTAAGTTGGGGAGGTTTGAGTAGAAATATATATCCCAAACAGAGACTTTATTCTCTTTAAACCTAATCATTGCCGCATGCAATCCGGCAGGGCTGTTGCAGTATGCCACTATTGCCTTCATCCAGTTGTCGTACCTTTCGTACATGCTTTTCAGGTGGTCAAGGGCAACGGGTGTGGCTTTGTAGAAGTCAAATCTTTCGTCAATTCTGTTGGTGATATGAAGTCCAGCTTTTATAGCCGTAGGCACGTTAAGTCCCCATGCACCAGCAATTCCACTGGAAGTGTTCATTCTCATATCCATATTGGAGATGGCAAAAGGAAGATATTTGAGTTCCATAGGTAGGTCGCGCAGGGCTATTTCTGTTTCGAGATAAGATTCGTAGTGCCTAAATTTAGCTATGTCGTTTTGAAGCTTTTGTGGCGACTGATGCACGCGTTTGTTTATAAAACTAAGGAGAATATTATTATATGGAATTGGGATTTCGCTATTGATATTAAAAAGCCTGTAACTGATGATGGAGTCATTGTTTTGTATGCCTCTTTGTGCAAATAAAGAGCCAGAAAACAGACTTGTTATTAGAATTATTGTACTACTTATTTTGATTAGACTTCTCATTGATTTTCTTTATAGATGCAAATTTATGATTTTCTATCAATGTCTATTTTCTATTTCGCTTATAATTTTATATAAATATAAACAAGAATTTATATGGGCTTGATTTACAGAGAGTTTCTGCAAAATATTTTGTTTATAAAAATTATGATGCTTGTTTTTCGGCATAGCTTGAGCCTTGGTTGTTTTGGCTACCGCTGAAACCACCAAGGCACAGAGGGGCACCAAGGGCACAGAGGTTTTTTGCGTAAACTGTAAATACATATAATGGAAAATATAATAGAACTTTTTTTATATTTTGACATTTGTGTTCTATTATATTTTCTCCTTATATGTGTTCTTTTGTCTGCGACAAAATAAATTCTAAAAGAGCGTATATTTATCCATATTTCTGTGTTTTTTGTCAAAGACAAAAAATAATTGGTACAGGCAAGTCCTCCGTGTCCTCTGTGTAATACCAATTGTAATAATAAAATAGTCTAAACTGTTCTATTATTTAAACCATCGGTGTATTCCCTGTGTCTCCGTGATTAAATAAAAACTTACCAAATTTCAAGGTTTCAAGTTTTCCAAGTTCAGTGGTCAGCCGAACCGCCACCGCACAGGCTCTGCTATTCGACAGACCACACTTTCCACTTTCTCCTAAAAGTTTTCCAAGTTCAGTGGTCAGCCATTTATTATCCAATTTTTCGTTTTACCCCGACCCCGCAGGGGAGCCGAAAAAATGAAACTCACAATTCACAACTCATAATTCATAATTCATAATTCATAATTCATAATTCGTAATTGTTCATTGTTCATTAACTCCTCCGTGTCTCCGTGATTTAAAAAAGCTATAATCTTGATAAAGAAAACTGCAACTTAAAATTAAAAATCCGTAATTATCATTATTCATTTGCCAATTATTGCAATTCTCGAAAAAATATTATAATTTTGGCACATTAAAAATAATTTATTATGAAAAAAATATTAAGTCTATTTGTAGTGTTTTTCTTTGTTGCCAGCCTAAGCTCGTGCAAAAAAGATTATGTTTGTGAATGCTCTATGACTGATGTTGCAGGCAATGCACAGATTATTACCAAAGAGTATAATGATGTTAGCAAAAAGGATGCAAAAACAGCTTGCGAAAGTTTTACTCTACCCGGTGCTACCATGAATTGGTGTAAATTAAAATAAAAAAACTCACTACATGACAAAAAATTAACT
>LSQX01247705.1_pt1 | contig 13926 bp, 11 predicted proteins | sample 654561 | NCBI WGS metagenome assembly LSQX01 (sample SAMN04489861, study PRJNA283612) | anaerobic digester metagenome | isolation source: 4 biogas reactors fed with cattle manure at either 37C or 55C with and... | place: Denmark: Kongens Lyngby | collected 2014
GCAGCAGTAGGGGGTGTTTTAATTGCACTCTCCATCGGTAAGCTTAATCCATATATCGGCTTTATCGCCGGTATTAAGGCCTTTACCGCAGCGGTTCTGGGTGGCATTGGCAGTATCCCCGGGGCTATTTTAGGTGGGTTATTGCTTGGCGTAGTAGAAACATTAGCCGCTGCGTACTGGTCTTCCGAGTACAAAGATATTGTAGCCTTTAGCTTATTGATATTGATTTTACTCTTCCGCCCAACGGGTCTGTTAGGTAAACCTGAAGTGGAGAAAGTCTAATGGCTGAAAATTTAAAAAATGCAATTTTTGCCGCAGTACTGACTGCCATTATGGTGATCCCTGTTTTTGGCTTGCAGCTAGTTCGTCAGGGCGCTCAAAATCAGCTTGTTCCTAATTGGGAATTCGTTATTATGGGTGTGGTGGCAGTTTTTATCGTACAGCTGCTGAAGCCTTATGTTTTTAAAAATATTGGTAGTGCTGGTAAAAAATCACGTTGGGCTTTACCGGTATTAAAGCCACGCAGTATTAATTTATTACTTTTATTGGTAGTTATCATCGCTGCTGTTTGGCCTTTTTTCGGCTCACGTGCGTATGTTGATATTGCTACTCTAGTATTAATTTATGTGATGCTCGGTTTGGGCCTAAATATTGTGGTTGGCTACGCCGGTCTATTAGACTTGGGTTTTGTAGGCTTCTATGCTGTTGGCGCTTATACCTATGCCTTATTGTTTCATTGGGCTGGCTGGGGTTTCTGGGCCTCCTTGCCGATGGCTGGCGCTATGGCAGCTTTATTTGGCTATATCCTGGGTTTTCCGGTATTGAGGCTGCGAGGTGATTACTTGGCAATCGTCACTCTGGGTTTTGGTGAGATTATCCGTTTGTTATTAATTAACTTAAGCCAGTGGACTGGCGGACCGGATGGTATTGCCAATATTCCAAAACCAACGCTTCTTGGTCATGCTATGACTCGCAGGGCGGCTGAAGGTGAGCAAACTTTCCACCAAATGATGGGTTGGGCATACAACTCAAACCACGTAGTAATTTACTTGTATCTACTGGCTTTAGCCTTGGCTGTAATTACGCTGCTCGTCTCTAATCGATTAATTCGTATGCCCATAGGTCGAACTTGGGAAGCATTGCGCGAAGATGAAATTGCCTGCCGCTCTCTCGGTTTAAATCCAACCAGTATTAAGCTTTCCGCTTTTACTTTAGGTGCCATGTTTGCTGGTTTCGGCGGTGCTTTTTTTGCAGCTCGCCAGGGTTTGGTCAATCCGGAATCTTTTACTTTTATTGAATCTGCCTTGATTCTTGCGGTAGTGGTCTTAGGTGGTATGGGTTCACAACTAGGCGTTATTCTTGCTGCTATCTTATTGACGGCATTGCCGGAAGTAGCGCGGCAGTTTGCTGAGTATCGTATGCTTATCTTCGGTTTAATCATGGTCTTAATGATGGTTTGGCGACCACAGGGTTTACTACCGGCACAACGGCCACAGGTGGAGATTAAGTGATGAGTGATATTGTTTTAGAGGCTCGTGACATTTGCATGCGCTTTGGTGGCCTATTAGCTGTTGATCATGTTTCATTAAGTGTTCATAAAAATGAGATTTTTGCCATTATTGGTCCTAATGGTGCAGGTAAAACCACCGTTTTTAACTGCATCAGTGGCTTTTATAAACCAACTTCCGGCAGCATCGTTTTAAATAATCAAAGCATTAACGGTTGGACTAGTCACTTAGTGGCTAAACAGGGGCTAGTGCGCACTTTCCAAAACGTTCGTTTGTTTAAGAATTTGACCGTGTTGGAAAATCTACTAGTGGCTCAGCACAATAAAACTGCTGGTTTTTTACCTGGTTTATTAAACTTGCCAAGTCATCGACGTGCTGAAAAAAAGGCACTAGAAAAAGCCGTGTTTTGGTTGGAGTTTATGGGTATCAAGCAGTTTGCTAATCGTGAAGCCGGGAACTTGGCTTATGGCCACCAGCGTCGCTTGGAAATTGCCCGCTGCATGATCACTGATCCTAATCTTTTGTTGTTGGATGAGCCGGCAGCAGGCCTTAACCCTCAAGAAAAAATTCAGTTGGCTGAATTAATTGATCAATTGCGAAGTGAGTATGATCTCGCAGTTTTATTAATTGAGCATGATATGGGATTAATTATGAATATTTCTGATCGCATTTTAGCGATGGAATACGGCAAACCCTTAATTACCGGCACACCGGAGGAAGTCCGTACTGATCCTAAAGTAATTAAGGCGTATCTCGGAGAGTAATTATGGCCATGTTAAAACTTGATAATATTAACTCGGGCTATGGCGCTATTCAAGCCTTGCATGATGTAAGTCTTGAAGTCAATCAGGGTGAAATTGTTACCTTGATTGGTAGTAATGGTGCGGGTAAGACGACAACGCTAATGACTATTTGTGGCAATCCTCGTTTGCGCACCGGTACGATTAGCTTTATGGGTGAAGATATTTCAACACTCCATACGCATGCGATTATGCGCAAAGGCATCGCAATTTCTCCTGAGGGCCGTCGTGTTTTCCCGGACTTGAATGTCTTAGAAAATCTTAAAATGGGTGCCTTCTTTTTAAATCGTGAGGAGACTGAAGCAGGGGTAGAGCATGTGTTCGAACTCTTTCCACGCTTAAAAGAGCGTGCAGCTCAACGTTCAGGTTTGATGTCAGGTGGTGAGCAACAGATGTTGGCGATTGGTCGGGCCCTTATGAGTAAGCCCAAAATGCTTCTGCTGGATGAACCTACATTGGGACTTGCGCCTCTTATCATTGAGCAAATATTTGAAATCATTCAAACTATCCGCGAGGAGGGGATTACTGTTTTCTTGGTAGAACAAAATGCAAATAAGGCATTAAAAATTGCCGATCGTGGTTATGTGCTTGAAACTGGTCGTATTGTGCTTCATGACAGTGGTGCCAATCTATTACTCAATGATGAGGTAGGCAAAGCTTACCTTGGTCACTAGAAAAGATTAAGCCCCTTTTAAAAAGGGGCTTAATCTTTTGCGCTACGTATTTACAATTAGCTGTGCAATTAGTCGCGAGCTTTGTCAGTGTTGCTTTCTACTTGCTCTTCTGTTGTAGCGTTAAGCTCCTCAGTTGATGGCGTTGAGTTTTGTTCAGTTGAGTTGGCTTCTTCTTCAGTCTCAACTGGGGCATCATCTTGAAGCTCTTCAGTGCTTGCTGCCTGCTGATCATAGCTGAGAGTGGCAGCAGTAATAGATGCCTTTTCTTGAGCTAGTTGATAAGTGGCACGCTCTTTTACTGTGCTCAAGAACATCTCAATGTTCTTGTGATTGGGCTGTAATTTACCCTCGGACTCTAAGCCTAACAGAATGTAAGCTAGGTCAATATCGGCTGCACAGAACTGACTGCCACAGGTCCAACCGCTCTCACCTAAACTTTCGTTGATATAGTTAAGTTGGCGATTAATCTCCGGTTCAATATTATTTGCAGCATAATTCAAGACTGTTTTTTTCATGATTGAACGGGCAAAAAATGGTACGCGTGACTGTCCTAATTTATTAATAATGCGTTGCTGATCAACTAGTGGCAGTAGGGTGCCTTCAAGGTAGTGAACCCATTGTAAATACTGAATATAATCAGGATGAGCGATGGGGGGACGCATGCCGGAACGGTCATAACTACTTAATAAATACTCACGAGCAGCTCCATGCGTAGCAATGCTGATATTGCCATCCAAGAGCATAGGGGCTTTGCTAAGAGGATGTGTATTAGTCGCTTCGGAGTCTTTGGAGTCCTCACGGCGATTTATTTTAAAGGTAAGACCAAGTTCACAAGCTAGCCAGATACTACGAAATGAACCTGTAGAGGGTAGGTGGAAAAGAGTGATCATGGTCGCTATCTCCTTTAGAAATTGATTGAGGTAGTGTTTAATTAAAAATAAAATTACCAGGGTTGAATCTTATAAATCATGCTGATCTAAAGCTTAACACTTATTGTTGATCTTATTAGTTTTAAATCAGCTGGCCTTGTCCTAAATTAATTAGTCAAGTAATTCAAGTACACGCTCCCGCATACTTTCAATATCATGGCTATTAGAAGCTAAAAAATTAGCTTTACCCTTTTGATCGAAAACATAAATACCTTCAGCATGCATTACATCATACATTTCAGGATAGTCAGGGTTTTTAGGCCTTTCGATTTGGTAGGCTACCCGGTAGCGTTTGGCGATATCAGCGATCTCTTTTTCGGTCCCGGTGACACCAACAGCGCCCATGCCGAAAGCGTTTAGGTATTGCTCGAGACGCTGCGGTGTGTCACGGTGAGGATCCACACTAATCATCAGCACTTGAATTTGCTCTTGCTCTTCAGGACTTAGCGTGCTCTTCATAAGAGCCAATTCGGCCATTGTGGTAGGGCAGACATCAGGACAAAAGGTATAACCGAAATAAACTAAAACAACTTTGCCTTGTAACTCTTTTTCGGTGAGACGTTGATTATCAGAAAACTCTAAATCAAACTTTAAATTAGGTAAATGATTACGAGTTGAATAAAAAGAGGTCTCAGCACTATAGGCTATAGTGCTGTGTGCGCCTGCCACTAGCCCTAGACATGCCAGGGCTAGTGAAAAGGTAACACGAGTTTTGTTAAAAAACTTCGTCATCGTTAATGGTCTCTAGGCTTCCAGTTCATCTTCGGTCATGCCATAGTGGCGCAATAAAGCAGTAGCATCAGCTGCACGACCACGGAAGTTTTCAAAAAACTCTGCTGCAGGAATCGAACCGCCAACCGCTAAAACCTCGTTTTTGAAATGTTCACCCGAAACAGGGTTTAAGGTACCAAATTCCTCAGTCGCATTTTCTTCGAAATAGCTATAAGCATCTGCAGAAAGTACCTCAGCCCATTTGTAGCTGTAGTAACCAGCAGAATAACCACCGGCAAAAATGTGTGAGAAATTATGTGGGAAACGATGCCAGCTTGGTGGAATAACCACTGCAACTTCTTGGCGCACATCATCTAATTGCTTCAAGACATCTGCAATACTGAGTTCTTTTACCTGTTGATGAAGTAACATATCAAAAAGAGAAAACTCTAGCTGTCGCACAGTTTGCATACCGGTTTGGAAGTTTTTGGCGGCGACAATCTTATCAAAAAGATCGTGAGGTAAAACTTCACCTGTTTCATGATGGCGACTCAGTTTTTGCATTACTGGCCACTCATAGCAGAAGTTTTCCATGAATTGAGAAGGCAGTTCAATCGCATCCCATTCAACACTTGAAAATGGAGAAGCTGAAGGATCATCAACCTTAGAAAGCAGGGCATGCAATGCATGACCCATTTCATGGAAGAGAGTGATAACATCATCTAGACGTAAAAGGCTTGCTTTGCCATTTTGAGGCGGAGTAAAGTTACATGTCAGATAAACAACAGGCGTAATCAGTTCATCACCGTGAAGGTGACGAGTGCGCTCGTTAGCCACCCAGGCACCACTCTGTTTGCCACTGCGGGCATGTAGGTCGGTATACAAGTGACCGATTAACTTGTCGCCTTCTTTCAGCGCATAAACCTTGGCATCTTGGTGCCATGTTTCGGCCTCAACAGCTTCAAATTTTACGCTAAATAGCTGCTCAACTATTTTGAAGCAGCCCGTCATAACTTGATCTTCGGGCAGGTACTGCTTAACTTCTTCGTCAGAGTATGCGTATTTCTTTTCTCTGAGAATTTCCGACACATAGGCAAGGTCCCAAGGCTGTAGATTGTCCATGCCTAGTTCTGCATTGGCAAAGGCTTTGAGTTCTGCGATGTCTTTTTCTGCAAAAGGTTTGGCACGTGCTGCGAGATCACGGATAAAATCAATGACTTCCGCAGGGCTGTCTGCCATACGCTTTTCTAATTGCATCGTAGCAAAATCTTTGAAGCCCAGAAGCTGGGCAAGCTCGTTTCTTAGCTTAAGGATGGTTTCGATGTTTTGCGAGTTATCGTACTTTTTATCGCCTTGCTCAGAAGCAATGGTGGCATAGGCTTTGTACATACGTTCACGCAATGCAGGGCTCTTTGCGTATTGCATCACTGGTAGATAAGAAGGCATCTTTAAATTAAAGGTCCAACCCTTGCCATCAGCCAGTGCATTTGCTGCCGCTAAAGCCTGTTCAGGAATGCCTTCAACCTCAGTCGCATCAGTGGTTGTGTACGACCAATTATCAGTAGCATCCAGAGTGTTTAAAGCAAATTGTTGGCTAGTCATGGCCATTTGCTCGCTAATCTCGGCATAACGCTCTTTTGCTGCTCCTTCTAGTTCAACACCACCAAGTTTAAAATCCTTTATAGCTTCTGTGATGATGCGTTGGCGGGTTTTATTAAGGTGCTGAAACTCTTTGCTATCGTACAGCTTTTTGTATTGATTAAATAAGTCCTTGTTTAAACCGATCCAAGTAGAGAACTCTGAAATCTGCGGTAACAAGGTGTTATAAGCGGCACGGATCTCGTCTGTGTTTTGTACGCTATTAAGATGATTAACAACATTCCAGGCACGCCATAAGCGGCTTGTGCCGTATTCCGTACGTTCTATGAAGTTATCCCAAGTTGGGTTTTCTAAGGTAATTGCTTGCTCAATCTGCATTTTAGCGTCTTTGAGTAAAAACTCTAAAGCAGGAACAATGTGCTCAGCTTTGATTTGCTCGTAAGCGACGAGCTTTTCTACAGCATTCAGTAAAGGATTATTAGTAAGTTGTTCAGTCATTATTTAGAAAGGTCCTCCAGACCATGTTGATGCATTGTGGCTTGGATGGTATTAACTAATAACATAGTGATGGTCATTGGACCGACACCGCCCGGTACCGGAGTGACAGCAGAAGCAACACGCATGGCTTCCTCGTAATTAACGTCACCCACTAGTTTACCGTTATCTAAGCGATTAATACCTACGTCTATAACCACCGCGCCCGGTTTAATCATATCGCCACTAATCATATTGGGGCGACCGGTCGCAACAACAAGTACATCAGCTCTTTTAGTGTGTGCTGCTAAATCTTTGGTTTTTGAATTGCAGATAGTGATAGTTGCACCGGCTTTTTGTAGAAGTAGTGCAATCGGTTTGCCGACAATATTACTAGCACCGATAACAACTGCTTCTGCACCTCTTAATTGTACCTCTTGGTCCTCAAGCATTTTCATAATGCCGTAAGGGGTGCATGGGATTAATTGAGGATCACCGGTCATTAAGGCCCCAGCGTTTAAACGATGGAAGCCGTCAACATCTTTTTCCGCCTTGATATGTTGAATTACTAATTGACTATCTAAATGTTTGGGTAATGGTAGTTGAACCAAGATACCGTTAACCTTTGGATCCTCATTGAGCTGATTGATTTTTGCCAGTAACTCATCTTGAGTAATATCCGCAGCTAAGGTAACGACCTCTGAATCGAGACCCATCTTGTGAAAGGTATTGTGCTTGTTTCGAACATAGACCTGAGATGCCGGATCTTCACCTACTAAAACGACTGTTAAAGAAGGTGTGATACCTTTCGCTTTAAGCGCGTCAATAGCAGGAATTAAACTTTGTTTGATTTTTTCAGATAAGACTTTGCCGTCAATGATTTTCGCATTCATTTGAAATTTGCTACCTTTGTTTTATAAATTACTTTTTTAAGACGATTTTCATCAGGTCGGCCACAGTGCTGACCTCTAGTTTTTCCATGATATTGGCGCGGTGGGCTTCGACTGTTTTAATGCTAATGCTCAAGTCGTCAGCTATTTGTTTGTTTAAACGTCCAGCTACAATACGCTCAAGAACCTGCTCTTCTCGACCTGTTAAGCGGGCAAGCAAGCCATCAACTTCTTGTTGAGAAATAATCTCTTGCATTTCTTCGTAAGCTTGATCTAAAAAACGGGTAATAATCGGGTTTATTTCATCAAGATTAAATGGTTTTTCGATAAAATCAACAGCACCCTTTTTCATGGTAGAAACTGCCATATTGACATCGCCATGGCCTGTAATAAAAACAATAGGCAGGGTGGCTTTACGTTCAATCAATTGCTCTTGTAATTGCAAGCCTGACATACCTGGCATGCGGACATCAGTAATCAATAAGCTGACAAGATTGGGGTTGTATTGCTCTAGGAACTCTTCACCGCTAGCAAAAGTTTGTACTTGGTAGTTTTGAGTTTCTAGTAGCAGACGTAGAGAGTCTCTAACGGCATCATCATCATCTACTACAAAAATCACACTATTACTATGGTCTATCATGATTAATCTGTTGCTCCAATATTGTGAAGGTTAGTTCTCTGCCTTACGGTAACAGGGAACTCTGAAAGAAAATATTGTACCGCCGCTCGGATTGTTTTCAGCCCATAATCTACCATGATGTGCTTCAATTACGGAGCGGCAGATGTTTAGACCAATGCCTAAACCTTCTTTTTTAGTACTGTAAAAAGGCTCAAATAAGCGTTCTGCATCTTTGAGGCCATGCCCACTATCAATGACTTGGACTTGGATTTCTTGTCCAACTTGAGATATTTGTACATAAAGTTTGTCATGATCGCTCTGAGCCATTGCTTCAAGGCCATTTTTAATCAAGTTCAATAGTACTTGTTCAATTAGGATAGGGTCTACATAAACCTCAGGCAAGTCTTCAGGTAAATTGACTTCAATTTGTTTATTGTATTTGCGACTCTCTAAAATGGCCAAATCCATAGTGTTGTCGACAATTGTTTCTATTTTAACCGCTTGTTGCTCAGGATCGTTGCGACGGACAAAATCACGAATACGAGAAATAATTCGCCCGGCACGTTCAGCCTGAGAAATAGATTTATCGAGTACTTGCAATAAGCGCTCTTTGTCCAGCTTGTCACTTTTAATGAGGGCTGAAATAGCCGTATTGTAATTGACAATTGCAGTAAGTGGCTGATTTAACTCATGAGCTAAAGAACTGGCCATTTCGCCCAAGGTACTTAGGCGACCGCTAAGTTCAACTTTTTCTTGCTGCACGCGCAGTTTTTTCTCATACTCTCGGCGTTGAGAAATATCACGCGCGACTTGTAAACGAACTTTTCGACCATCGGTCCAGTTGAGGGTACGGTGATGAACTTCAAACCAGCTGTCAATATGAGGAATATAAAACTCATTATTTTCTTCATGATGATCTTCGTGATGTGTGGTAGAGGCATTGTAAAGGAGGGTATGGCCATGAGCTTCAGAACCCCAGAGGCGTCGATAAGTGCGGTTGGCAAAAAGTAATTCAGGACCATTGGCTGTATCAGCAACAACTGAAATAGTGTCCTCTAAACTTTCCAGTACTGTCATAAAGCGTTCATGAGCCGCTGTCAGTGCTTCTCTAATGCGCTTTGGTTCAGTGATATCGGTCATCGATGTCATCCAGCCAATTTGTTTGCTTTGAGGATCCCTAAGGGGTGACACATATAGACGTGCAGTGAAAATAGAGCCATCGCGTCGTCTGGCTTCCATCTCCATGCCTGAGCTTGGCGTCTTACCGCTCAAAACAATATCTAGATACTTTTGGTGCTGTTCAAGCTTATCTTCGACCCAATAAGGGTAAGGGAAAAGGGTGCCTAAAAGCTCTGATTCGTTCCACCCCACCATACGACAGAAAGCAGGGTTTACATAGACTACTCGACCTTGCATGTCTAATACACGCATACCGGTAGACATAGAGTTTTCCATGGCGCGTCTAAAGGTGGTCTCTAGAAATAACTGCTCTTCGGCTTCAGAGCGGATTTGGGTGTAGTGCCATAGTGTCAATAAACTAATAACAATAGTAAACGACATGGCGACAACTAAGAATATTAGTAATTGATGACGAACCTCTTCAGTATTAGAGTAGAGAATTGCGTGTTTATGCTGGATGTTCTGAATAGCAATAAAAGCAAAAATGACCAATACATAAAGTATGAGTACAAAAACAGGAATGATCCAATGCAATCTGCGCTTATTGTCATCTTTTAGAGCCTGCGGCAAAATAAAAGAAAGATCGGAATGGGTGGACATAAAGTAACCTGTAAAAGCCAAGAGGGACGGATCGTAATTTGCAATCTCTATTTATTACAAATGCTATTTTAGCAATATTAATTATCCTTACAGGATAAAGGTTATAAGTCCAATAAATAGATGAATAATGTGATGATATGGATATAGTATTCTTTGTGTTTCACAAATTTTATTTTATATAGTGAAAAATCATATTACTATGTGAAAAATTCTTGACAAAAAAGTTGTATTTTCTAAAATTTACAATCGATGACTAAAAAATACATTTGAGAAGAATTTGTTTTGTTAATAGCTGAAGCAATTAATAGTTCGCATTTAGCATTAAATTTGTTTATCCTATGGATATGCACTTTAGTCACACGATTTATTATATGACAAAAGTTTAACCACTAATAAGGAGTCTCGAATGAGCAATGATTATTCGGCAACCAGTATTCCAGACATTGACGAAGTCGAAACACAGGAATGGTTGGAGTCTTTGGAGGCAGTGCTTGATCGTGAAGGAACAGAAAGAGCACATTTTTTAATTGAAAAGCTAACTGATTTGGCTCGCCGTTCAGGTTCTAATATTCCTTATTCACCCTATACGGCGTATGTGAATACGATCCCTCCGGGTCATGAGCCAGCCAATCCGGGTAACTTAGAGTTAGAAGCACGTATTCGCGCTTACATTCGCTGGAACTCGGTAGCAATGGTAGTAAAAGCCAATCTTCACGAAACCGAAGGTGGTGGTGGTCTTGGTGGTCACATGGCTTCTTATGCTTCTTTAGCAACCATGATCGAAAGTGGCCAAAACCATTTCTGGCATGCAGAAACAGAAGACCACGGTGGTGATTTAGTCTATTTCCAAGGTCACTCTTCTCCTGGTATCTACGGTCGTGCTTATCTCGAAGGCCGTATCACCGAAGAACAATTAGATAATTTCCGTCAAGAAGTTGATGGCAAGGGGCTTTCTTCTTATCCTCATCCCCACCTAATGCCTGACTTCTGGCAGTTCCCAACGGTTTCCATGGGTCTAGGCCCAATGATGGCTATTTATCAGGCACGTTTCTTAAAATACTTACATGCTCGTGGCATTGCTGATACTTCAGGCCGTAAGGTTTGGGTTTTCTGCGGTGATGGTGAGATGGATGAGCCTGAATCTTTAGGTGCCATTGGTTTAGCTGCACGTGAGAAATTAGATAACTTGATATTTGTTGTTAACTGCAACCTTCAGCGCCTAGACGGACCAGTACGTGGTAACGGTAAAATCATCCAGGAACTGGAAGGCGAATTCCGTGGTTCTGGTTGGAATGTTATCAAGCTGATTTGGGGTAGTTATTGGGATCCTTTATTGGCTCGTGATACTGAGGGTGTACTACGCAAGGTGATGGAAGAAACCATCGATGGTGAGTATCAAGCTTATAAAGCAAATGACGGAGCCTTTGTGCGCAAGCATTTCTTTGGTAAAGATCCGCGCCTTTTAGAGATGGTCAGTCGCATGAGCGATGAGCAGATTTGGCGTTTAAACCGTGGCGGTCATGATCCTAACAAGGTTTATGCAGCGTTTGATGCTGCCATGAAAACTACAGGACAACCTACAGTGATTCTAGCTAAAACAATTAAAGGCTACGCTTTAGGTGAAACAGTTCAAGGTAGAAATCCTTCTCACCAACAGAAAAAGTTAGAGGAAGAGTCATTGCGTGATTTACGTGATCGCTTGAATATTCCAATTCCTGATGAGAAAATTGCTGAGATTCCTTATTTTAAACCGTCAGAAGACTCTGCGGAAATGCGTTATTTACGCGAGCGCCGTGAAGCTTTAGGTGGTTTCTATCCACGTCGTCGCACTGATTCTGATGAGCGTTTAACGGTTCCAGGCTTAGACTACTTTAAGACTGTCACAGATGCTACTCCTGAAGGCCGTGAGTTATCAACTACCCAGTCTTTTGTGCGTTTCCTCAACCAGCTATTACGTGATAAGCAGTTAGGCCATCGTGTTGTACCTATTTTGTCGGATGAGAGCCGTACTTTTGGTATGGAGGGTTTATTCCGTCAAATTGGTATTTATGCCCCTGAAGGTCAGAAGTACACACCGGTTGATAAAGACCAGGTGATGTATTATCGCGAAGTTGAAAATGGTCAGTTATTACAAGAAGGTATCAACGAAGCCGGTGCTACTTGTTCTTGGATTGCAGCAGCGACCTCTTATTCAACAAGTAATCGCATCATGATTCCGTTCTTTGTATACTACTCAATGTTCGGTTTCCAACGAGTAGGCGATTTACTATGGGCTGCCGGCGATATTCAAGCACGTGGTTTCCTGTTAGGCGGTACGGCTGGTCGTACGACGCTTAATGGTGAGGGTCTTCAGCACGAAGACGGACATAGCTTATTATTAGCTTCTACAATTCCTAATTGTGTTTCTTATGATCCTGCTTTTGGCCATGAAGTTGCAGTGATTATGCAGCATGGTTTAAAACGCATGGTTCAAGATCAGGAAAACGTTTATTACTACCTTACTCTGATGAATGAGAGTTACCCAATGCCAGGCCTTAAAGAGGGCGATGAAGAGGGCATTCTCAATGGTATGTATCGCTTTAGCGAAGGTAGCGCCGGTGAACATAAAGTCAACTTACTTGGTTCTGGTACTATCTTGCGCGAAAGCATCGCGGCCCAAGAGCTTTTAGAAAAAGACTGGGGCGTGAGTGCCGATGTTTGGAGTGTAACTAGCTTTACTGAGTTACGCCGCGAAGGTCTTGATATCAATCGCGAGAATTTATTAAATCCAACTGCAACTCAAAAAGTGCCTTATGTAACTCAATTGCTAGAAAACTCTCAAGGTCCTATCATTGCTAGTACCGACTACATGAAAGCCATTGCTGATCAAATTCGTGAGTTCATTCCTGCAGATCGTTCTTATCGTGTATTAGGTACTGATGGATTTGGTCGTTCTGACTTCCGTCATCAGTTACGCAAGCACTTTGAGGTTGACCGCTACTTCATTACTTTAGCAGCCTTAAGAAGCTTAGCAGATGAGGGCAAGATTTCCATGGATAAAGTGGCTGAAGCAATTGAGAAGTATGGCATTGATTCCAATAAACCAAATCCGCATTATGCTTAATGGAGAAACATCAAGATGAGTAACTTAATTGAAGTTAAAGTACCTGATATTGGTGATTTCGACGAAGTTGATGTGATTGAAGTGCTAGTATCAGTGGGTGACCGCATCGAAGAGGATCAAAGCCTCATTACGGTTGAATCCGATAAAGCCTCGATGGAAATTCCTTCGAGCACTGCCGGAGTTGTTAAATCACTTAAAGTTAATGTGGGTGATAAAGTAGCTGAGGGCACGGTATTACTTGAGGTTGAAGCAGAGGGTGCAGCTGCCGGTGCGTCGGCACCTGCAGCAGTAACCCAGGAAGCGACTGTGCCGACTCCGGCTCCTGTAGCTGAAGCGGTGGCTCCGGCTGCAGCGCCTGCGGCTAGCGGGGGCATAGTTCAGGTTGTCGTGCCAGATATTGGTGATTTCGATGAGGTCGACGTTATTGAGCTGATGGTCTCAGTAGGCGATATCATTGAAGAGGAACAAAGCTTGATTACCGTTGAGTCTGACAAAGCTTCAATGGAAATTCCAAGCAGTCACGCCGGTAAAGTCACAGCAATTAAAGTACAAGTTGGCGATAAAGTAGCAAAAGGTACTTTAATTCTTGAAGTAGAAGCTGCAGGTGCTCCTGCGACTGCTGCTGTTCAAGCTGTATCTGCTCCTGTTGCCGAGGAAACGCCAGCGGCAGTTAGTCCGGGTGTTGAAGCTACTCATGCATATCCTGTGCAGCGTGCAGAGCTTTCTGATGATAAGGAATCACCAACAGCATCTTATGCCTTAACTGCACAAGAATTCCGTAATTTACCACATGCTTCTCCTTCAGTGAGAAAGTTTGCTCGTGAGTTAGGGGTAGATCTA
>LSQX01290611.1_pt5 | contig 13926 bp, 18 predicted proteins | sample 654561 | NCBI WGS metagenome assembly LSQX01 (sample SAMN04489861, study PRJNA283612) | anaerobic digester metagenome | isolation source: 4 biogas reactors fed with cattle manure at either 37C or 55C with and... | place: Denmark: Kongens Lyngby | collected 2014
CCCTCAGAATGACAGAAAAGACCGCCCTCTTCGGAATGACAGATAAAGGAATCTAATACTATTGGTGCGTTATATATAGTTGGGGGTTATCAGCCATGATGGGAATACCAACCGATACGCTTGCGTCTCTAGGAAACGAGTTGACCGTGGTATTTGTGGCCATGCTTCCCTATATTGAAATGAGGGGAGCCATTCCCATAGGCATATCAATGGGGATGCATCCTGTGCACGCCTTAGCACTGGCCCTTATTGGTAGCATGATACCTTCTCCGGTTATAATGCTGGTTTTCAGGCCCTTCTTTAATTTTGTAAAAAGGACAGGCCTTTTCAGGAATCTTACTCAAAAAATTGTAGACAATACTTTAAAGAAGACGAGCAGGATTAAAAAGTATTATATACCGGGGCTTTTCATCTTTGTTGCGATTCCCCTTCCCGGCACTGGGGTATGGACCGGCAGCCTGGCAGCGGCACTTTTGAATATACGGCTTTTGCATGCATTCCCGGCTATTTTCCTGGGTAACGCGGTAGCGGGGCTTATCATTACGCTATTAAGCTATGGGATTGTGGGTGCAATGTGATTGACATACAGATATTGCTGTGATAGTATTTTATGTTGAAAAACCAAATAATTGCCTTATCAAGAGAGGTGGAGGGATAAGGGCCCTGTGAAACCCGGCAACCGGCGCGACATGCGCAGCGGTGCCAATTCCCACAGAATCAAAGGTTCTGTAAGATAAGGTGGCAGACACCTCCTTGTCTACAGAGGGGGTTTTTTATTTTTGCAATACCAGGGCAATAATAAATTTTAAGGGCAATATTAAAGGAGGATACGTTAATGACCAGAAAGCTGTTCACATCCGAATCGGTTACCGAAGGCCATCCGGACAAAATTTGCGACCAGATTTCGGATGCAGTGCTGGACGAGATTCTTTCAAAGGATCCAAATGCGAGGGTTGCCTGCGAGACGGCGGTGACCACCGGTCTGGTATTGGTTATGGGTGAGATAAGTACCCAGTGTTATGTAGACATACCAAGCATTGTCAGGAAGACCATCAGGGAAATAGGATATACCCGGGCCAAATTCGGCTTTGACAGCGAAACCTGCGCGGTGCTGACATCAATAGACGAGCAGTCGCCGGATATTGCTTTGGGAGTGGATAAGGCCCTTGAAGCCAAACAGGGCGGGGGTGATCCGGTGGAGGCCGTCGGCGCCGGTGACCAAGGAATGATGTTCGGATTTGCCTGCAACGAAACGGACACGCTTATGCCACTTCCGATACACCTTGCCCATCTTTTGACCAGAAGGCTTACCGAGGTCAGGAAATCAAACCTTCTTCCCTATTTAAGGCCGGACGGGAAGTCCCAGGTGACAGTTGAATACGAAGGGGACCGGCCGGTAAGGGTTGATACTATTGTAATATCCACTCAGCACCATCCAAAGGTGAACGAATCTATAATAAAGGAAGGCATTATTGAACACGTAATAAATGAAGTGGTGCCGCCGGAGCTGCTGGACAAAAATACCAGGTACTATATCAATCCCACCGGCCGGTTTGTGGTGGGCGGGCCCCAGGGGGACTCGGGGCTTACCGGAAGGAAGATAATAGTTGACACCTATGGCGGCTATGCACGCCACGGAGGGGGTGCTTTCTCGGGTAAGGACCCGACCAAGGTTGACCGTTCCGCCTCCTACGCGGCCAGGTATGTGGCCAAGAACATAGTTGCGGCAGGAATTGCTGCAAAGTGTGAAGTGCAGCTGGCTTATGCCATTGGGGTGGCCCGTCCCGTTTCTATATTGGTGGATACCTTCGGTACTTCAAGGCTTCCGGAGGAGAAAATAGTAAAGCTTATAAACGCCAACTTCGACCTGCGTCCAGCGGCTATTATAAGAGACCTTGACCTTAGAAAGCCGATATATAAGAATGTAGCCGCCTACGGGCACTTTGGCAGGGATGATTTGGACCTTTCCTGGGAAAGGATCGACAGGGCGGCAGCATTAAGGGACCAGGCCTTTGGGAAATAAACATAAGAAATAGCTTCTGAGAGTACCGGGTTAAGCCTTAATAGGGCATAATCCGGTACTTTTTATGCCCTGAAGGGGCCGACTGCGGGGATGGACAGACCCCTTTAGAGCCCTTTTCACTTTTTACCTACGGCAAGTCCCATAGGTACAATTGCATCGAAAGGAGGTGAGAAGATGCCGTTACAGGTACAGCCGCAGGGCTCCAGATTAAGGCTAAGGTACGAGGTGGGAATGGACATTGAAGGAAACCCCAGGTACTCCACCAGAACCTATTCCGGGATTAAGCCCACCGCCGCCGACCAGAACGTCTACGATATAGCGGTAGCTTTTGCCGGGCTGCAGGAGTATCCACTTATCACGGTCACCAGAGTTAGCGAGACGGAGCTGGCAATCGTTTAAGGCAAGCAGCGATCAGCATCCGGTGACGCAGGGCACCGGGGCGATGCAGAATTTGAGCGCCCCGAAACGCCTAAAAAAGGGAGGTGAGCGAATGGCCAGAAGACTTGAAATGATATTCACAAACGCTGCCGGAAGAAGGTCCACAATATCGGTGGACAATGCCCGGGAGGATATCACCCAGCAGGAGGTCCAGGCCGTAATGGATGAGGTGGTAAACGGCGGAATATTTTCAACCAGCGGGGGAGATATAGTTGCCGTAAACAGCGCCAGGATAGTGGCAACCGAGATTACCGAAATCCCGGTGGAATAGCATACAGCTTCAATAGGGCTTCATGTATAACCGCGCATACTGCACTATGAAAGAAAGCCTGGCCTGGCGTCCTGCCAGGCCTACGGTCTTTCTGCGAAGCTTCGGCGAGTTTTCTAAACTAAACCATTTTCAGCATGCGCTTATCATCCATGAAGCCCATAATCAGGAGCGGTTTGTTTTAATAGGTTCGGGTAGGGCCACTTTGCACCAAAAACTTAGAACAGGCTTATAATGTCTTAGATAAAAGAATAGGAGGCTGCTGTATTGAGCGAACAGGTCTGCACCGCCAAAAAGGTAATCGCCGCCCTTGTGCCCTGTTATCACAATAACTACGGTAACGCAACCGAGATAATTTATTTGGGCAAGGGCTCCTCTATCGTACCGCGTACGGTGAAAACGGTACTGAAAAACATTGCAAAGGAGTACGCAATCGACATTAAGGCTTCCAGGGAGAAGTACGGCAAGCTGTTGGGCTGTGGCAGGGCTGCGCCCATACCCCTTGACCGGGAAACAATACTTATCCCTCTTAAGATGCGGCGGGTGATTTCCAAAAACGATTCCGCCAGGGGCTATATCAACTGTTTAACTGTGAAGGATGTAGAGGATAAGGGGGAAGGCAATACGTGTCTCGTTGTTTTGAGAGACGACAGGACGGTAAAGTGCTTGCACAGCAAAAGGAATATTAAGCAGCATATAAATAACTGCTATTTAGTACGTACAAAGCTGTCCGAGGCATCAGAGGCCGATGGACAGCTGGCCGAGGATTATCTTAACTGTCCCGCCACCAAGTCGGATATTGCTATGCTACTTAAGGAAATAAGGGAATTAGGGGAAAAAATGTGATATAATTTGAAAAGCAGCAAAGGCGGGAGGTTAAGTCAATGCTGGAATTAGAGGGTACGGTAAGCGGTATTGTTTATCGAAATCAGGACAACGGATATACCATATTGAGGTTTAATTGTGAAGGCGAGCACATAACCCTGGTCGGGTATATGCCCCTTGCGAGGGAAGGGGAGCAGTTAAAAGTTAAGGGGGAATGGGTTTATCACCCGGTCTACGGCGAGCAGGTACAAGTGGCAGGTTATTCGGCTGTTGCCCCATCCACACTGGAGGGAATAGAAAAATACCTTGCCTCCGGCCTTATACCCGGCATAGGTCCAAAGACCGCAAAAAGAATCGTGGAAACGCTGGGCAAAGATAGCCTGGATATAATCCAGTACAATCCGATGAAGCTTACCACTGTGAAGGGCATAGGAAAGAAAAAGGCGAAGAAGATTGCCCAAGCCTTTGAAGAACAGAGGGGCCTTAGGGATGTTATGATTTTTTTGCAGTCCTATGATATAAGCACCGCTTTTGCACTGAGGATTTATAAAAAATACAGGGAAGAAACGGTAAAGCTTATAAAGCAAAACCCCTACCGGCTGGTGGACGATATAGAGGGCATAGGCTTTAAAAGGGCCGACAAAATAGCCATGTCCATGGGCATAGAGCCGGGTTCCCCCGGTAGGGTTTACGCCGGTACAAAGCATGTACTTGCCGAGCTTGCCGGGGCCGGGCATGTGTTTGTACCCAGGGAATTGCTTGCATCGCGGGCATCGGGCCTTATGGAGGTGGGTAAGCAGCAGGTGGAGGATGCAATAGAATCCCTTGCCATCTCCGGCCAACTTAAACTGGAGCAGGGGCAGCAGGGCCAGGTTGTATATCTTATGCCCTTTTATTACGCCGAATCATCGGTGGCTGCCAGGCTTGTAGAATTGTCGCTTTTGGATTACGACACCTTTGATTTGGACATGGAAAGGGAGATTAAAGGCTACGAGGAGAAAAATTTAATAGTATTGGATCGGGTACAGAAAGAGGCGGTGGCCCAGTCAATACAAAACGGAATAGTGGTGATAACGGGTGGCCCGGGAACCGGTAAGACCACCACCATAAAAGCTATTATAGATATTTTTGAGGGCAGGGGACTTGAGGTGGCGCTGGCGGCGCCCACCGGCCGGGCGGCAAAACGTATGGCCCAGGCCTGCGACAGGGATGCCTCCACCATCCACAGGCTGCTGGAGTTCTCCTACCACGAGGAGCAAAACACCTCCGGCTTCGGAAGGGACGAGGAAAATCCGCTGGACTGCGAAGTATTGATAATTGACGAGATATCCATGGTGGATATACTGCTTATGCACTATCTTCTTAAGGCGGTGAGGGCGGGTACCCGCCTGGTTATGGTGGGGGACGTGGACCAGCTGCCATCGGTGGGGCCGGGTAACGTGCTTAAGGATATTATAGAAAGCGGTGCGGTGAAGGTGGTAAGGCTAAAGAGAATATTCCGTCAGGGAGGGGAAAGCTCCATAGTGGTCAACGCCCACAGGATAAATGAAGGGCAGTACCCGGTGACCAATTCCCGGGACGGGGATTTCTTTTTTATAGAAAAAAGGGACATGCAGCAGGTGGTGGAGACTGTAATAGACCTGTGCAAAAACAGGCTGCCAAGGTACAACGGCTACGACCCGATGACCGATATACAGGTGCTTTCACCTATGAGAAAGGGACCGGTAGGCGTAGACAATCTAAACAACAGGCTGCGGGAAGCATTAAACCCAGCCGCTGCCGATAAGGGAGAAAAGAGGTCAGGGATTTTCGTGTTCCGCGTCGGGGATAGGGTGATGCAGATAAAGAACAATTATGCCCTCCGGTGGGAGATGGACCTGCCGGACGGAGGCAGCATTGAGGGGGAAGGTGTGTTTAATGGCGACCTTGGCATTATAAAAAGCCTGGACGAGGAGGAGGGTCAGCTAGAGGTACTGTTTGATGACGAAAGAAGGGTTTGCTACCGTTTTAACCAACTGGACGAATTGGAACCGGCCTATGCCGTCACGGTACACAAGAGTCAGGGAAGTGAATTCCCGGTAATGGTAATGCCGGTATTCTGGGGACCGCCCATGCTGGTTACAAGAAACCTTCTGTATACCGCCCTTACCAGGGCAAAAGAGCTTGCAGTGCTGGTGGGCAGGGAAGAGTTCCTGCATAGGATGGTGGATAACAACAGGATATCAAGGAGGTATTCCGCCCTTGACCGGAGGATGAGGGATATAATATCCCGGTTGTAAAAGGGGGTGTCTGGGTGAAGGGTGTCTTACCCAAAGTATGGGAGGGTTTTCTCGACCTGTTATACCCCGAAGGCATATACTGCTACCTCTGCGGAGAAAAAATCCGCACGCATCATACATACGGTATATGCGAGGGGTGCTGGGGGGAATTTGTTTTCATAGGTGATAAGAGCTGCAGCGTGTGTGGCAAATACCTCCATTCCGGGGACCTGTGCAGCGACTGCCGCAGTTTCCGGCATTCCTTTGATAGGGCCTATTCGCTGTGCGTATACGACGGCAAGGTCAAGGATTGGATCTATTCCTTCAAATACGCCGGCAGGTCCTACCTAGCTCGGCCCTTTGGGAGGATGATGGCGGACGGGATAAGGGAAGCAGGGCTTGACAGGAAAACCGACTGTATTGTACCGGTACCCCTTTACAGAAAGAAGTTTAGGCAGAGGGGATACAACCAGTCGGGCCTTCTTGCGGAGACAATAAAAAGGGAGTTGGACATAAAGGCTTCATCATATATACTGCAAAGGAAGAGCAACACTCCTCCACTTAGTGGTCTCAGCCGCCTACAGAGGCTTGAGACAATGGAAGGAGCCTTCGAGGTAAAAGGGGTACGCCGGTTGGCTGTTAAGAATGTGCTTCTTATAGACGATATATATACTACAGGGAGTACCGTCAACCAGTGCGCCAGGGCGCTTAAGAACGGCGGGGCGTCCAGGGTGTACGTGTTTACGCTGGCTTCCGGCAAAGACAGACAGGGTTAGTGGCCAGTGGTTAGTGGCTAGTAGTCAGCCTTCAGGGTTATTCTTGCAGCTTTTTCCTAATCACTAGTCACTGTTCACTATTATGTTCTGTGTCTAATATAAAGGGGGGTAAAGGCATGGGAGATTTGCGCAACTGCAGGAGGTGCGGAAAGCTATTCGTATATATGGGTAATCCGCTGTGCAGGCAGTGCATAGACCAGGACGAGGAGCTTTTTATTAAAGTCAGGGAGTACATAGAGAAAAACCCTAAATGCACCACCATGGAGGTGGCTAACGCCCTTGACATTACGGTGGAAAAGATTCTGCAGTTTCTGAGAGAGGGTAAACTGGAGCTGGGCAAAGAAAACACCAATATGCTGCTGGACTGCGAAAGATGCGGAAGGCCCATTTCCACCGGCCGGTACTGTAGCGAATGCGCCGCAGAGATGGAGAAGGGGTTCAGGGGAAGTGTGGCGCCCCCTACAGGGCGTCAAAGCCGGGAAAAGGATCGCATGTACACCGCACACAGGAGAAAAAAGTACTAAAGGGTATTAATATCGGAAGATGTAATGACGATATTATCTATGAGGATCTTAAAATGGGGGATGAGTTATGAAGATTGACGGAGGACCGGAAAAGATACTAGGCGTCTACAAAAAACAGGGCATACAGCCCTCTAGAACGGACAGGGCTGACGAAGTGAAGGGAGCAAAGGGTCAGGACAGGATAGAGTTTTCTACAAAGGCCCAGGACTTCCAGGTGGCCCTAAAGGCCTTGGGCGAAGCACCCGATGTGAGGGAAGCCAAGGTTGCGGAATTAAAGGCAAGGATAAATTCCGGACAGTACAACGTGGATGCCGTGGAGGTAGCGGACAGAATAATAGACAGCCTGTTTCTTGACAAAAAGGTTTGATCAATTCATTTTTGGGGATGAGAGCTATGGAAGGCCTGTGGGAAAGGCTTATAGAAATACTGGAGCAGGAAAGCGCCCTTTACAGGGACATCTTTGAGTTGTCCAAGCATAAGACTAATACCATTGTAGAAGGTAAAGTTACCGAACTTGAACAGCTCACCGGGGTGGAACAGAAGATGCTGCTAGGCATAGGTAATTTGGAGCAGCAGAGGGAAGAGGCAGTCAACCAATTGGCCCGTCATCTTGACGTGCCCGCCGACCAGTTTAACATAAGCCTTGCAATCAAGAAGGCTGGGGAAGACCTGCAGGACAAGTTTGCCGGTCTCAAGGACGAAATATCATCTATACTCAAGGAACTGAAAGAAGTCAATGACCTGAACAGTCAGCTTATTGAGAAGTCGTTGGAATATATAGATTTTTCGATAAACCTTATCGCCGGAGACCTGCCAGATATCACCTACAACGCCAAAAAGAGCGGGGGCAAGGATAAGGGCGGAAGCTTTTTCGATCAAAAAGTATAGGCAGGGGTGAGCCGTATGAGTTCCTTTACAGGATTAAACATTGTAATAAAGGGCCTGTATGCGCAGCAGAGGGCCCTTGACGTTACCGGGCACAACATTGCCAACGTTAATACCGAAGGCTATTCAAGGCAGAGGGCGGTAATGGAAACCGCAAGACCGATGCAGGTATTGGGCGGAAAGGGCATGCTGGGTAGCGGCGTTGATGTGCAGAAGATTGAGGGCATAAGAAACTCTTTCCTAGACGTTAAGTTTTGGGGCGAAAACACAGTGCTGGGGGAGTGGAGTTCCAAGAGCCAGCTGCTGGGGGATATTGAAATGGTGTTCAACGAGCCCTCCGCCGCAGGTCTTAATACGATGATAGACAGGTTTTTCTCGGCCCTGCAGGACCTAAGCAACGGTGAAAAAGCATCCGACCTTACGGTGAGGGAAACAGTGAGGCAAACAGCAATAGCCTTTACCAACAGTCTTAATGACATGGCAGCCCGGTTTGAAAAGATACAGACCGACGCCAACTTTGCCATAGAAACAAAGGTCAGGGAAATAAACTCCTATGCGCAGCAGATAAGCGACCTCAATCGACAGATCATGAAGTATGAACTGGACGGCTCCAACGCGAACGATTTGAGGGACAGAAGGAACCTGCTGGTGGACAAGCTATCCGGCATAGTGGACGTAAAGACCTTTGAGGACTCCGATGGAAGGTTCCGTCTCAGCATAGGAGGAAGACTCCTTGTGAACCATGTAAGCTATAACCAGCTCAAGCTGGTGGAAAGGGACGGAGTACAGGCTCCTAAGAAAAACCCTGACGTTGATGCGGAAGGGCTTTATGAAGTAATGTGGGACGACGGCGGAGGCTTTGAACCAAAGGGCGGAGAACTAAAAGGGCTTCTTCATGTAAGGGACAGCGACGGGTCCCCCGGCACCTGTAAGGGAGTACCCTTTTATATGAGACAATTGAACCATTTCGCTGCGCAGTTTGCCAAGGCGATAAATGATATACACACAACGGCCTACGGGCTTAAGGGTGATTATACCCAGAACGGGGGAGAGCAGGTACTGTTCTTTACCCATGATATAACATTGGATTCATACACTGTGGATGGATCCGGTGTAAGGACTGCCATAACCCCTTCCATTACTGCCAAAAACATAACAATCTCCAAGGAGATATTTGAAGACCTGAACTGCATCGCGGTGGCGGCAAGCTTTAACACTGTGCCGGGGGATGCGTCCAAGGGGCTGGAAATGGCAGGGCTGCGGCATCAAAACGTATTTCCAGCCTACGGCACCCCTGAGGACTTTACCAAATCCATCATTGCCGCCCTTGGTGTGGACCGCCAGGAGGCCATAAGGATGAGCGACAACCAGAGGATATTGGTGAATCAGACGGATACGCTGAGGATATCCACCTCCGGGGTTTCCATAGACGAGGAAATGGCAAATATGGTTAAATTCCAGCACAGCTACAATGCAGCAGCAAGGCTTATTACCGCCATGGACGAGATGATAGATACGCTGGTAAACAGGATGGGTGTTGTGGGCAGATAGGTAATTAGTGGTTAGTGGCTAGTGGTCAGACCATTATCTGTCATTCTGAGGACGAAGCTCGAAGAATCTGATACACTAGGATATAAAGTTTAAAATGTGGAATTAGGGGACATTCCGCAGCAAGGAATTCTAATGGGGACATACCTCAGCAAGGAATACCCTCGTAAGCAGAGGTGTGTCCCCTTACCTTACCAGCCACCAGCCACCAGTCACTATATAAGGGGGTTCCAAGTATGCGCGTCACCAACAATATGCTTATTAACAACCTAAAGCAAAACCTAAACACGGGCCTCGGTCGCATGCAGAGGGTGCATAACCAGATGTCCAGCGGCAAAAGGTTCAGCGTGCCTTCGGATGACCCGGTAGGCGTTGCCCGTAGCCTGAAGCTCCGGGCCGACCTTAACGAGAACGAAAAATTCCAGAAAAATGCAGGGGATGCGCTGTCCTGGCTTGAGACCACAGAATCGGCGCTGGATGCGATTAAAGATGTATTGCACAGGGTTAAGGAACTGGCTGTCCAGGGGGCTAACGGTACTTACAGCGAGGAAGACACGCAGGCTATCGCCGAAGAGATACAGCAGTTGCGGGACCACCTTATAGGCGTTGGTAACAGTACCTACGTGGGCAAGCATATATTCGCCGGATATAAAACCAACCTGGCTCCGGTGCAGTTGAATGGAGACGGCTCCCTGGACTATCAGGGAGACGCTGGAACAATTAACTACCAGGTGGGGGTTAGCGATTTGATAGAGGCCAGCCTGACGGCTGAGGAGGTTTTTTTAAATGTAAACAATGAGGACCTGCTGAAAGATATGCAGGATATGTATGACTTCATGAATACCGGTAACCATCAGGGAATGGCAGGCCTAGTAGGTAATTTCGAGAGGCACCTCGAGAATATACTTAACAGGACAGCCGAAGTGGGCGCAAAGTCTAACAGAATGGAGCTTGTAGTAAACAGATTGAAGGATGAAAACCTGAATTTTACCAACCTTTTGTCAAACACTGAGGATGTAGATATGGCGGATGTTTTGATACGTCTTACCAGCGAGGAAAATGTATACCGGGCCTCCCTGGCTTCCGGTGCCAGGATAATCCAACCTACCCTTATTGATTTTTTAAGGTAGCATAGGGGATGGTATTAATGCAGCTTATTATCGACCAGACCCAGTGTTTTAACGAGATGGGCTTAAAAACGGCATATGCCTTTATGCGGGATAGGGCGCAGAAATCCCACAGGCGGTGCCTTGAAGGAATTGCAGCCAGGGCACAGGAGGGAAACTTTCTTGCCCGTATAGAGGATAACCCCAACGGTATACCGGCCATTGCAAAACGCAAACTTGACAAGGATTTGCAGCTTACAGTTGTAACCATGCCGAGAAGCAGGCCGGTTATCGAGTTTGTGGATGGGGCTTTGAAAACAAAATTCATTGGCTTGCAGCAGAATGGAAGAATTATAGATAAAAGTATATAGCAGGGGGTTGATTGTTCTGAAAACCGATACAAAATATTTTGGGGAAATCGAGTTTGACGAAAAGGATATAATAAGATTTGAAAGAGGTCTGCTTGGCTTTGAGGAGATAAAAAAATATATACTCATAGATAATCCGGAGACCGGCGGGATATTCAAATGGTTGCAGGCGGCGGACAGGCCGGAACCAGCCTTTGTCGTCATGAATCCCTATTATATATGTGCGGACTATGAATTTGACATTCCTAATGGAACGGTTAACAAACTGGGTATAGAAAAACCGGAGGACATTGTGGTTCTTACAATAGTAGTGGTACCAGAGGATATAAGCAAAATGACAACTAATCTAAAGGCACCGCTGATAATAAATACAAGGAATAATAAAGCCGAGCAGTTGGTTCTGGAGGACGACAGGTACAGCCTCAAGCATCCCGTTGCCAATTCCATGAGAGACGCAGGTTAGGGGAGGAATATAATTGCTTGTACTTACACGCAGGCCGGACGAAAGCATAGTAATAGGTGACGATATAATAATAAAGGTGATCTCCATGGAGGATGGAAAGGTCAAACTGGGCATATCTGCCCCAAGGGATGTAAGCATACACCGCCTGGAGGTGTACCAGTCGATACAGCAGCAGAACATGGAGGCTGCACTAAGCAGAGAGGTCTCCATTAAAGACCTTGATAATCTGTTAAAAGCAAAAAAGGATAAGAAAGACTAAAGTTATCAATAAAACTTTTCGATATAATTAATGCAAGGAAGTTTCGCCCTGCGCAGCGGCCGGGCATGGGACGGGACTTTCTGTATAAGGCAGGGATGCCGAAAAATATATTCAAGGAGGAATTGTTATGAGAATATCCAACAACATTATGGCCCTAAACACTCACAGGAGGCTTGGTATCAATCAGGCGAACTCCGCAAAGGCCATGGAGAAACTGTCATCCGGTTACAGGATTAACAGGGCTGCCGATGATGCAGCGGGATTGTCCATATCCGAGAAGATGAGGGGTCAGATAAGGGGGCTGCAGCAGGCGCAGAGGAATGCCCAGGACGGCATATCCCTAATACAGACGGCAGAGGGTGCACTGGACGAAATAAGCAACATGCTGGTAAGGATGAAGGAGCTGCTGGTGCAGAAAGCCAACGGTACCTACAATGACAAAGATACCGCCAACATAGACCTGGAGCTTACTCAACTTAAAGGCGAGATGGACAATATAATCGACAACACCAAGTTCAATGGAGAATCCATTCTTGCCGCTACTACTGCAACTGAAATTGTTATCTCGGATGACGGTGCAACAGCTATTAGTATCGCAGCTGCTAATCTAAGTGCTGTAACAACATTGGCTGTTACTGGTACCGTAGCTGTTTCGACTGCCATAAGCGCTGTTGAAGCAGCAATAGATGCAGTCAACTCACAAAGGGCAACTTACGGTTCTCTGCAGAACAGGCTTGAAAGCACGGTTAGAAACCTTGGCACAACGTTTGAGAACCTGCAGGCTGCGGAATCCCGTATTAGGGATACCGATATGGCCCTTGAGATGATGAACTTCACAAAGAACAACATACTCAACCAGGCGGCCACGGCTATGCTGGCCCAGGCAAATATGCTGCCTCAGACGGTATTGCAGCTTCTCGGATAGCGAAGCGCATTTTGAAAGACTTCCATAAAGCGGCCTCTGTATTAAGGGGCCGCTTTATAATACGTGATGGTTTTTAAACGGGGAGGGCGATTATGGAAAAGATTGATGAAATAAAGGTAACAGCCAGGGAATTATTAGAAAACCTGATTGGCAGGACCGTTTCCATTTACGACGATTACAACCGGGAGGATGGGGATGCAAATGACAGGCTACTCTTCTTTTTTGACGATTTGTCCGCCCTGGCGGAAGGTATTGATGCTATATGCAGTACAACCGGCGCGGATGCCGATCTGAATGAGCTGCATCAAAAGCTCGGGATGCTGAAGGATGCCATTGACAACGACGACCGGTTTCTGGTTGCGGATATTCTTAAGTTCGAATTAAAGCCGTTACTTGAGTACTGGCACCAGACTATTTAGCACACGGGAGTGGTATATATGGAGCATAAGTACAGGCTGAGCATATGTATGATGGTGAGGGACGAAGAGAAGAACCTGGGAAGGTGCCTGGAAAGCCTGAAGACTATAATAGAAAAAAAATTTGCTGAGCTTATAATAGTAGATACCGGTTCTGTGGATGGCACCATGGATATAGCCAGGGAGTACGCCGACAGGGTGTACCAGCATCCCTGGAACAACGATTTTTCAGACATGAGAAACATCACTATAGGATATGCAAAGGGCGAATGGGTTTTTATTGTTGATGCCGATGAGCAGCTGGAAAACCCCGAAGAGGTTATAAGACTGTTTGAGAGTAACGAGACAGAAAAGTATAATACAATATCGGTACGGCTGAAAAACGTATTGATCGGGAATAAAATGGCTGATAATTATGTGATTAACCAGCAGCCAAGGATTTTCAGAAATGACGTGGATTTCTGCTACAAAGGAGCAGTACACAACCAACCGGTGTGCAAAGGCCCTACATTGGCAAGCACCATAAGTTTTATGCATTACGGATATATAGGTGACGACAGGGACCTGGTGGAGAAGAAATTCAAAAGGACATCAACCATACTAAAAGATGAACTCAAAAAAAACCCCAAAAACCTATACTATCAATTCCAGCTGGCGGTATCCTATTATGATATTGATAATGCAAGGGGTCTTACGGAAATGAGGAAGGCCCATAACCTTTTCTCTAAACTACCAAAAGAGAGAAAAAAATCTTATGCTTACTTACACGGGATTTATGCGAGGTTCGCATTCGGGAACAAGGAATACCAGGAAGTGATTGATATATGCAGGGAAGGTATTATGT
>LSQX01032149.1_pt1 | contig 13925 bp, 12 predicted proteins | sample 654561 | NCBI WGS metagenome assembly LSQX01 (sample SAMN04489861, study PRJNA283612) | anaerobic digester metagenome | isolation source: 4 biogas reactors fed with cattle manure at either 37C or 55C with and... | place: Denmark: Kongens Lyngby | collected 2014
GACTTATTTCTATAAAGTTCTCTATATAATATTTAACTACATTAATATTTTTATCAAATTCATAAAGTTTAAGAAGAGATTTTTTATTGTTGTTAGCTAAATCTAAAGCCAAATAACCCTCTTCAAATTCTTCAGTTATAATCAATTCTTTAATTTTAAATCTATTGTTTATAAGTTTCAACTCACTACCCCCTTATAAATTGTAATTTATTTAAGATTCGTTATTCATTGCAATATACAATTCATACAATCCACTACTTAGAGCTTCCTTCTGTTCCTTATCAAAGTTACTTAATTTTAGTTCTAAAAATTTTCTTCTCTTATCTAAAACCTTTTCCAGAATATCAAAACCCTTAGGAAGTACTTCTACTCTTACAACTCTTTTATCCTCAGTATCTTTTTTTCTTATTACTAAGTCAGTTTTTTCCATTCTTCCTACAAGGTCAGTTATAGTACTGCAGGCAAGAGACATTTTTTGACTTAATTCTCCAATAGTCATATTTCCATTGTTAATTAATATTTGAAGAGCTGTAAATTGAGGAGAAGTAATATTGAAATCATTCAATATTTCCCTACCTTTTATTCTTATTATATAATCAACTTTTCTCAAATATTTTTCTATTTCAGTTACATGATTGCAATCCTTTAAGTCACCCATTTATCTAAACCTCCTTAATTATCATTTATATAAATATAGTGAAACCTTTAGACATAACTGAGAATGTTGCTGGAAGCTTCCCTCCATATTCTCCATCTACATCTATTACTATCTCTTCCTTATCTGATTTTACAATGAGTTTTTTTGTTTTAAAATACTTTACATTAGAATGATTAATATGATCTCCTTTTAGCACATTAAAAAATATATTTGCTAAATCCGATACATTTGACTTTTTAATAATTAAAACATCTAGCAGTCCATCTAAAACATCTGCATGTGGAGCTAGTTTTTTAAATCCTCCAATAGAAGAACTATTAGATATTAAAAATAGCAACGTATCTGTAACTTCTGTATATTCATCACTCTCAAAAGATAGTCTAATTGGTTCTAAATTTTCAGTTGTTAATTCTCTAACTCCTTCAAAGTAATAGGCCATTCGACCTAATATTGCTTTCATCTCTGTATTTACTAAATATCCTACATTTGCAAACAGACCAGCTGCGGCTACATTTACAAAATAATCTTCATTTACCTTTCCTAAGTCTACTTCAACCAACTTTTCTCTTTTTATCATATCAAAAAAATCATCTATATTCCTAGGTATATTCATATGGTTTGCAAAATCATTTACTGTTCCAGAGGCTAGTATAGCAATGGGTAATTTATTTTCACTAAGAGCAATTCCTGTTACTACTTCATTTACTGTTCCATCCCCACCACAAGCCACTATCATATCCCAATCCTCTGTACAGGTTTTTATAGTTTCGTTTTTTGCATCATCTTTTTCTTCAGTAAAGTACTTACCTACAATGTAGCCATCATCTAATAGTAGCTTACTTAAATAATCAATCTTTCTTTCCACCAATTGCCTTCCGGAAGAAGGATTAATAATTATTTTAACTCTTTTCATTCATATACCAACCTCTCAGGTTATATTTTAAAATTCTATATATATTCATAGTATAACAGTAGTTTAGCCTAATTCCAATCATATTATAATATAAAATTAAAAGGACTCAAAATTTGAGTCCTACCTTTTGTTTAAAGCATTTTTAACAATCTCTACTATCTCTTTTAATATTTGTATATAATCTGTAATATTCTTTGTATTAAGTTTAAAAGCATAAGCAGTTTCTGATATTCCATCTGTTACTTGGTCCACTGTATCAGTAATTTTATGAGCAGTAGTATCAAGCGAAGTTGTTATGCCTTCTACTTTCCCTGATATGGAATTAATATTAAAGAGCAATCCGTTAATTTCCGGTGTAAGTTTTGTAATAGTTGTTTGAGCTTCTTTGGTTATACTATTAACATTCTGAGTTATTTCAGGTAATTGTTTTATTGTTGTATCTAATTCTTTCATATTGTCTTCTGTAAGTTTTTTAGCCTGACTTATTATCTTATTAATGTTCTTAAGTACCAAGATTAAATAAGTCATGACTCCAATCCCTAGTAAAAAAAGTATTAGTTTAAACAAATCCTGAATTGTTAAGTTAGCAGTCATAATTTGCCTCCTATTTAGGTATTTGTTTTATAAATCTTTTTTAACTTCTTTTGCTGTATCTTTTACAGTTTCTTTTACATCTTTAGAACCTTCTTTAAGATCTTTAGCTACATCTTTTGAAGTATCCTTTACATCCTCTATTATTTCATCTTTTTTAACCTTCATATCTTCAGCAATATGTCCTAGACCTTCAACAACAATATCTTTCTTTACTTTCATTTCATCAAGATTCTCTTTAACATCTTCTTTAACTTTTTCTTGCCATTCTTTTGTAGCTTCCATTTGTTCAGTTACTGTAGACTTAACATTTTCAGCTACTTCTTTTGATTTCTCAACTATGTCTTCTCTTGTTTCTTTTCCAGATTTAGGAGCTAATAATACTCCTGCAGCTGCCCCTATAACTGTTCCTATTACAGTTCCAGCAGCTACATTCTTAGCTGTTTCAATTTGTTTTTCTCTTTCAATTTGCTTCTTTTTGTCTTCAAACATTTTTACAATTTTCATCTTTTTAGCGCCCCTTTAAATTTAATTTTATTCATAATTTGAATCTACTACTTAATTACCCCATTTAACTTATTGCAAACAGCTATTTAATACATTATAAGCATTTCTATTTATTTTAGGTAAATATCTTTATAGTTTGATAATCTTGGGTATTATTAATTATATCCAATTTGCCCTTTTACTTTACATGATAAATAGTTATAATGTATATATGTGTATTTTGAGAGTCGAAATAACAAACTTTTAGAAAGGTAGGTTTATCATGAAATCTTTTAAAACATTAAGTAGTTTTTTCAAAGAACATAAGTGGAGTTACCTTATTGGTGTTGTTTGGCTAATTATAATTGACTTAGTACAATTATTGGTTCCACAAATTATAAGAAACTTAGCAAATGATTATGAAAGCAACATACTAAATAATACTGGGCTAATTAAGTATGCATTATACATAGTATTAACTGGACTTATCATAGGGTTCGGTAGGTATTTTTGGAGGATATATATACTTGGTACTTCCAGAACTCTAGAATATTACCTAAGAAAACGGTTGTTTAATCATTTATTAACTTTGTCACCAAATTATTTTAACATTAATAAGACAGGTGACTTAATGGCACATGCAACTAATGATATTAATGCAGTAAGACAAGCTCTTGGACATGGAATTATATTGATTGTAGATTCAGGCTTTATGATTTTGTTTGGTCTAACTATGATGGTAAGAACTACTAGTCTTAGATTAACGGCCATAGTAGTATTTACTCTACCCTTAGTTACTTTCATTGTTATAAAGTTTGGAAAAATTATCTATAGTAGGTTTAAAATTGTACAAGAAGCCTTTTCCAATCTAACAGATATTACTCAGGAAAGCTTTGCAGGTATTAGAGTTACTAAAAGTTTTGTACAAGAAGATTTGGTATCCGAAAACTTTTCTAAACTCAATGACGCAAACTTCCAAGCAAATCTTAATTTAGTTAAAATTTCAGGTACTTTTCACCCACTACTTAGGTTTGTTGCTTCTATTAGTTTGTTTATAGTAATTTTTTATGCAAGTAAAGAAGTAATTTTAGACAGAATATCTTTAGGTGACTTTCTTGCTTTTAATCTTTATTTAGGTTCATTGATTTGGCCAACTATGGCCTTAGGTATGGTAGTAAATGTATTGCAGAGAGGTGCAGCCTCTATGGATAGATTAAATATAATCTTTAAGGAAGAATCAGAAATAAAAGAAATTGATAATCCTATTGTAATCCCTCAGGTTAAAGGAGATATAGAATTTGACAATGTAAGTTTTAAATATCCGAATACAGACTTTTATGCACTAAATGATATTAACTTTAGAGTAAAAATCGGTGAGACCCTGGCACTTGTTGGAAGAACTGGTAGTGGGAAAACTACTATAGTTAGTCTCCTTTTAAGATTATACGACATTTCAGAAGGTACCATATATCTAGATGGAGTAAATATAAAAGATATAAGTTTAAATCAATTAAGAGAGTCAATTGCATATGTACCTCAAGATGATTTCTTATTTTCACAAACCTTAGCAGAAAATATTAGTTTTGGTATTGAAGGAGAACTTTCTGAAGAAAAAATAATAAAAGCTTCTAAGGATGCAGAAATATATGATAACATAATGGATTTCCCTAAGAAGTTCGAAACAGTTTTAGGTGAAAGAGGAGTTACTTTGTCTGGAGGTCAAAAGCAAAGATCTTCTATTGCAAGAGCATTAATTAAGCAGTCACCTATATTAATTTTAGATGATAGCTTATCAGCAGTAGATACAGAAACTGAAGAGAAAATTTTAAATAACTTGAAAAATATGGAAAATAATCCTACTACAATAATAATTAGTCACCGTATCTCTACAATCAATCATGCGGATCAAATTTTATACTTAGAAGATGGCCGTATTATTGAGAGAGGAACTCACGAAGAATTATTAGAATTAAAAGGTCAATATAATAATTTAAATGAAAAACAATTATTAGAAGAAAAGTTAAGCAAAGAAGGTGAAATGAATGAGTAAGAATATAAAAAACGAAGAAGTTATGGGTAAGGCTTATGATGCTAGGTTAATGAAAAGATTATTAGAATATGCTAAGCCATATTGGAAACTGTTACTTACTTCTCTTTTATTACTAGGAATAATAACAGCCTTAGAATTACTAAATCCCTATTTGCTAAAAATAACTATTGACGATTATATTAACGGATATAAAAAACCTATGTATGAAACTTCATTAGATACACCTTATACCGGTATAGAATACCAAAACAAAAAATATATAAGAAAGACTTCTTTAGACTCTGATGAACAGTTAGAATTAAAGGATGCACCTTTAAAGAAAATAATTAAGGACAATAAAGACTATTATATAGTAGATGTTGAAGATGGCAGTATATTAAAAGGAGATTCATTAGATAGAAATGATTACTTAAGATTTAGACAAGGTGATATATCCGGGATTAATAAAATATCAATAGTATTCTTTTTAGTCATATTGTTTACATTTATATTTAATTATATACAAACTATTATACTAAATTATACAAGTCAAAAAATCATATTTAATATAAGAGAAGACTTATTTAATCATATTCAAAGTTTAAGTATAGGATTCTTTGATAAAAATCCTATTGGAAGACTACTTACAAGAGTTACAAATGATACAGAAACCTTAAATGAAATGTATACTTCTGTATTGATTACATTATTTAAAGATTTATTAATGTTAGTTGGGATTGCATTTGTAATGTTAAAAATGGATTATAAGTTAGCGCTTCTTTCTTTTTCATTAGTTCCACTTATTTTAATTATTTCCATGATATTTAGAGGTAGAATAAGAGTACTGTATCGAAGAAGTAGAGCTCAGTTAGCCATTATTAATTCAAGTTTAAATGAAAATATTACTGGTATTAGAACAATACAAATTTTCAACAAGCAAAAAAAAGTTTCTAATTCTTTTGATACTCTTAATAATAATCACTTAGAGACCCAAAAAAAGGAAATAAAGACATATGCCATCTTTAGGCCTTCCATAGAAATAATTCGTTCTATTGGAATGGCATCTTTAATTTATTTTGGTGGTGGTAAAGTAATTAGCAACGCAATTGAATTTGGTGTACTATTTATTTTTATCGATTATTTGCAAAAGTTCTTTGCTCCAATAATAGACTTAACTGAAAAATATAATATACTTCAATCTGCTATGGCATCAAGTGAAAGAATTTTTAATCTTTTGGATAATGATGACATAATAGAAAGCGGAGAAAATCTTCAAATGATCCAAGAAGTTAAGGGAAAAATAGAATTTAAAAATGTTTGGTTTGCCTATGTAGAAAATGATTGGGTTTTAAAGGATATAAGCTTTGTTATAAATCCAGGAGAGGCGATAGCCTTCGTAGGAGCTACGGGAGCAGGGAAATCCTCTATAATTAACCTTATTACTCGATTTTATGACATTCAAAAGGGAGAAATACTTTTAGACGGTGTTAATATTAAAAACATAGATAAATTCCAACTTAGAAAAAATATTGGTGTAGTATTACAAGATGTATTTGTTTTTACAGGTACAATAGAAGATAATATTCGGTTAAACAATAAAAATATAGATCAAGATCAAGTGGTTGAAGTTGCAAAATTTGTAAATGCTCATAATTTTATTTGTAAATTACCATTACAATATAAGGAACCGGTTATGGAAAGAGGCTCTACCCTTTCATCAGGAGAAAGGCAACTATTAGCCTTTGCAAGAACCCTAGCCCATGACCCTAAAATATTAATTCTTGATGAAGCTACTTCTAATATAGATACTGAAACAGAATTATTAATCCAAGATGCTTTAGTGAAACTAATAGAAGGACGGACAACTATAGCTGTTGCCCATAGGTTGTCTACTATACAACATGCTGATAAAATAATTGTTTTAAGTAAAGGGAAAATTGTAGAAATGGGAAATCATCAAGAATTATTAAAAAAAGAAGCTATGTACTATGATTTGTACAAATTACAATATAGTCAAGAAGTATAATTAAACACGAATATAAAAACTACCTAAGTATATACTTAGGTAGTTTTTATATTTCCACAATGCCGTCATGTCAGTTAATTCATACCCTTATATATTAAGGGGGGTTTCCTGTTAATATGCTTTGACGTCCAATAAAGGCATGTCATCCCATACTAAACTTTGGAATCCCATATGAGTCATGTAGGTTGAATTAAATGATCGCAACGTACACCGCAGAAACTTATTTTCTAATATCATTATACCTCTTTAAATGAAATATTTCAAGTTAATAAGAAAGTAAATAATCTATATCTTTTATATGGGAATTATATTTTCTATTTTTAAACCATTTAGTGTACCAAGTTATAATTATTATTTCAACAATAGGATTAGATCTTTCATATCATTTGGTAAATCCGCAAAAAATTCCATAGGTTTATCTGTTCTAGGATGCATAGCTTTTAAATAATATGAATGCAATGCTTGCCTTTTAATATATGGACTTTCCTTATTGTATAGACTATCTCCTATGATTGGGTGGCCTATACTTTCTAAGTGCACTCGAATTTGATGAGACCTACCTGTAAATATTTGAACTTCTAACAAGCTAGCATTCTTAAATCTTTCCTTAACAATAAACTTTGTTATAGCATGTTGCCCCCCTGATGTGACCACTTTCTTAATACTCTTCTCTCCTTCTCTTCCAATGGGACTATCTATTATACCTTCACTAGTTTCCACAACTCCATCTACCAAAGTTAAATACTTTTTTATAACAGTGTTCTTTTCAAACTGAATAGCCATTTGTTGGTGTGCAAAAGAATTTTTAGCTACAATTAAAAGCCCTGTGGTATCCATATCCAGTCTATTTACAAATCTTATTTTCTTGTAAATGTCTTTTCCTAAAAAGTAGTCTGCTATACCATTTGATAAGGTATTGGTTTGGTGTGACTTAGTAGGATGTACTACTATATTTGGTTGCTTATTTAAAATTAACAAATCTAAGTCTTCATATACTATGTCTATATGGATTTTTTCTGGAACAATACTCTCAATTTCATCTTCCATATATAATGAGATTAGATCTCCTTCTCTTAGCTTGATGTTTTTGCGTAGGAATTTTCCATTTACATATATGTGTTTTTTCTTGTATAACCTTCTAAATAATCTGCCTGACACATTCTGAGTATAAAGAAATTCTTCTAGATCTAAATTATTTTTATTGCATTTGAAAATTATAAGGCTTTCACTTTCTTCTAATAAGTCCATATTTACCTCCATTTTAGTATCTAATTCATAAAAAATACTGTATAATCATTATATCAGAAACATTAAATTAATAAAGTTAATGGTGCGGAGGGATTTCATGAATACTGAAAAAACTAAAATAATAAACCTAATATCTAATAAAAATTTCGAGTCCAAGATTACATCTAAAAAATTAACGGAACGATTAACCAATGAAGGCTATACAGTATTTGATAAATACAATGGTGAAGCTGAGTTGAACATATGTGTAGGTGGTGATGGAGCTTTTTTAAGAGCAGTCCATAGAAATAGATTTCCTATTATACCTTTTATAGGTATAAATACTGGCCATTTAGGTTTTTTTCAAGAAATTTTGCCTGAAAACATAGATGAGTTTGTTGACAACTATATAGCGGGCAATTATTTTGTAGAAGAAATGTCTTTAGTAGATGCGGAAATTCACACAGTAAGTAAAACATTTTACTTAACGGGAGTAAACGAAATAGTCATAAAAGGTATTAAATCTAAAGTAATCCATTTAGAAGTTAACATTGATGGTAATCATTTAGAGAGATTCAGTGGTGACGGAATTATAGTTTCTACCCCGGCTGGAAGTACAGCATATAACTTTTCAAGTGGTGGAAGTATTGTTTATCCTTCGCTAAATACTTTGCAAATTACACCTTTATCACCAATAAGTTCAAAAGTCTATAGATCACTACCAAATAGTGCAGTTATTCCTGGTGATTTGGTAATAACTATAAAACCTGAATATAGATATGCTAATTCAACTTTATTAGTAAATGATGGTATGGAATTTAAATATGACAATATAAATGTAATAAATTTGCAAATATCTGATAAAAAAATATATAAATTAAATTTCAATAAAGATATGTATTGGAATAATTTAAGAAGTAAATTCTTGTAAAAACTGGGTTCTACAATTTTTAAAAAACAAATTCCCTTTTGAGCCATCAAAAGGGAATTTATTATTTAAATCAAGCTGTCCATTTCCTCTACTAACTTTCTAAATAATGCCATAGCATTATTTACTGGCTCTTTTGTTGTCATGTCCACTCCAGCCTTTTTTAAAACATTTATAGGATAATCTGATTCTCCACTCTTAAGAAACTCTAAGTATTTCTCAGTAGCATTATCCCCTTCTTTTAATATTTTTTCAGAAAGTGCTACAGCTGCAGAAAAACCTGTTGCATATTGAAAAACATAATAATTATAATAGAAATGTGGTATTCTAGCCCACTCCATTTCTATATCTTCATCCACAATAACATTAGGTCCATAATATAGATGATTTAACTTTTTATATTCCCCACACAAGTAATCTGCTGTAAGAGCTCCTCCTGCTTCTAAATGTTGATTGATTATTAATTCAAATTCAGCAAACATTGTTTGTCTAAATACAGTAGTTCTAAAAGATTCTAGGTAATGATTTAATAAATATAACTTTTGATTCTTATCTTTTACATTATTTAACATATGGTCTAATAATAATGTTTCATTTGCAGTAGAAGCTACTTCTGCTACAAATATTGAATAATTACCATATACAAATGGTTGAGTTTTTCTTGTAAAATAACTGTGAATTGAATGACCCAATTCATGAGCCAGTGTAAAAGCACTGTCCAAAGTATCATGATAATTCAACAAAATAAATGGTTTAGAATCATAGGAACCACTGGAATATGCCCCTGATCTTTTTCCTTTGTTTTCATATATATCAATCCATCTAGAACGAAATGCTTCATCCATTATGGTAGAATAATCTTTTCCTAAAGGATGTAATCCAGTCTTTATTAACTCTACTGCCTCCCTATATGGTATTTTAAAATCAACTTCTTTTACTATGGGTGTATACAAATCATACATATGAAGCTCTTCAAGGCCTAAGGCTCTTTTCCTTATATCCATATATTTATGCATACTATCTAAATTATCATGGATTGCCACTATTAAATTATCATAAACCTCCACTGGTATATTGTTGCTACTAAGTGATGCTTCTCTTGTATTATTAAAATTTCTTATCTTTGAATTAAAAATATTTTTCTTTAAGTCTCCATCTAATATGGATGCATAGGTATTTTTAAAGCTTCTATAGGTACTATACACTGCTTCAAAGGCTGCTTTCCTAACCTGTCTATCCTTTGATTCCATTAAGGGTATAAAGTTTCCATGAGTAACCTGAATTTCTTTACCCTCTCCATCTGTAATATTTGGGAATTTAAGGTCTGCATTATCTAGCATAGAAAATATCTTTTGGGGAGCATTAGAAAATTCGCCTATTTGTGCCAATATAGATTCTTCTCTTGCAGATAATATATGGCTTTTTTGTCTTAATAAATCATCTAAAAATTGACTATACAATTTTAATTCTGGTTTTTCTTCAACAAATTCTTTTAGCTGTTCAGTGTCCAGTAATAAAATTTCAGGTTCTAAGAAAGAAGTCTTTTCATTTACTTCAACATATAAATTCATAGCTTTATCTGAAAGTCCCTGGGAAATATTGTTAGTAGTATCCTCATCCAATTTCATATGAGTAAAAACAGCTAAATTCCCCCCTCTTCTATAAAGGTTATCTCTGGCAACCAGTGCTTTATATAGATTATCACTAGATAAAGTTGCCTTGCCCTTATAAAGTTCAAATTCTTCAGCTAATTTTTTAACTAATTCATACTCATCATCCCAAGATTCCTGATTTTTAAATAAGGATTCCAAATCCCAAGTATGCTCCAATGGTACCTCTTTTCTCCCTAATAATTCTTTGTTCTTATCCATATTTCCTCCTTAAAAATTCAAATTATTTAAACTATATATAATTAAATCTCTGGCTATAGGAGCTGCAGATATTCCCCCTGTAGATCCTTCTTCTTCAAGTACTACTGCAATTGAAATTTTAGGGTTATCTGCTGGAGCAAATCCAATAAACCAGGCATGAGATTTACCAGATGGGTTCTCTGCTGTTCCTGTTTTACCAGCAACTACTACATTTTTTATTGAAGCATTTTGTCCTGTTCCAGATTTTACTGCTTCTATCATCATATCTTTTAAATCATTAGCTATGAGATTACTAGACACAATAGATAAAGTTTCTGATGTGGATGATTTTATTACTTTACCACTATTTGATATTACCTCTTTAACCAAGATAGGTTTCATCATTTCTCCTCCATTGGCAATTGCAGAAGCTACTAATGCCATATTTAAAGGTGTTGCAACAACTTTACCTTGACCAATAGAAGCTGCAGCTATGTCAGTTTTACCTAAATTATCCTTAAAAGGTGTTTTAGAAATTTTTACAGGTAGATCAAAGGGTATTTTATTATCAAACATGTAATTGGCACTTACTTGCTGCATTTTAGATTTTCCAATCAATATTGACTTTTCTGTAAAATAAGTGTTACAAGAGTGAACTAAAGCTTCTTTTAAATCTAAATGACCATGTGATTTGCCTTGGTAATCTTTAAATGTATAACCATCAATTATTGTGCTTCCAGTACAATCATATTCCTTGTTCAAGTCTACTGTTTCTAGTGCTGCTGTGGTAGTAATTATTTTAAATACAGAACCAGGAGTATAAAGTCCTGAAATAGCTCTGTTTAATAAAGGACTATTAGTATCTTCACTTATTTCTTTCCAATTTACTTTAAGATTGGAAGAATCAAAATCCGGGAGACTAACCATAGCATAAATTTCTCCGGTTAATGGATTCATTGCTACTATAGCTCCCTTTCTTCCCTTAAGCAATTCTTTAGCTTTTAACTGTGTACCATGGTCTAATGTTAATTTTAAAGAATTACCTACTGTACTAGGTGCCACTATATTCTTAAATTCATTAATTGCTTTATTTTCATCCATATCAAGCAATGTATTATTATATTGTAACTCTAAGCCTGCTTTGCCGTACTCTCTATAACTATACCCAATTGTATGGCTATATAGACTTCCATATTTATAATATCTAGTATTTGAATCCTTCTTTTTTTCGCTATAAACTAAAACATTTCCTTCTCTGTCTATTATTGAGCCCCTAAGTGTATTTTCTTCATTTATCCACAGTCTTTTATTATATGAATTTGTTTTTATCCCTTCTGCTAAGAAAATTTGAAAATAACTCATATAAGCTATTAAACCAATAAATATTATACAGAATCCTGCTAATAATAGTAGTATTCTTTTTATTTCTTTATTCATTGTGGCCCTCCTTATTAACAAGATCTTCTGATGAAACCTGTAATATTGCTAATGCAATAAAGCTAGTTAATATTGAACTTCCACCATATGCTACAAAAGGTAATGTTATACCGGTTAAGGGTATTATTTTTAAAACACCTGCTAAAATTATAAATGACTGTATTCCAAATAAAATACTAACTCCTAAAGCCAATATTCTATAAAACTTATTGTCTTGACTTAAACCTATTTTAAAGCCTCTATAGACTAAAATCATAAATAGCATTATAACCCCAATCCCGGCAAATATACCCATTTCTTCACAAATTGCAGCAAATATAAAATCCATTTCTACTAAAGGTATAAAATGAGGATGTCCAAGTCCAAGCCCAGTTCCAAAAAACCCTCCTTCAGCTATGGCGAATAAGGATTGTGTTATTTGATAACCTTTGTTATCTATATATGCCCATGGATTAATCCAAGTTTGAAATCTAATTTTAACATGGTCAAATAATGTGTAACCTAAAACTCCTCCTATTGCAAAAAATCCTAAATTATATAAAACCTGTATTCTATCTTCTTCATATATATATTGTAGTCCGATAAATATAGAATAAAATATAACTGCCATGCCTAAATCTCTTTGAATGAATAATAATCCGATAAAGCTATATACCATAAGCATTGGATAATATTTAGAGAATTTTAAATGTTGAAATCTTTCTCTATTGCTATAATATGCACTAAGTATAAATATTAATAATAATTTTATTATTTCAGCAGGCTGAAAACTAATTCCCCCAAGACTGACCCAATTTATTGCACCATACTTCCGTTTTCCCAAGAGAAAGGTCAGAGCAAACAATCCATAAGACAAAAAAACATATAAGTAAATCAACTTATCCCATTTGTTAATATATTTTAAAGTAAAATAGGTAATAAAAAAAACTAGAATCCCTAAAGAAATCCATAACAATTGTTTTGCCCCTAATATAGGCTCAATTCTATATATCATTATGGTTCCAATGGATAATAGCATTGTGACTATTAAAAATATGTAATTATCTCCAGAAGAGACTTTTTGTAAAATATAATTCGATATATAAATAACTAATATTAGACCAGCAGCTGTAATAATGGTATATTTATCTATATTGGATCTATTGTATAGAAATATTAGGAGAATTGCTAATAATTCAAACAATAATAATAAATTCCTAGGACTGTTACTTGTTATCTTTTTCTTAAACATAAATACACCTACTCTCTATTTACAAATAGAAATTCAATATTTCCCAAGCTTATTTTATCCCCATTCTTTAGTTTTATTACATCTTGTATCTTTTCTCCATTTAAATATGTTCCATTGGCACTTCCCAGGTCCTCTAGAAAGAATTCTTCTTCATCTTCTACTATTTGTAAATGATTCTTTGAAACAAAAGGGTCTTTTAATACTATATTATTATGACCATTTCTACCAAGTGTTAGCCTATCCTCTATGGAATAATGATCTTTAATTTTAAATGGTAGGGAATCCAACCTGTTTATTAATTTAAGATAAGCATTTTCATCTGATTCTAAAACTCTCATACTTTTAATATCTAGATATATTAATCTAATTATACTAAATATAAACATATATATTATAATTATAAAAAGATATTTAAATAGTATAGATAATATATTATACATAAGATCACTCCCAAAATTATCTTTCTATTTATGTTACCATAAACTACAGGTAAAGTGAATTATTTTCAATTACTATTCATATTTTACTATAACTCTGATAATATATATG
>LSQX01183432.1_pt1 | contig 13925 bp, 11 predicted proteins | sample 654561 | NCBI WGS metagenome assembly LSQX01 (sample SAMN04489861, study PRJNA283612) | anaerobic digester metagenome | isolation source: 4 biogas reactors fed with cattle manure at either 37C or 55C with and... | place: Denmark: Kongens Lyngby | collected 2014
GCCTCTTCAACCACTCGAGCACCTCTCCATAAAAAAAAGATTCAAGACAATTAGACCGCTTTCTATTAGATAATAGACTTTTATACAGAATTATTTAAGAATTAAAATGGTTACTTCTTTTACACTCTGTAATCGGTTCTTTAGGACGACTGTATTACTGATTTTTTTATGAATTCAGCCATCTCAAAACCAACAACCAACTCTATCTATTTCTTACGGTCGGCAAAGATACAAAAAAAAGTGAAAACAATCATCAAACAAAACTTCTTTTCCTGCCTTTCCGGTAATTTCACTTGCCATAATTGTTAACAATCATAGAAATGCAACCAAATGTGCAAAAATGTCAATAAAAATCAATATTATTAAGTAAAAAGATTGAGATATTACAAATAATGATTACTTTTGCTTTCAAAATGACAAAAATACTGTACTATGGAAAAAATAGATAAGTTGGATCGTAAAATTCTTCAAATAATTTCTCAAAATGCCCGCAAACCATTCAAAGACGTAGCCGAAGAATGCAATGTCTCTCGTGCAGCTATACATCAGCGTGTGCAACGATTGGTGGATATGGGCGTAATCACAGGATCAGGATATCACGTAAACCCGAAAACACTTGGCTTTCAACTATGTGTTTACATTGGCATCACGCTTGAACGAGCATCGATGTACAAGGATGTGGTATCAGCTTTGGAGCAAATACCGGAGGTCGTTGAGTCTCATTATACCCTTGGCGCTTATACAATTTTGATAAAAATGTATGCTACAAACGATGAGCATCTGATGGATTTGCTAAATGGAAAAATTCAAGAAATTCCCGGAGTCGCCACTACCGAAACACTCACATCTTTGGATCAAAAGATAAGAAGAATTATTCCTATTGAGTAATCTGATAGGCAGATGATTTATTCAATAGCAAATTGGGATTTTTTGAAAGCCGCTTATTGTTAAGAGCGGTTTTTTGCATTAAAATCCGTAACTTTGCACTCTTAAAATTAAATTAGAAGTTAGAAATAAAAAATTAGAAAATTTCCCCATTGGGGAATTAGAGGACTCACAAATGAAGACAGTTTTAAGCGGAATACGACCAACAGGCAACCTACATCTCGGCAATTACTTCGGCGCATTAAGAAATTTTGTAGAAATGCAGCACGAGTATAATTGCTACTTTTTTATCGCAGATTTGCACTCACTTACCACACATCCGACACCGGAGAACATTCAAGGAAATGTTAAGAGTGTTTTGGCACAATATCTTGCTGCCGGCTTAGATCCGGAGAAAGCAACTATTTATATCCAAAGTGATGTTCCGGAGGTAATTGAACTTTATCTCTATCTGAACATGAACGCATATATCGGCGAATTGGAGCGTTGTGCATCATTCAAAGATAAAATCCGCCTACAACCTCAAAACGTAAATGCAGGTCTGCTCACCTATCCTACACTGATGGCGGCAGATATTCTAATTCATAAAGCAGATTTTGTACCGGTAGGGAAAGACCAGGAGCAACACTTGGAAATGGCTCGTACCTTTGGAAATCGATTCAACAGAATGTATAACAACGAGTATTTCACCGAACCGCAAGCCTTTAATTTTGGGAAAGAACTGATTAAAATTCCGGCATTGAACGGAGCTGGCAAAATGGGCAAATCGGAAGGTGATGACAGCACAATTTTCCTAACCGACAAACCTGAAGTGATACTGAAAAAAGTGAAACGTGCCGTAACAGACTCGGGACCTACCGTACCAAACCAGCCCATGACCGAACCGATTGCCAACCTATTCCAACTGATGAGTGTGGTATCAAAACCGGAAACCATTGAGTTTTTCAGAAACAGTTATAACGACTGCTCTATCCGCTATGGTGACTTAAAAAAACAATTAGCCGAGGATATGATACAGTTTGTCAATCCATTACGTGAAAAAATAGAAGAAGTAATGTCAAATGAAAAGTATCTCAGCCAAGTGACGGAAATGGGTAAAGAAAAAGCCAAAGCAAGCGCTTCGAAAACAATAAATGAAGTGAGGGAGATCATTGGATTTAGAAAATATTAAGAAACCCAAAAAACAACTTTTTTGATGCAGAAAATTTTTCTAAACAGACCGTAATTCTCTCTTTTAGGAGAAAATTTTCTCCCATTTTATAAAGAAAATAAAAAACAAACTAAATAAAGTGTTAACTCAATGATTTTTTGTAGATTTGCATTCCGAAAATCAGAGTAATCAGCAATGGAAAAAAAGCAAATAAAACGGGCGTTGATTTCGGTTTATCACAAAGATAAACTCGATTTAATAGTAAAAAAACTTCATGAAGAAGGAGTAACTTTTCTCTCTACCGGCGGCACTCAAACTTTTATCGAATCGCTGGGTATTCCTTGTGAAGCAGTTGAGGATTTGACTTCATACCCCTCCATTTTGGGTGGAAGAGTAAAAACACTGCATCCAAAAGTGTTTGGCGGCATTCTTGCTCGTCGGGAAGAAGAGTCGGATTTATCCCAATTGTCTGAGTATGAGATTCCTGAAATAGACTTAGTGATCGTCGATTTATATCCTTTTGAAGAAACCGTGGCTATTGGCGCGGACGAATCGAATGTAATTGAAAAAATTGACATTGGAGGTATCTCGCTGATACGTGCAGCTGCAAAGAACTACAAAGATGTAGTTATCCTGGCATCTAAAGCCCAATACGCTCCTTTCTTAGAATTAATAGAGCAAAACGGAGCTGTGACCACACAGGAAGAACGTCGTTGGTTTGCCAAAGAAGCTTTTGCCGTTTCTTCTCACTACGACGCGGCTATTTTCAACTATTTTGATGGAGAAAAAGAGAGTGCATTCCGTTACACAGCTAACAATTCAAAACAGCTTCGCTACGGTGAAAATCCACATCAGAAGGGTCTTTTCTTTGGCAATTTCAATGAAATGTTTGAACAACTTCAGGGAAAAGAAATCTCTTACAATAACCTGCTCGACATTGATGCCGCGGTTAACCTGATTAACGATTTTGAAGATATTACTTTTGCCATTCTCAAACACAACAATGCTTGCGGACTCGCCTCCCGAGATACTCTGAAAGAAGCATGGGAAGCTGCTTTGGATGGTGATCCGATTTCTGCATTTGGCGGTGTTTTGATTACAAACGCCGTAGTGGACAAAGAAACTGCCGATGAAATCAACAAACTTTTCTTCGAAGTTATCATTGCTCCGGATTATGATTTAGACGCGTTGGAAGTGCTTTCTCAAAAGAAAAACAGGATAATACTGGTGCTTGAAGATTATAAACTGCCTCAAAAACAGTTCCGTTCGGTACTGAATGGCGTACTGATGCAAGACAGAGATACGTACCTTGAGACTGAGGATGAATTGAAAGTTGTTACCGAGAAAGCTCCTACAGAAGAAGAAATTGAAGATTTGTTGTTTGCCAATATTATCGTAAAACATTCAAAATCCAATGCGATTGTTTTAGCGAAAGGGAAACAACTGATTGCAAGCGGAGTAGGACAAACTTCACGTGTTGACGCGCTCAAGCATGCCATCGAAAAGGCCATGTCTTTCAATTTTGATTTGAACGGAGCGGTGATGGCATCAGACGCATTCTTTCCTTTCCCTGATTGTGTCGAAATTGCTTCAGCAGCAGGGATTAAAGCGGTTATCCAGCCGGGAGGTTCTGTAAAAGATGAGGACAGCATCGCTGTTTGCAACGAAAAAGGACTTTCGATGGTAATGACAGGAATCAGACATTTCAAACATTGATTCCCCTTTATTTAGCCGCGAACGGAATGGAAATTCACGCAATTTGAATTTTAAGCAAAACAACTTATTCATTTTTGAAAACACTAAATAAACACACTTATTCCCCCTCGCGGGATTAAGGGCTGTAAACATAAAATATGGGACTTTTTTCATTCACACAAGAAATAGCAATTGACTTAGGTACAGCGAATACCATTATCATACAAGACGATAAAATCGTTGTTGACGAGCCATCCGTTGTAGCATTAGACAAGCGGTCAGACAAATTAATAGCAGTTGGCGAAAAAGCGCGCCAGATGCAGGGTAAAGAAAACGAAGGAATCCGAACAGTTCGCCCATTGCGTGATGGTGTGATAGCAGATTTCTACGCGGCAGAACTAATGCTTCGCGGCTTAATCAAAATGATTCCTCAACGCAATCGTCTTTTTGCTCCGACCCTGAAAATGGTAGTTTGTATTCCATCAGGAAGCACTGAGGTTGAGATTCGCGCGGTACGAGACTCATCCGAACATGCAGGCGGACGTGAGATTTACATGATTTATGAACCAATGGCGGCCGCTATCGGCATCGGCATAGACGTGGAAGCTCCAAACGGCTGTATGATTGTGGATATAGGTGGCGGTACCACTGAAATTGCTGTAATTTCACTTGGAGGTATTGTTTCAAATAAATCGATTCGTATCGCCGGAGATGATTTGACTGCTGATATTATGGAATACATGGGCAGGATGCACAATATCAAAGTGGGAGAACGTACAGCTGAGCAAATCAAAATCAATGTTGGAGCCGCATTGACAGACTTGGAAGATGCTCCGGAAGATTATATTGTTCACGGCCCGAATCGGATGACTGCCTTGCCGATGGAAGTTCCGGTTTCTTATCAAGAAATTGCCCATTGTTTGGAAAAATCGGTTTCAAAAATCGAAGCTGCAGTATTGAGTGCTTTAGAACAAACTCCGCCGGAGTTGTATGCCGACATTGTAAAACAAGGTATTTATCTTGCCGGTGGTGGCGCGTTATTGAGAGGTCTTGGAAAACGATTGACCGATAAAATCAATATCCCATTCCACGTCGCGACTGATCCGCTTCACGCGGTAGCTCGCGGTACCGGCATAGCGCTGAAAAATGTAGATAAATACCCATTCCTAATCAGGTAAACACCAAATATTTAAAGGAGTATTTGAATTGTGCAGGTTTGAAGTTTTCAGCATGCACAATTTCAATATAATCAGTTCACATAGTGTTTTAAGGGGATTAGCTCTTACTTATATTGCTGTTTTTATCTCAAAATTCTTTTCTAAATTTCCACTTTAGGGGTTAGGGGCGCATTGAAAAATTTAATCAACTTTCTCGTTAAGTATAGTGTAGTATTTCTATTTGTATTCTTAGAAGTATTTTCTATCTTATTGATATCCAACAACAAAGGATATCAACGAAGCGTCCTGCTCTCTTCAACAAATCGGGTTACGGGCTGGATGTACGAGAAAAGCAGCAATTTTTTTGATTTTTTCAAACTCAAAGAGGGCAACAAGCACCTGTCTGATGAAAACACACTGTTGTTAAATCGAGTAACTCAACTCGAGAGTCAATTGGCATCCCTCACAGACAGCTTGTTTACAGCCGATTGGCAGAAAATAAAAATTCCACCCGAAAGGGAATACGAATACATTCCTGCAAAGGTAATTCGGAATACTACCCATCTTTCTCAAAACTACATAACGCTGAATAAAGGCTCTGAAATGGGCGTTAAACCCGATATGGGTGTAATCAGCGAAAATGGAGTCGTGGGTGTGGTACAGTCTGTCTCCAAAAAATTCTCTAAAGTTATTCCGATTTTGAATCCACAAACAATTATCAGCACAAAATTTAAGCGAAATAATTACTACGGTCCGCTCGAATGGGACGGAAAAGACTATCGCTTTGCAAACCTAAAAGACATTGCAAGACATGTGAAGTTTAGTTTAGGCGATACCCTGATTACAAGCGGATTAGTAAAAACATTCCCGGAAGGGATTTTTGTGGGAACAATAGATAATTACGACATAAAGGAGAGCGACGCTTATTACAACATTCAGGTGAAACTCGGTGTCGATTTCAGAATGCTAACCTATGTAAAAGTGATAAATTATTTGAATTTTCAAGAACAAACAGATTTGGAAAAACAGGTGTACGGAGAGGAGACAGATAAAAAAGAATGATATTGGTACTGCAAAATATCGTCCGTTTTATCATTTTGGTATTGATACAAGTATTCGTACTTGACAATATCCAGTTTATGGGCTATATCAGCCCGATGATATACGTTTTGTTCGTACTGTCACTTCCTGTGAAATTCCATCGCGGAGCACTTCTTTTGTTAGCTTTCACAATCGGAATTACCATCGACATGTTCAACAATACGATGGGGCTTCACGCTTTTGCAACTGTGCTGATGGGATTCCTGCGCACACCTACCATTCGCATTTTCGTTTCGTTAGATGAAGGAGCCAACCCAACACCCTCTTTCAGGACATTTGGCGTAAATTCCTATCTCAAATATGTAATTTCTTTAGTACTTTTGCATCATGCCGCGTTATTTTTAATAGAGACTTTCTCATTCTTCAATTTTTCTCTGCTCATCCCGAAGATATTAATCAGTTCTGCTGTAACGATTTTAATTATTTTCGGTGTTCAATCATTAAAGAGAAGGTAGTTTTTTTAATAAAAAGTTTTTATTAACGTAAAGAGGCAATTTTGATAAAATTTATTTTTGCCGCATGCTCTTTTAATATATGGATTGTGAGTAATAAACGTTCGAATACATTAATCAATCAATCGGCTGGAAGCCGATTGTCCCAAAGGCTATTCAAAATTGCAGAAAATATCAAGTTGACATTTATATAAAAAAAGTAACGAAGAACCAATTCGTATTTGAATTTCCAAAAATGTTTTAAGAAATTAAATCATGTCTAACGATAAACTTCAAAATAGAGGAACTGTAATTGCTATCATCATGGTAGTACTTATTTTCATTTATATTTTGCGGCTCTTTTCGTTGCAAATTTTGGAAGATAAATACAAAAAAGGTGCTGCGAGCAATGCTTTTCTAAATAAGACTATTTTCCCTCCGCGCGGCTTGATTTATGATCGAAATGACACACTTTTGGTTTACAATAAACCGGCCTACGATATTGTTTTCATCAATCGAGAAATTCAAAACTTAGACACGAACTCTTTCTGTAATGACCTGAATATCAGCAAGTCAGATTTTGACGAACGAATGAAAGAAGTGAAAAACAGGGATAAGAATCCTTCCTATTCATCGCTCACACCTCAGATATTCATGACCCAGCTTGAGATTCAGGATGTAGCCGCTATTCAGCAGTCTATGTATAAGTACTCCGGATTCTACATTCAGACAAGAACACTTCGAGAGTACAGATATACAGCCGGTGGGCATGTGCTCGGAAGCATCGGGGAAGTTACGCCATCTATACTCGAAAAGGATGACTATTACAATCCGGGTGATTACACCGGCAGAGATGGCTTGGAATATACTTACGAAAAAGACTTGCGAGGTGAAAAAGGGATGGAAATATTGCTGCGTGATGCACGTGGCAGGATAAAGGGCAAATATGAAAACGGCGCGAAAGACGTCGCCCCAAAAGCCGGAACCGACCTGAGAACTACCATCGATATCAAGCTGCAAATTTTAGGAGAAAAGCTTCTTGCAGGCAAAGTAGGCAGTGCTGTCGCCATTGAGCCTAACACCGGTGAAATTTTAGCCATGGTATCTAATCCAACTTTTGATCCATCAATTTTAGTAGGCAGGCAGCGATCTGCAAATTATTACAAGCTGATTAATGACCCGTTGAAGCCACTCTATAATCGATCTACTCAAGCAACTTATTCACCCGGCTCAACTTTCAAATCTTTTCAAGCCTTGGTGGGACTGGAATTAGGAGGTATTACTCCTTCCACAAAATTTCTCTGTAGCGGAAGAGGCTCATCACCCATTCGTTGTTCTCACTCGCATGGCTCGTCCATTACGCTGCTAAACGCGATCGAACAAAGCTGTAATCCGTATTTTTGGCATACATTCCGTCAAACAGTAGAGAAAACCGGATACGGACACAAGAATGAAAACTTCAAAAAATCGTATGATGCCTGGCGTGATTTGACTATGGACTTTGGATTTGGACACCGATTTGATGACACTGATATTTATCAACAAAGTGCCGGGAATATCCCATCTTCGGAGTTTTTCAGCAAAATGTATGGAGAGACCGGTTGGCGCGCGCTAACTATCCGTTCGTTATCCATTGGTCAGGGAGAAATCACTGTTACACCGCTTCAGCTTGCCAATGCAACGGCTGTCGTAGCAAACAAAGGATATTACATCACCCCTCACTTAAATAAGTCGGATTCAATGTTGACACACAGACATGAACTCCCGATTGACAAAGAATATTTCGATATCGTGGATGAAGGGATGTGGCGGGTAAATGAATTCGGAACTGCAAGGCGTTACAAAATTCCGGGAATAGTCGTATGCGGGAAAACCGGAACTGTGGAAAATAACAGAGGAAAAGACCATGCGTTTTTTATTGGTTACGCTCCACGTGAAAACCCAAAAATTGCTATAGCCGTTGTGGTAGAAAATGCCGGATTTGGATCAACATGGGCGGCTCCGATAGCGAGCTTCATGATGGAACAATACTTGCTCAAATCAATATCGAGAGAAGCAGAAGTAGAAGAATATTCAAAAAGAGTGACGAACCCAAATGCGAAGAAATATTAGTATAAAATACTCATTAGATTGGACTGTGGTAGGGATTTATCTCTTCTTAGTCGTATTTGGATGGCTCAATATCTATGGGGCAAGCTATGACTTTGACCAATCGAGTATTTTTGATTTCAACAACCGGGCAGGAAAGCAATTCGTCTGGGTACTTACCGCTTTTGGTCTGGCAGGAGTGATCTTATTACTCGATTCACGCCTCTACAATTACTTCGCTTATGTGTTTTACGCGCTTGTCATACTACTTTTGATCGCTACGATTTTCCTTGCCACAGATGTGAAAGGATCCCGATCGTGGCTCGTTTTCGGACCGGTGAGCTTTCAGCCCGCAGAACTTGCCAAAACGGCGACTGCATTAGCTTTAGCCAGATTCATGGGAGCTTATAATTTTCGGATTAAAGGCTGGAAAGATTTGATCCCATTAGGAATCATCGTCTTTATTCCGTTTATACTCATTGTGCTCCAGAAAGAAACCGGCAGCGCGTTGGTGTTTTTAGCGTTTACGTTGATGTTTTACAGAGAAGGAATGAACGGAATTGTATTGCTCCTGGGCGTGCTCGCGGTCATTCTCTTTGTGCTATCCATCGGGTTCAGCGAAGTGGTCATTCAAGAAAATAGCGGTACACTCGGGATGGTGCTGGCAATGTTTGTGATACTCATCATTCAATATGTCTATGCATTCTTCTTCTCAAATCACAAGCGTGAAGCATCCTGGCTTCTGCTGGGTGTAATTGCTATTGCCGGAATTTCATATTTACTCAACATCTGGTTGCCGATTGACTACGATTATGTCGCAATAGGAACCGTTTTCGCTTCTGCGGTTTATTGGCTCGTTGTTTCCAGGTTAAAACATTTCAAAGGTTACGCGGCTATTTTTTGGATCTCTCTATGTTCTATATTATTCTGTTATTCAGCAGATTATCTTTTTGAGAATGTACTTGAACCGCATCAGCAAAAACGTATAAAAGTACTCTTGAATATGGAGCAAGACCTGCGTGGTGCCGGCTACAATGTCAATCAATCCAAAATCGCTATCGGCTCCGGCGGACTTTTCGGGAAAGGCTACCTGAACGGCACACAGACAAAACTCAAATATGTTCCCGAACAGGATACCGACTTTATTTTCTGCACAGTCGGGGAAGAATGGGGTTTTGTAGGCTCCTCCGTACTTATTTTGATTTATATGTGGTTGCTTTTGCGGATTTTACAAATAGCCAACCGACAAAACAACACTTTTAATCGCGTTTACGGATACTGTGTAGCCAGCGTCTTCTTCTTCCACTTAATGATAAATATCGGCATGGTCATCGGACTAATGCCCGTAATCGGGATACCATTGCCTTTCTTAAGCTATGGCGGCTCTTCGCTGTGGAGTTTTACGCTGATGCTGTTTATCCTGCTGAGGCTGGATGCGGCGAGAAAGATGTAGAACGTCCTGATGCTCTGTTCGAGCCAAAATCTCTCCTACAAAAAACTCCTTTACTTTACTTTACTTTTCATTGTATTAGTTCCGAAGTTATCATTTCAGGACTGCGCCCCATTTCGGACTTATGGATCATTCAGGATACCATATTATCGGGCTATGTCCCCTTTTGCATTTTAAACTACAAATGATCCATAAAGATATATTTTAACAATTAATATTATACTTATTTCCCTTTATTAAAAAGGAAGGTGTGAGTAGTTACAAAAAAACCACTCATTGTTTAAAGTATGTTAATTAATCAATCTTAACAAAGTTTTCTGCGTTACAAATTAAAGTAGAGCTATTGGATTACGTAATAATTACACGAAAAAATATAAATATAAACAAATAAAACCGACACGTAATCGGTAATCTGACGGAAGCACACGAGGGAATGTCCCGATAACTCGGGAGGCTCGTTCTTACTGTGCTTGATGTCAAAAAAAAACACATAATAGAAATGAAATTAGTTATCATAGCCAACAGGCTTCCGGTAAAAATTGAAAGAGAAAACGGTTCATTCATAGTAAAACGTAGTGAAGGCGGATTGGCCACAGGTTTGGGTTCTCTGAATATCGAAACCGAAATGCACTGGGTGGGCTGGCCCGGCATTTTTGTAGATGATCCGAAAGAGAAAAAAGAAATCACCAAAAAGCTGAAAGAGATGAAGTACCATCCCGTTTTTCTGACCGAAAAACAAATACATGACTACTATGAGGGATATAGCAACAGTACGATTTGGCCACTGTGCCACTATTTTTTCTCCTATATCCAATATAAGACAGAATACTGGGAGACTTACAAAGAAGTAAACAAGTTGTTTTGTGAAATTGCTGTCCCTTTTATCCGAAATGATGATGTGGTGTGGGTTCAGGATTATCAGTTAATGCTTCTTCCTAAAAAAATCAGGGATAAAAAACCAAAAGTAAACATCGGATATTTTCACCATATTCCATTCCCATCATATGAGCTTTTCCGGGTATTACCTGAACGTGAAGAGGTTTTGGAAGGACTTCTTGGAGCTGACTTGATTGGGTTTCACACCCACGATTATATGAGACACTTTATCAGTGCCATATACCGGGTCCTGGATCTCAATTGTAACCTGGATGAGGTTACGTTGGAAAACAGAATTGCGCATGTCGATGCGTTCCCGATGGGAATTAATTACGAGAAATATCATGAGGCTCCTACATTGCCGGCGGTGAAAACGTTTTCTGAAAAGCTCAGAAAAGATCTTGGTACCACAGAGAATGTGGTGCTTTCGGTTGACCGACTTGACTATAGCAAAGGGATTATTCACCGACTGAATGGATTCGCCAACTTCATTGAGAATCACCCGGAATATCGGAATAAAGTATCATTGGTAATGGTGGTAGTTCCTTCAAGAGATACTGTGGACAGATATGCCGATTTAAAGAGTCAGATTGATCAGTTAATCGGGAATATTAATGGACAGTACTCCTCACTTGGCTGGACACCAATCTATTATTTCTATCAAAGTTTTTCTTTTAATGAGCTTATTGCTATTTACGATATGGCTGAAATCGCTCTTGTATCTCCGCTTCGTGATGGTATGAACTTAGTGGCAAAAGAATATGTCGCAACTAAAAGAGAGAAAACAGGTGTGCTGATTCTGAGCGAAATGGCAGGAGCCGCTATTGAGCTTCAAGATGCTATTATCATCAATCCGAACGATGTGCAGGAAATTGAAAACGCGATATTGCAGGCACTCACTATGTCTGAGGAGGAGAAAAGACGCCGGTTGGATAAACTTCAGAAACGAGTATCGACTCAAACTGTTAAAAAATGGGCGAATGATTTTGTAGAAGAACTACTCTATATCCGAAAGCAAAACAAGGAGATTTTCCATAAAACAGTGGACAAACTTCAGCTGAAGAAGATAAAAAAACAGTATGACGAGTCTGAAAATCGATTAATTCTGCTCGATTACGACGGCACATTATCTCCTTTCATGAAAAATCCTGATGATGCTGCTCCTTCCAAAGAGCTGAAAGACTTACTTAAAGATATGATTTCGGACGAAAAGAACGAAATAGTTATCAACAGCGGACGAAACCGACAAAAATTAGATGAGTGGTTTGAGGATATAGAAGTAGATTTTGCAGCTGAGCATGGTGCATTTTTCAAAGAAAATGGAGTCTGGCATGAGAATATAAAAGAAAAGATAGAGTGGGACGAAGAAATACTAAATATTCTCGAACACACCATTGATAAAACTCCACGCTCTCACTTGGAGGTGAAAGATTTATCACTTGTATGGCACTACCGAAATGTGGATGTCTGGCTGGCAGAACTTCGTGAAAAACAGCTGATAAATGCTTTGATGGGACCTTGCTCGAGACTGAATTTACAAATAGTACCGGGCAATAAAATCGTGGAAATCAAACCTCCAAACTTCAACAAAGGAAGTGAAATACAACGACTTATGAAAAAGAAAAACTACGACTTTATTCTTGCAATCGGAGATGATACGACTGATGAAGATATGTTTCACGCACTTCCGGAAAATGGAATCAGTATCAAAGTGGGCAGCTTCTCACCTGTCGCAAATTACCGTATTCCCGTTCAATCTTCGGTAATTCCATTTTTTCAGAAATTAATAAAATAGAGCATTCAATGGATTTAATAAAAGAACTAATGCATAAAGATAGTGAATGGTATTTCGTTTTTATATACTTAATATTCATTGTTCTCTTTGCTGTTTTATCGTTTATTTCAAATTATATTTTCAAAATTCTGACAGCTCGGGCAAAAAGGAGTAAAAGTACAATTGATGACTTTATCATCCGATTATTCAAAGTTCCTTCTATCTGGCTGATTTTCACCATATTGTTGAATATATTCAGCTCCATGCTAAACAAGCGAACTCAACTTTATGAAATCACACAAAAGTTGGGACAAGTATTGTTGATTTTTGCAATCGGATGGTTAGTTATTCAGACTATCCGTGCTCTTTTCCATTATTTCCAAAAAAAACTTGATGTCGATCAACCGGATAATCTGTCAGCAAGAAGTCGTCTTACCCGACTCAATATGTTAGAGAAAGTGCTGTTAGTAGCAGTGATTGTAGTATTTCTCAGCATAGCACTAATGACTTTCGAAACATTCAAAGGGCTGGGTGTAAGCCTATTAGCTTCTGCCGGCGTGATGGGAATAGTAGTTGGACTGGCTGCGCAACGAAGCGTCGGGCAAATTTTTTCGGGGGCTCAAATTGCCATTACACAACCCATTAGATTGGATGATGTAGTAGTGATAGAAGGAGAATGGGGAAGAATCGAAGAGATAAATATCACTTATGTGGTTGTAAGAATATGGGATGAAAGACGGTTGATTGTTCCGATAGATTATTTTCTCAATAATCCTATTCAAAGCTGGACAAGAACAAGTTCAAATATTTTAGGAACAGTGTTTTTATACGTCGCATATAGCTTGCCGTTGGAGCCGCTACGTGACAAGCTGATAGAAATCGTCAACAATGACTCGAATTGGGATGGAAGAGTACAGAATATTCAAGTTACGGACAGCAAAGAATGGTACAAAGAAATCCGAATACTGGTCAGCAGCTCGGATTCCTCCAAAAACTGGGATTTAAGGGTAAATGTGCGCGAGCAGCTAATAGACTTTATCAATGAGTTTTATCCGGACTCCTTTGCAAAAATTACAGCAGATAAGCTTGTTCCATACACTCCTAAGGGCGAATAAACTTAGAAATCTGTTTCTCTTCTGAAAGTAACGAAGCCGTATTGATAAATGCCAAATGCGAATAGGCTTGAGGAAAATTCCCGAGTTGTCTCTTGGTGTCAAAATCCAAGTCTTCACTGTAGAGACCGACATGATTCGAGTAAGAAATCATCGATTCAAAAATCCTGCGCGCTTCTTCTTCCTGACTTCGACACGCATCACCC
>LSQX01335467.1_pt1 | contig 13925 bp, 9 predicted proteins | sample 654561 | NCBI WGS metagenome assembly LSQX01 (sample SAMN04489861, study PRJNA283612) | anaerobic digester metagenome | isolation source: 4 biogas reactors fed with cattle manure at either 37C or 55C with and... | place: Denmark: Kongens Lyngby | collected 2014
TTAAGGCAAAAGTGGCAGTTACCGTAATGTCACCCGTTACGCTTGTATCTGTTCTGGTGGCGGTAGTTACATCATCGCTCCACTTGACAAAGTGATAGCCCGTGGCGGGGATGGCTTTGACTTCCGTGCCGTCACTTCCGTGATTCACAGTCTGTGGCGAAGTGCCCTCGATGGCACCGTTTGCCGTGGCATGATAGGTCAGGGTGTATTGAATGATTGCCCACTGAGCTGAATGGATCTTGCTTTCTGCAGGCATGGAGCCGGGTAGTGCCGGAGTCCAGCCATTGAAGGTGTAGCCTGTTTTTGTCGGTGCAACAGGTGCGGACACCATTGTGCCATAATCCTGGGTGATGGGTGCAACTTCACTACCGCCCATACTGTCAAAGGTGATGGTATACTGATTTATTATCCACCTGGCATAAAGCGTCGTGCCCTCAGTTACGGTATCGGTTTCAAATATCCAGGCATTGGTGAGGTCTGCTTCTTTATACCAGCCGGAGAAGGTATAGCCGATCTTCGTCGGTTCGGATGGGGCTGTAATCTTTGCCTTGTAGCGCACTCCGGTGGTATCAGCAACTGTGCTCCCGCCTTTTGTATCAAAGGATACCGTGAACGTGTTTCTGTCGTAGTAGAGTTTCAGCACTAAGCTGCCATCTGCAGCGATGGTACCCGATGCCACCCTGCTTTCGTGAGTTATGTTCTCACTAAAGCCTGTGTAAGTCTTAGCCCCCGTCGTTGCAGTAGTGGCTGTGGCGCCGGTCAGGCTGTCGGTTTCAAATTTAGTGTAGCCTGCACCCGATACATCCTGCTGGTATGCTCCACCCGGTAAGCAGTGTTAGTGTTTGGCGTCCACCTGGCGTAAAGGGTCTTGTTCCCTTTGGAGCCTTGAGGGATGGAGGTTATTTTACTGCCTCCTGTGGATGCGTCAAACCAACCATCAAATGTGTAGCCGGTCTTCGTGGGCACGCCTGGTTCGGTTGCTTTCTCATCACAGCTAACCGTCTGTCCATCAACAGCACTCCCGCCACTAGAATCAAAGGCCACTGTATATTTTGTTGCTACTATGTCAATGTTCACCGTTTGAACATTTGAATCGTTCCCCTCAGGGTCCTTTATCTTATATGTAAAAGAATCACCCCCATGCTTATCATGATCAGCAACATATTTAAATTCATTGTCTCCCGTAATGCTTGCCCTCCCCTTGCTGCCCTGGGTTACAATTTCGAACGTCAGATTCCAATCGGTCCCATTGGTGCTTGACCCATGAGCATATGACCCGACTAACCGGCCGTTAAGCGTTTCGCCAGCATTCACAGTCCAGCCCCGTACATCTGAATCAACCCAGTTACTGTCTGACATATTAAATGTGCTTCCATCGTTTCCACCCATTGAATCAATAACACGAATCCCGCTGGTTTGGTTCAGTTTATAATAAAAAACTAAATTGTCGTACTTGGGATGTGTGCCATCTATCTCCCTATACATCCAAGCCTCAATTTCCTGTTGAGTTAACGAGATTCAGGGGCTATATATCTTAACCATACCCCCAGCGACCCGGAAGTAGTGTAATGCTGACGGTATAAGGTTTTATATGGATTGATATCTTCAGGAAAGATCCACATAGAAATTGTGAAATTCGAATTGCCGCCTATATTGGTATCCTTATTGAAAGGGACAGTTACCATGCTCAGGGAATCTGCCGGAAAACTAAGTGCCTTAACAAAACCCGCAACAGGCAGGGCCTTCCATTTAGTATAAAGGGTTATATCCTCTGTCACTACATCGGTTGCAAATGTCCATTCATTGGTAAATTCCTCTTCTTTGTACCAGCCATCGAAAACATAGCCTTCTTTGGTTGGGTTAGCAGGCCCTACAGCTGTTGTACCGTAATCCCGGGTGATAGGGTCCACATTAATGCAAAGCTAGTGTAAGGTACCGGCAGCGCTAAAGTATTAGTGCCTGATTTTAGGTAGACATCGGTATGAAAATCGCTGCTTGATGCATCCAGCGTTGCGTTTATGATCATGCCACTTCCACTTTGTGCGTCAATAGCAGGCCTAAATTGGCCCCAGGATACTGCATTAACTTTGGCATTTGAGGAAATGTAAATGTTACTGCCGGACGGCCCTAAGGCGCCGCTGCCTATCCCTGCACCATAGTTACCACCCGTGGCATGAAGGGAGCCCATTTCATCCCCCTTTGATTGAGCATAAATTGTTAAACTATTTTCTAGGGGGATACAAGGATACCCGCATTATTATTTCCCGTAACAGCCAGCGATGACCCATCCCCAAGAATGAGATGGACCTGACCGCTAACTGCGATTGTATCAGTTCTGTTGATATTGCCTTCTACGATATACCAGCCTTCATTAAGCGTGGCAATACCTGAGGTAATTTTAGTGACAGATTTGTCCCCCGTATTTTTCATCTGGCCGTATTCATCTATATAGGAGTATCCTTCTACGGCCATAGGCATCATACCCATCATCAGGCTCTCAAGAGGTTCCTCCTCTTCAATATCTTCTTCCGCCTCTGCTGCTTTTATATCCTCTGCTGTCAATTCTACCTGATAAAATGCCGATATCTTTTCTGCCTCCGTATTAGAATCATCAATACCATAAATTTGCAGATAATTGCCAACGGCTACTCCTTCCGTAATATCCATGCCTGATCTATAACCAACAAGCAAATATGCCCCTTCTATTGGAGCTATATCTCCCACATGGGGAGTTCCAACTTCCTCATCTGTTACATCAACAATCAAGCTACCATAGACGTCGTCGACAACGGTTGCTGAAATAGCTCCTGGTGTTGTCCCAGGAGACAAAATGACCGGCAAGCGCTGTACAAAGTCAGCCTCTTTTTCAATATCTTCTCCAACATCCTCAACCAGCTCTACATTCTGATCACTTAAATCATTTGCTACCACTGGTGACACACCAACAAACAATTGTAAGAGCATCGACACAACTAAAGCAAAAGCTAATCTTCTTCGGATTGTTTTTAACATTCTTTACGCCTCCTGTTACATTTACAAATAATAAGTTATAACCCCAAAACATAAACATTTAATCGAAATATTATGCCATTATTCCGTTACCCTTTTACCATAGCCTAATCTGCTGCATTCAAAAATAGTCACCGTCTTCAGGCTTGCTCCATACGGAAGAGAAGTCGATATGTCACAGTAAGGGCAAGTCTTTTCATATGAAACCATGAATAAGGCATCGTTTTTGCGGCAGCACTTCCCCATGCAGGGAAACATTTCCTCATCCACGCCGCAGTCCTTACATGGATTTTTTATTATATCAGCATTCATCTAAATCACCTCGTTTTTATTACCAATCTGTTTATCAACAGAGCCTATTGCTTTTAGATAATTATAAAACACCGGCAATTAACAAAACCGTGAACATAACTGCAAATTTTATGATTTTCGTCTTTTTTTAATCGAATTTTTTTCTGAAAATTTTCCGCAAGCTACCAGAAAATTAAAGAAATCGCCGGTATTTTGGGTTTTGACAATTTCGCCATTTACTGTTCCACGGAGGGGTGACCTTTGGCCTAAACAGGTTGGTTCCACCAATCGTTTTTATTGAGTCCTAAAAAAGGGCATAAAAAAATAGGCGTATGTTCGTTTGAAAAATACGCCTGCTCATTTTATTGAAAATTCCTATCCAGCTGCTTACGGGGGTTCAAATACCTCCGGAATATCTCAAAAAACCAAATCCATCCCATTATCAAATGGATAAGTCATCCTCAAGGTCTTTCATTACAAGAATGAACTATTGTCTATTGTATGCACCTTAACATCCTCAAAACCGTTGCAGCTGCTTCCCCACGGGACATAATATCCCAGGGCGCTAAAAGTTTATTGCTCCTTCCTTGAAAAATGCCAAGTTTTATAAGTAATGCCGCATTTGATTTAAGCTCATCGTCAATACCTTCCAAATCAGAAAAACCTTTTATCAATGAAACTTCTTCTTCTGTGGTCAGGTTAGCTTCGAAGCCTGTTAAAGCCATAACATCTGCTAAGATGGAAATAGCCTGCGCCCTGGTAATAGGCTGTTCGGATTCAAAAGAAACAGTTTTTTCTCCTGATGTAGAAAGATCATCCGGGGTTATGCCGATGGCCCTTTGGATAAGCATCAAAAAGTCAAGCCCCATCATATTTTTGTCAGGCTGATACAGGTTATTCCCTGTTTCCTTCAGTATGTTGGCAGCTGCCAGTTGATTTATGGAATCTTTTGCCCAATGACCGGTTATATCTTTAAACCGTTCAGAATTAGTAATTTTAAAAGTATCTCCCGATTTGCCGAAGGCCAGGATATAGGCACCCTTTTCCACATAGGTCTCAGGGCTGTCTGACATCAGACTATCGTATGCCAAATTGAGTTCAGGAGAGAAGACCACAATTCTTCCTCCTTCGGGAATAGAAAAGCTCACAAGGTCGCCAGACCTCATCTTGCCTGCCTTGTTTTGACCGTTAGAATCAATTTGCAGAATATCACCTTCCGCAATAATTGGTAATTTGGAGGCATCAGAGTAGTAATGGCCATAGTTATAGAGCAATGTCTCCCCTTCGATATTTTGCAGAAGGACTTCAGATTGATCCCTTAAATAGTTGAAGCACATCCAGGTGCCTGTCGGGCTTTTAAGAGCTAACGGAGTATATGTTGCTCCATCATTGACAAATATATATCCCGGTATTTCAGGAATTGTTACCGTCCGAATCATTTTCGCGAAAAAATCATATTGGTTCAGATTTCGGGGAACCCACACCCTTCCTGAAAATGTGCTTGTGTCTATATCATTTAGATTATTTAACTTCTCGTAACTTACAAATCCTGCATTTGAGCTGTCAGGATGAATCATCATTACCTTTCCTTCCGCATGCTCTGCAAAGGAATAGTTTATGCCATCCGGCCTATAAAACCTGCCATTTTCTTTATAAGTTAAAACACCTGCGGGCTTAAAACCTTTACCATCATAGGTTGACAGAGTCATTCCATTTTTATCCGCAGAAATCTCCACCTTCATGATCACGTTATCGTCTGAGGTATAAAATCCCTCATAGCCCTTAAAATAATCCGGAATTTTGGCATCCTGAGGAGGAAGTATATCAGATGATGGTTTTTTCACAATTCCTTTTTCTTCCAGCAGGGCCTGCAATATGGCATCTGCGACAGCTGTAGGATTTGCATTTCCTGCAAAAATAACTGCTACATTTATATGCTCTTTGGGCAAGACATAGAGTTGGGAGAAGTATTGAAGTGTAGCGCCATTTTTCGCCAGTACGTCAACGCCTTGATTCTTGAATTTGTGGACTTGCACATGGTCCCAGCCCAATCCCGCATTGAATAACGGTTCCCCCGCCGGGACTGTTTCGGGGCCATATTGAGCCTTGGTATATTCTTCAATCATGGCTGGATTCAAAATAGTTTCTGATTGAAGAATCTCTCCGTATTTGCAAAGATCAATTGCTGTGGAGGATATTCCTCCGCTTCCAAGGATGTTTACATATTCAACCGGTAACGGCGCTATACTATCTTTTTCATATACTCTTGCAATATTTTGGTTGCCATCTTTAAAGTATGCGCTTGTGTTATCAAGGCTCATCTTATTGAAAATCCTCTTCTCAAGGAAATCCAGGAAGCTCATGCCTGAAACATGCTCGATAACAGCCTCGGCAATTGTGAACCCATCGTTGCAGTAAATGCTTATTTTCCCCGGATCATTCATCAAATTGCTGATTTTTAATCTTTCCAGTGTTTCCTCTACGTAGTTTCTATTTTTTACTGCTGTAAAACCATCTTTAAAATTTGATCCCGGAAAGCCTGAGGTATGATTAAGCAGCATACGGATGGTGATGTCTTTGTACCTGCTATCATTCATTGTAAAATTAGGAATATAATCTGTGACAGGCTTATCCAGTGAAAGCTTACCTTCCTGCTCCAGTACAAGGACAGAAGCAGCTGTAAAGACTTTGCTGATGGAGCCTATGTTAAACTGTGTATCTGTTTCTACTTGAAGGTTCTTAGCGCGATCCCTCAATCCAAAACCTTCTGCATAAACTATCTTGCCATCCACCATGATGGCTGCTGTTGCACTTGACGGTATGCCGGTTGCCAATTCTTTTGCCACAGCCTCCCGAGCCGCATTGATCGATGCTTCATAGCCTTGAGCCATATCTGTTGTAACTGCATAAGCAGAAGGATTTGTCACTCCCGGCAACTGAATACAGGTTAAAAAAAATACCAGGACTATCAATTTAGCTAAAAATATGGGTGACTTTTTCATTTTACCCTCCTAATTATAATTTTTATAAACTCCTTGCAGTCATCCTTAGCAGGCAAGGGCAACAGGCAAGCAGCAGGCAAGAGGACGGCGCCCGGTTCCGCAAATGGGCTGATAAAATTGGAATCAACACGTATCAGGTAGTTGATGCAATACTTACAGGGGTTTATTTTGTTAACACTGTTAAATCTCGCTTCAGGTCTTTTAACGCATAGGTTAGTAGTGTAAGAATGCTCTTTAGATAATCAATTCGTTCCTGTGACGCACCAACTTCCATCTGAAGGTGATAACGAAGGGATTTCTCTTTGGCTATAGCTTCATCATACAAATTCTGTTCTTTTTGTCTAATTTTCTTTCTCCTGAAAACCAGAAAGATAATAAATCCTACTAGAGCTAAAACCCCCTCATTGGTAGTTGATGTCAGATATGGCAGGTGTTTACTCATAATGGTGCTGCCAACATCCTCAGGCGGTATATATTCTTCGGGATTGCTAGATTTTCCTGTACCGTATGCATAAATGGACCGGAAAGAAATGTCCGCATCAGTAGTAGTTTGAATGGTTATCCTAAGTACATTAGCAATTTCGCTACTGCTAATACCCCGAGCCTGGTCTTTTAATGCCATGGACGCCTCGGTAATAACTATCTCAACCGGTTTTAGTGAGCTCATTGTCGCAAAATTCAAATCAGGCAATAACAATTTCTTTTCACTTCCTTCCCTCGCTCTGTATTAATGGGCGGCACAAGGGCGGTTCTCTTGTGCCAATTCATTAGCCTTTCGGAAGCAAAAAGAACGTCCCCTTGCTTCCCATAGTTTAAATCAGGTTGGAGTTTTGGAGCAGCCTTTGCACAATTACTGCTGCTTCTGCTCTGGTGATATTGTCCTTAGGCGCAATCAGCTTTCCACTCCTGCCGGATACTATACCTGCTTTCACACAGGAAGCGATGTTGGCTTTTGCATATTCAGCAGCACTGTTTGCATCGGTAAAGCTTGTCAACAGCTTATCTGCTTCACCATCTGCCAACCCCACTTTCAATCTGGTAATTTTCATTGCCCTGGCGATCATTATCATGGCCTGTTCACGGGTGATCTTGTCATCAGGCCCAAATTTTCCGTTTTCATACCCGGATATAATGCCGTATTCATAGGCAATGGAGACGGCATCATAGTACCAGGTTTTTTTCATAACATCGATGAAGGCATCCTTGCTGCTTCCTGGACTCATAAGCCCGAGCGCCCTGACTACAATTGCCGAAAATTCTGCCCTTGTAATGTCCCTGTCCGGCTCAAACTTATCATCACCTACACCGCTCACCACCAATCTTGAGGCCATATCGTTGATATCTTTCTCTGCCCAGTGCCCCTCCAATGTCCTTAAAGGTTTTCGGGCCATATATGACCGAGTATGACGCTGTTGGTCAGGCTGTTGATTTTGGCATAATATTTGCCGTCTATCATTATAATGGCTGTAGGCACATGAGAGAAGGTCCCGTCGGAATTCAGAATAACACCTGTCGTAATTTTGGACGGATCGACGCCTTCAGGTATCGCAATCATCCTTTCTACATATGTGCTGAATTTGGAAACCTCCACGGTCTTGCTTCCGCTTGAGCAGGTGATTTCAAATTCAATGGGCTTAACGATAATTTGATAATTATTTTTGTTCGCGGTATCTTCAACGATTTTTACAGTATCCGCGGCAGGTTCAGATATCTTTATGCTTACCGTAATATCCTTCAATTCCACCTGTTTTCCGAACTGCCCCGAAACGGCGTCAATATTTATTTGAGATACCGGCAGCGTATACGTAGCTCGCGATGTTTTAATTTCAAGAACAGCATCTTTGCTTTCCATGTTCTTGACGGTATGGCCGTTCAGAGTCCCGATGACAACATCGGCACCGCTCATAACCGGAATGGTTACAACTGCATTGTTGCCTTCCTGTTCCAGTCTTTCTCCCACTTTTTTATCATCCACAACGATGGTTGTAATTGTTTTATCGCCTTCCTGGGTGGTCGTTGCCGTAGCGACCGTTTCCGACTTGCCGTTGGCATTATTCGTACTTTTCGAATTCGAAGGAGAACCAAGCGAATTGCCATTTCCCGCACTGGGAATGGGTATTACATCAATGTTCACGACCTGAGTATTTGAATATTTGCCATCAGGGCCTTTCACCCTATATGTAAAAGAATCATGTCCTGCCTGGTTCATATCATGGGTACAATATTCAAATTGATTGTCTCCGGTAATTGTTGCTGTTCCCTTTTTCGCTTGCTCTACAATTTCAAAGATCAAGTTCCAATCATTTCCGTCATTACTTGCTCCCTTGACGTGTGACCCCACCAATTCGCCAATAAGAACCGCACCTGCTTCCACCGTCCAGTCCTTGACATCTGATGCAATATAGTTCAAATCTGTCATATTGACCATAGTGCCGTTATTTGATCCTTTAGAATCAATAATAGTGGATCCGCTTTTTTCGTTTAACCCATAATAAAGTACCAAATTATTGTATTTAGGATGTTTTTTATCTATCTCCCTGAACATCCACGCTTTGATTTCATCAGGGGTCAATGAAGTATTCCAAAATTGGATTTCATCCATTCGTCCACTAAAGAATTGGTCATCCACAGATGTGCCGCCTATACTAATATTACCTTCATAAGGTACCGCTGATTGGTAGCGAACATTGTCCAAAATCATTTCATTATACTTTATCCCATTGGCATAAAGTATAATCTTTTTTCCCGACTTGGTAAGGGCCACATGAGTCCATCGGTTCATCGGTATCATGGTAGTGTTAGATGGTGGTATTCCGTTATTCCAATCCCATACCCATTGCCATCCGCCCAAGCTGCTGCGTGCATCAAGCCCAAAATATAGGTATCCTTCGTTGTCATCGAGTTTTATATATCTCAACCATATCCCTGAAGTTCCAACACCCGTATTATACTGGCGATACAAGGTTTGATAAGGTTCATTTTCATTTGGATATATCCACATAGCTATACTAAAATCCGTGTGACCGCTCACGATCGTGTTGGAATTAAACGGGATATCAAGCCTGGCCTGAGCATTTGCAGGAAAGTCAAGAGCGCTTTCAAATCCGGCAACAGGATCGGCATAATCCCGGATATTTAGAATAATTCTTTTGCTCTGAACATCTCCGTAATATATATTTATTAATGTTTTATCCGGTTGTACAGTAATGTCTTTGCTTTCTTTTGCCCTTTCCGCAAAAAATCCCGTTAGCCCTCCACTGTTGATTTCGTGTTCTTCTCCCTCGAAACTTATATAATGTGTATTGTCAGGGGTTAGTTTCTGTACTTCTAATCTTACATAAGTTAAATCAACCCCGTTGATACTATTATATCTAATAATTGGTGCTCCGGTGGCACTTACCCCATTTCCTATATCTTCAGCACCCTCACCCCCGGTGGCAATAACTGTAGGATGATTTTTAATAATTACAGTGCAGCCTTTCCCGCTGAGCCCGCTTCCTATTCCCGCACCACCAACGCCTCCCGTTGCTGTGATTATCCCGCCGCTCAAAGTAATATTGCCACCGTCACTATCATCTCCGCCCCCAATGCCTGCACCGCGAGCACTGCCGGTAGCTGTGACCTTACCACCATTTATTGTAATAACTCCGCCGGAGCCTTTCGCTCCTCCCCCGATACCGGCACTGCCAAAACTATTGTTTGTTGCTATAACAGTACCGCCGTTGATGGTTATATTGCCGCAATTCCCTTTGCTTCCGCCGATTCCCGCAGCATAGAAATGTCCGGTGGCGCGCAAGGTACCCATTTCGTCTCCTTCCGATTGAGCAAAGATGGTCAAACTATTGCCTTCGGAAACATTGATGCCCGCATCAAAGGATCCGCTAACGGTAAGGGATGAATCATCTGCCAGAATTAAATATACATTACCGTTTACAGTGATTGTGCCGCTTCTATTGATATTGCCTTCCACAATGTACCAGCCGTTATTAAGAGTGGCTGTTTCCTGAGTGATTTTAGTGACATTGTTAAACCCTATACTTTTTACTTCTCCGTTTTCGTCGGTATAGTTTATTGGAGCGGGTATTATGGCTATATACACGGTCTGAATATTAGAATAGTACCCGTTAGGATCTTTAACCTTATATGTAAAAGTGTCATTGCCTGCCTGGTTCATATCTATAGCACGATATTCAAATTTATTATTCTGAGTAATTGTCGCTGTTCCCTTTTTCCCTTGCTCTACAATTTCAAATCTAAGGTTCCAGTCAATTCCATTTTTACTTGAGCCGCCAGCATATGAACCGATCAATTCACCTTTAAGAATTGAACCTGCTTCCATTACCCAATCCCTTATATTCGAAGCAGCATAGTTCGCTTCCGACATGTTAATCATTGTTCCGTCGTGCGAACCTTTTGAATCGATAACGGTGGAACCCCTTTTTTGGTTGAGTTTATAGTAATAAACCAGATTGTTGAATTCCGGATGCTTGTTATCTGTCTCCCTGTACATCCAGGCCTTTATTGCATCAGCGGTTAATGCGGTGTTCCAAAATTGGATTTCATCCATTTGTCCGCCAAAAAATTGGTCGACAAAAGGCGTACCGCCAAAACTGATATCACCTCTTAACGGCGCGAGCGCATTGTAGCGCACGTCATCTAAAGTCATCTCGTAATACTTTGTCCCATTGGCATAAAGTATTACACTTTTCCCCGACTTCGTAAGCGCAACATGCGTCCATCGGTGCATGGGAATCTTTGATATATTGGTTAATGATGCTTCATCATTCCAGGGGAATGCGTTTTGCCAGCCTTCATTTAGCTTATTAAATCCAAAGTATAGGTATCCTTCATCGTTGTTGTGTTTAATAAATCTAAAATCCAAACCTAAACGCCCGGCAGTGTCTCCTTCCTGACGAAATAACGTTTGGTAGGGTTCATTTTCTTTCGGGAAAATCCACATAGAGATGGTAAAATCCGCATCGCCGCTTATCTTGGTTTCATTATTAAACGGGACACTAATCATGCCTTGGGAATTCGCACGAAAATCAAGCCCATTATGAAACCCGGCAATTAGTTTGGCATAATCATTAGCGTCAATGGTTATTCTAGTGTTTTGAACATCTCCGGGATCAATGCTGATTAAAGCCCCCATGGGTTGCAAATAAATGTTTTTGCTTTCTTTTGATCTTTCCGTAATAAAACCCGTAAGCCCACTGCGGTTGATTTTATGTTCTGCTCCACTAAATGATATATAATGGGTCACGCCGGGCGAAAGATTTTGCACCTCTAACCTGGTATATGTTAAATCGGTACCACCCGCGCTGCCGCGCTTAACAGGGGTTGTTCCCGTACTGCCGCTTCCGTTTCCCATATCCGCAGCGCCTCTGCCCCCGGTTGCAATCACTGTGGGATAGTTTTCGATAATTATGGCGCCACTATTTCCCATATACCCACTTCCTATGCCGGCGCCGCCGTAACCCCCTGTCGCTGTGATTGCTCCGCCACTCAAAGTAATATTACCACCGGCGCCACTACTTCCACCTCCGATTCCGGCTCCGCCATTTAAACTATCCGCCGATGCAAGGACCGTACCACCGCCAATTCTTACATTGCCACCGTTGCCATAGACACCTCCGCCTATTCCCGCACCACCATCGTAACTGATGGCTGTGACCGTCCCCCCGTTGATCGTAACCTCCTCACCATGTCCACAGCATCCTCCTCCGATACCGGCCCCACCACGTTCTCCGGATGTGGCGGTGACTATTCCGTTATTAATTATGACATTGCCGCCTTTGCCGGCAAATACTTCACCGGAACCACCGCCTATTCCCGCGCCCATATAACCGCCCGTAGCCTCAATCCTTCCACCGTTAATGACAATCTTCCCGCAGTTTTGCGCGTTTCCACCGCCTATACCCGCCGAGGTATAACCGCCAATGACATTAAGGGAACCCATTTTATCTCCTTTTGATTGAGAATAAATTGTTAAGCTATTGTTTTCTTTAACATTTATACCCGCAATTTGATATAACCCTTTAACGCTAAGGGATGAGTTTTCCGCAAGAATTAAATGAACATTGCCGTTTACGGTGATTGTGCCGTTTCTATTGATGTTGCCTTCTGCAATATACCAGCCCCCATTAAGAGCGGCTGTCTCCGGCGTAATTTTAGTGACCGTATTGGTCCCAGTAAACTTTATATTTCCGTTTTCATCCAGATAAGCATGTCCCAATGTCACCATAAGCTCAGTATCTGCCCTCCGGTTCCCGAAGGCTTCTACCTGCTCAGCTTTCCCTAGATCTTCCCTTAGATCTTCATCTGCCTTATCTTCTTCTTTTATATCCTCTTCCGTCAGCCCTACCTGATAAAAGGCGGCTATTCGGGCTCCTTCTTCCATATCAACATCATAAACCTGTAAATAATTACCTGCCGCTACTCCGGCGGTAATATCCGCACCTGACACATAGCCTTCAATCAGATTATCCCCGGCTGTTGGGGCTGTGTCCCCAATCCTGGGTGTTGCAATTTCCTGCTCTGTTATATTAACAAACAAGTCCCCATAAACATAGTCGGTAACCGTTGCTGAAATAGCCCCTGGTGTTGTCCCAGGAGTCAAAATGACCGGCAAGCGCTGTACAAAGTCAGCCTCTTTTTCAATATCTTCTCCAACATCCTCAACCAGCTCTACATTCTGATCACTTAAATCATTTGCTGCCACTGGTGACACACCAGCAAATAACTGTAAGAGCATCGACACAATTAATATAACAGTCATCCTTTTTTGAATCGTTTTTAACATTCTTTACTCCCCCTATTCCATTCACAAATATTAAGTAATTCTCCTGAACATCAACATTTAATCTCAACATTATTTCATTATTCCGTTACCCTTTTGCCGTAACCTAATCTGCTGCATTCAAAAATAGTCACTGTCTTCAGGCTTGCTCCATACGGAAAAAAAGCCGATATGTCACAGTGCGGGCAAGTCTTTTCATATGAAACCATGAATAAGGCATCGTTTTTGCGGCAGCACTTCCCCAGGCAGGGAAACATTTCCTCATCCACGCCGCAGTCCTCATCTGGATTTTTTATCATATCAGCATTCATCTAAATCACCTCGTTTTTATTACCAATCTGTTTATCAACAGAGCCTATTGCTTTTAGATAATTATAAAACACCGGCAATTAACAAAACCGTGAACATAACTGCAAATTTTATGATTTTCGTCTTTTTTAATCGAATTTTTTCTGAAAATTTTCCGCAAGCTACCAGAAAATTTAAGAAATCGTCGGTATCCTGGGTTTTGACGATCCCGCCATTTACGGTTCCACGGAGGGGTGGCCTCTGGCCTAAACATGTTGGTTCCTCCAATCGTTTTTATTGAGTCCTAAAAAAGGGCATAAAAAATAGGCGTATGTTCGTTTGGAAAATACGCCTGCTCATTTGTTTCCTCTACGTAGTTTCTATTTTTTACTGCTGTAAAACCATCTTTAACATTTGTTCCCGGAAAGCATGAGGTATGATTAAGCAGCATACGGATGGTGATGTCTTTGTACCTTATCATTCATTGTAAAATTGGGAATATAATCTGTGACAGGCTTATCCAGTGAAAGCTTACC
>LSQX01106222.1_pt1 | contig 13923 bp, 11 predicted proteins | sample 654561 | NCBI WGS metagenome assembly LSQX01 (sample SAMN04489861, study PRJNA283612) | anaerobic digester metagenome | isolation source: 4 biogas reactors fed with cattle manure at either 37C or 55C with and... | place: Denmark: Kongens Lyngby | collected 2014
TAATTCTATGAATAATTCAGGATTAATATAGGCGTAAATGCCAATAGAATATTGGTAAATTTTGTTGTAATACGTCAAATTGTTTAGCGGAGACATCCTGGCAGCATTTTTTTTGATTTATGGAGAGCAGGATTTGATGCTATAATTTCACATAATATATCATACTATTTCCATATATAAACCTTTAAAAAAAAAAGCAACACCTTATGACATCCATGTCACAAGGTGTGTCTCAACCATAAGCTATAGAATTATGAATAGACCATTCTACATCCGCCTGCCATTTCTCCTTATAAACTGGGGCAATTTACCTTAGTGATATTCACATAATTGCATATTTTTTGAGAAGGGTCTGATCTCACAATTTTCTTCACCTGATTTTATTATTTTTCTATAGACCCCAAAAGGATTAGGTCGGGTTAATTGTGGCAAGCGTATGGGATGAAGGGGGATTACTGTCTGACCTATTTTATCTTAAGATCAAAACCCTTTTTACGAACAACATTCAGTATTTCCTGGCGCTTAGGATTGGCTTGATTGAATCTGGCAACCACCTGATTGCTGAAACTATCAACCGATCTGTCTGGATCTCTAAGATCATAGTATGTACGCATTTCCTCATCGTATTCTTTGATTTCATCGAGATAACTTTCAAAAACTCTATAGGTGTTATCAAAAACCCTAATCTTCATTTCCATTCTGGGTTTTAGCTGAGGATTTTGATTGGGATACCCTATACCAAGACCTATAACCGGGAAGGTTAACTCAGGCAGTTTTAGAAGTTCACAAATTTTCTCTGGATCATTTAGGATGCTTCCTAAATAAACTGTTCCCAGACCCATAGATTCTGCAGCCGTTACAAGGTTTTGAACCATGATACATGCATCGGTGAATCCTGCAAAAAAGCGGTCCATATCTTTTGCGTTTTCTGCCAAACAATTCTTTTCTTTTGCTATTTGACTGTTCCTATATTGATCTACAATGAAAATGAGAAGTTCAGTGGCTCGTGCTACATACTCCTGATTGCAAACCTTGGCAATCTTCTTTTTCATTTCCGGATCTGTAATCCGAATAATTGAACAGGCCTGCATACCGGTAGATGATGCTGTATGCCTTGCGACTTCCATTAATTGTTCAAAAACCTCATTAGGTACCTTCTGATCCTTATACTCCCGGATTGTACGATGTGTCAGTTGTTTTTTAATCGTTTCATTCATATCGATCACCATGACCTTCCTCTGCTTTTTTTGACACTGTTAAGTTGAAAATATTTATTACAATCATTATACCCAATACCCGTTATTCCTGGCAACCGGCTGGTTTACCGTCCCCAAATCTGCTACTCTTGATTAAGGATAAATGAAACGGTAAAAAGTCCTTCCGTACAATTTCAATTATCATAGCCTTTTGCCAAGAAAAATATCCGGTTTTCCTATTCCATTTGCATCAGGCATAACCCCGATAATTTTATATCCCATCTTCAAGTAAAAACCGGTTTGATGAGTGTCGGGAGTAAAATCTCTAATTTTCCCCGGTAAATCATCATATAAATCAACATTGGCAAGAGATGTCTCGCCATCGTCTCTTTCATCGTCGGCACCCGCATATATTGTCAGACCACCCTGCTTTCTTGCTTCATCCTCCAAGGCTGTAACAATTGCCCTGCCAATACCCTGCTTCCTCTTATCACTACGTACAGCCAACGGATGTAACTCAAAGACATTTCCATTGTACACCGGGGCAAGTATACCACCCCAACCGACCACATTACCATCTTCAACAGCAGCCAGCAGGGTATTTTCCGGTATCAGTCGCTCTTCTATTTCTTCTAAAGCCTGTTGAAGGGTTGGCCAACCAATTGGAATACTATCAGTCAATATTTGTGCTGCTTGGATTATCTGGGCTCTGTCTAGTTGAGCCATATTTACAATTTCCATTTAAACCCTCGCATTCTTTTATCTTAATATGCCATATAAGATCCGCTGCATTTTTGCTGGATAATAAATAAGGGGATATCATCCTGCTTCTTCTCCCTCATGATGACATTATAATATATAGAGAAGACATAATTCCATTTTAAATTGCTTGAAAATAGAGTATTATATTATACAAGGAGGTTGATAATATGGTCAAAATAACATTTATGGGCGCTGGCAGTACAGTTTTCGCCAAAAATGTACTTGGTGATTGTTTAACTGTTGAGTCATTAAAAGATAGCGAAATATGTCTTTATGACATTGACGCTGAGCGTCTGAAGGAATCTGAATTAATGCTCCAAGCTATAAATCGAAATATTAACGATGGTCGTGCAACAATCAAAACCTATCTGGGAGTAGAACAGCGTAAAGATGCACTAAGATCGGCAGATTTTGTTGTTAACGCCATTCAGGTGGGTGGATACGATCCTTGTACAATTATCGATTTTGAAATCCCCAAAAAGTACGGGCTCCGGCAAACAATTGGCGATACTTTGGGTATCGGCGGTATTATGAGGGCACTTAGAACAATTCCTGTTATGGATGATTTTGCCCGGGATATGGAAGAAGTTTGCCCAAATGCCTATTTCTTGAATTACACAAACCCAATGTCCATCTTAACAGGATATATGCTTAGGTATACCCCTGTTAAAAATGTTGGTTTATGCCATAGTGTACAGTCTTGTTCCAGCTGGCTGCTAAAGGCACTTGGAATGGAAGACAAGCTTGAAGGCCGCAGAGAGCTGATAGCTGGAATTAATCACATGGCATGGCTTCTTGAAATTTACGATAAAAATGGTGTTGATTTATATCCTGAAATCAGAAGAAGAGCAATTGAAAAGAACGAAAAAGAGAAGCACAATGACATGGTAAGATATGAATATATAAATAGGCTTGGCTACTATTGTACAGAATCCAGCGAGCACAATGCCGAATATAACCCTTTCTTCATTAAGAGCAAGTATCCTGAACTGATCGAAAGATTTAATATCCCATTGGATGAATATCCAAGGCGTTGTATTCATCAGATAAAAGATTGGGAAAATCAAAGAGAAGAACTTGTTAAAAACCCAACCTTGACTCATGAGCGTACAGGTGAATATGCTTCTTATATAATAGATGCAATAGTAAATAATAAACCATATAAAATAGGCGGTAATGTTTTAAACACAGGTGGTTTGATAGAAAACCTGCCGCATGAAGCCTGTGTTGAGGTACCGTGCATGGTTGACGGAATGGGTATTAACCCCTGCTATGTAGGCAAATTACCGGTTCAATTGGCTGCAATGAACATGACAAACGTAAATGTACATTTGATTACAATTGAAGCCGCCGTAACACGAAAGAAAGAACATATCTACCATGCTGCCATGTTAGATCCCCATACCGGTTCCGAGTTAACCATTGATGAAATTGTCAATATGGTGGATGATCTGATTGAAGCCCATGGTTCCTGGCTGCCCGAATACAAATAATATGCTAATGATGTAAACAAGGTTTACTGCATCAAACCGCTCACGGAGTTAACCATGAGCGGTTTTTCAATATCACCTATACATTAAATAATGTGCTTTGCCCTCCATCGCGAGCCTGTCACCAATTTGGCGACATGAAAAACACAGCCGCTGTGCCTGCCCGTTTCCAGAAATATTTATCGTATATCGAACCAATAAACATTATTTTCTTTAAAGGCCTTAAAACCGGCCTTTTCTGCCAGCTTTCTGGATGCCAGATTTGATTCCATGCAATCCCATTGGGGTATTAATCCTCTTTTCATACATTCATTTACAAATTCTACTGTTAAGCAATATCCCAGTCCTTTATGTCTGAATTCTTCCTCAGTTTCAATGTCTATTGCAAGAAGGTTCTTATACCTTGCAGTTCCGACAATCACCGCAACAATCCGCTTTAAGTATGTAATACAAAATGCCAGGCTTCTATCACTAAAATCATCAATCTTTTCCCAGGATTCTAATATTCTGTTAACTAAAAATTCTTTATTATCATAATCGCCTTTGAATACTTTATTCAAAAAATCATTATTGACTTTTTGGATTGCGAAACCCCCGGGTAGAGAATGACTGGATATAATACGTTCTGTCTTTCTATATGAGAATTCTCTTTCACTTTGTATTGCCTTATCCTCAAAGATTTTTACGATATATGGTTTTAAATCCTCACTCTCTATTGAGAATTCGAAATAACTAATCCCTTCTTGCCTTAGGAAATTAAAGATCTCCTTCTCTATGGCCTTCTTAAGCTCTATATATTCATTATCATTTATTGTACTTCCCAAAAATGCAAGGCTGCCTACAGGATATGAATATACAATTGCAATCCGGGGATTATCTAAATCATCAACCCACAAATTTCCCTTACATTCGCCTACCACTATTCCTGAGAAACTGGGGCAATTATCATTAGTGATATTCTCATAATTATATAATTTATTGCAAAGGTCCAATTTTATCATTTTCTTCTCCTAATTTGACATTAAATTTACTAAAGACACAAACGGAATTACAGCCTAACAGCTTAAAAGTATTTAGGATGATCCAATTATCTTCACATAAAACTCCCTATTTCTAGGACCATCAAATTCACAAAAGTAGATTCCCTGCCAGGTACCCAGCAAAAGCTTTCCGTCCTGGACTATCACTGTGCAGGAAGAGCCCATCAGAGAAGCCTTTATATGGGCGTGGGAATTCCCCTCATAATGAAGGTATTCTCCATGGACAGGATACGTTTTGTCCATTGCTGAAATCATATCCCGCACAACATCCGGGTCAGCATTTTCATTTATTGTGACTCCGGCTGTTGTATGGGGTACATATATGACTGCGACACCCTCACGTACATTGCTGTTTTTGACCTCATCGACGACCTTGTTTGTTATGTTGATGAACTGCTGCGGTTTTGTCGTTTGAATATTGTGGAGCATAGTGCAAGCCTCCTTATTTCATCATAACTTGTTAAGAGGTTTGGAGGTTCCATTCCTCCCCCTAAACATCAATGCCCAGGAACTGTTTTACTAAAATACCAACTATAAATGATAATCCTGCTACAGAAAGACTAATAGTGGCCATTTCTAAGAATCTCTTTTTAAAAGGCAAATCCTTTGCTACAGATATATAATAAGTAAATGCCAGTATTATAATTACTACAACTAATAACATTGTAATTAGAGCAAATACATATTGATTGCTTGGAAATGCTATATATGGCAATACTAATAAGACAACTGCAAAAATATACATAACACCTGTATATAATGCCGATTTAGCAGCATTTGAATCGCCTTCAGATCGGGCCGACAGGTACTCGGAGGATGCCATTGACAATGTTGCTGATATACCTGTTATCAGGCCTGATAATGCGACCAGTCTGTTATCCTGTAATGCAAAGCTTAATCCAGCCAATGTGCCTGTCAATTCCACCAATGCATCATTTAGACCTAATACCATTGAACCTACATATTGTAATCGTTCTTCATCAAGCATATCTATAAGCGCTTGTTCATGCATTTGTTCATCATGATATATTTTGCTGGCCGCAGGAACTTCTTCAGCAAGCCTATTATATAATTCTTGTGATCCTCTTTCTCCCTTTTCCATTATCTTGATAACAAAAGTATATCCCAATAATATGCTAAGTAAGGAATATATAAAGACCTTAAATTTTTGGGGTTGGAGTTCCTTTCCAGTGTATCTACTCCAAATTTTACTATGCATCCCTTCTTCTTTCCCAATTCTCTCTAAAATCTCTTTATCTGATTGTTTTTTTACCCTTTTGGATAGATTGGAATAAATAGCCTGCTCCGTAACCTCGTTTTGTTGGAGCTTTAGAATAATCTGTTTTGTTTGTTCGGATATTTCAGTATTCTTTTGCATGATTACCACCTGCCTTAACCTATAAATTTCCTATCTTGAATAATCTTTATTAAGCTGTACCTAAATATCCTTTATTTATTCTTTTTCCTTAATCATGACCAGTAATTTTTCTAACCTTAGGAGCAATAATATATATTATACACATAACAACAAAGTAAATGGCCATAGAAGAAAACGATTGTATGGATTTCTATTGTCCTATCAAATATATACGAAATTAATGCATAACATGCCCCATACCCAACCGTAATAAACAGGTTTTCAATTAACTTGTTCCTGAAGCCTTACTTTTTGTTTTCCCGAATATCGCAGAAGAATCCGGCATAGGGAAATGTGTACAACATTACCGGTGTGCCGAATCTATCGACAACCTCACCTTCTACTGTTCCATCAATAATCTGCTCAGCGCCTTCAATAAGCCTTGCTATTAGTTCCGGGTAGACCGGGAAGGACCCATGCGACGGATATATTGTGTCAAACTCGCCGACATACTGGGACAACTTGTTCAGGCTCTCAACATACAGGGACATATTTCTATGTTCCTTAAACATAAAAATATGTCCGTCCTGAACGCTGTCTCCTGCAATAAGCACCCTGCTGTTTATATCCAATATAGCTATACTACCAGGTGTATGTCCAGGTATGGAAATGATCTTCAGTGGTCGGTTTCCAAGATCAATGATGTCATTGTTCTTTACAGGCAGAATAATTCCCGACCCATCATGTGCTCTATAAAGATCTTCTTCGTCAGGATGCATATAGAAGGTATCAAAACCGCTGTTCCCCGAAATATGATCCGGATCAGCATGCGTGTTGAGAAGCGCTATTGGCAGCTTTGTGATACTTTCTGCAATTTCTTTTGCATTCGGTGTATTCCTACCGCTGTCAATAAGCAGTGCCTTTTCTGTCCCAGCCAATAAGAAAAATCGTACACCGTTATCTTCGATCCGCCAGGCAGAATTGTTAATTTGAATGATGTCAGCCATTAATATCCCTCCAAATTAGTTTTTTATCTTATAACCACAACAGTGGTTTAGTTGGGTCATGTTCACAATTTCGATATGTTCCTATGTACCCATTTGTCCAATGACGTTGCAGGCAGGATCGTTGCCCGGTACCATGTGGCTAATCGTCAGCTTTATGTCGTTGCGGATGTAAACAGATACGGATATGCCTGTCGTACTATACGTCAGCATGCGAAACGACTGCGTGCAGTTAGCGGTTTGACATCCTACCTTATCCCATGCACAAATCACTAAAGCGGAGTTAATAAATTGCAGGAAATTAATAGGATGGGTTTATTTTTACTTATTAACAGTTAATTTTGGTTGGTTTCCCAAACGACAACTTTGTTGCGGCCATCTTCCTTTGCCTTGTATAGCGCCCTGTCGGCAGCTTCAATGAGCTCATCATGCTCTATCCCGTTCTCAGGAATAAGGGATGCTACACCCAGGCTAACTGTTATGACGTTTTTTATTTTCTCATTTTCTATCCCCAACTCTTCAACTCTTTTTCGAATTTCCTCGGCAACAACTGCCGCTCCCTCCGCAGTGGTATTCATGAGCATTACCACAAATTCCTCACCACCGAAACGTGCCGCAAGATCACTCGATCTCTTTATTACAGCTTTTATGACCTCTGCGATTCTAATCAATGCTTGATCACCTGATAGATGGCCGTATGTATCATTGAAAAGCTTGAATCTATCAATGTCTATCATAATCAGCGCCAGCGGCGCCCCTTCCCGCAGACTCATTTTCCAAGCCTTATTATATTCTAAGTCAAAGGCTCTCCTATTCTCAACAGAGGTTAGCCCGTCTATCATCGAAATCCGTTCAAGCTTCAAATTCGCATCTCTTAACATCTCATTTGTATGATGGAGTTCCTTTGTTCTCTCTTTCACTCTATCCTCAAGCTGCTTACTTATATTTCTATATTTTCTTACAAAATATAATGCAACCAATGCTATCAGTAATAAGAAAATGCTTGCGGAACGCAGGTAAAAAATCTGTAAATAATCTTCGGTTAGGTATATCACTCTTTTCCCTCGCCACCGTTCCATAATTTTATCAACAGTGCCATCATCAGTTATTTCTTTTAGCCCGGAGTTAATCAAAGACAGCGTTTCGATATCCCCTTTTCTAACAGCAATCCTCGAGTACTGGGTATCAAGAGGCGGATCTACTATCTTTATGTCAGTTATCCTGCTATTGGCAAGCTCATATTCGCCAATCCACCGGTCTACAATAATTGCATCCAGATCCCCTGTGCTTAAGGCTTTAAAGGAAGTATTCCAATCATAAATTTTATCAATATCTATTGCTTCATATTCTCGAAGCAACGTATTCGGATAACCACTGGCCTCTACTCCGACACGCTTGTTTTCTAAGTCCTTAATGCCCCTTAATGCCTCGTTTCCTAATTGAACGAACAAGGCAAATTCGGATTTTAGCAGAGGAATTGAAAAATCATAAAGTTCATCTCTCTCGGGACTTGGATTGATTTGAAGGAGCCCGTCAGCATAACCATCCAGCACCATCTCTTGTGCTTGCTCCCAATTTACTGTCATAACCATAACATCATAACCAATCCTATCCCCGATAGCCTTAGCTATATCAACTGCTACGCCTTTAGCCCTTCCGTTGTCATCGTACACGATAGGAGCCAGGTCTTCATTTCCCAACAAAATCAGTGTTTCACGGCTGTCATCATCCACAGCAGACACGCTTAAAGGGAAGAAGATAATTGATAAGATAAAAATAGCAGAAATAATACAAGTCTTACTCTGTTTACTAATTGTTCCCACAACCCCACATCCTCGGATACATTTTACACCAATTGTCAAGTATATCAAGCCTGTCTCTTAAATGAGCTTTGCTTTTTCGTCTAACCTTTCCAATTCCAGCAGTTATTTGACCTTCGTTACCTACGCTCTTTGATACAAACAATACCACAAAATATTCTTCCGGAGACAAAACTCCCTATGAGGTACAATAAGACTAACTTATGAGGTACAATAAGACTAACTTTAGAATGATTAGTATGTCATTCTTTCCGCTAGATGACTATGTCCATTTTCCTTCATTTAGTTCAAATGTGAGTCGAGTTGATGGAATTGATGTCTATGGGCTATTGCCGGGACCATCTGTTCACGGTAACATATCAACAGGTTTGTCTGCTTTTATGAAAATCAACGTGCGAGGGAATTTATCGCCATTGGTATTTGTAAAGCTTTTATTCTAATTATAACTCTTTGTAACTACGGAGTCTGGATTCCTGGATTTCTTGCCATATGAATCCATCGAGATTATCATACCATTTATGAAACGGATAATTCAAGCCTGACCCCCTTGCTTTTTTGATAATAAAAGTCAGGTAATCGGCTTTTGTTTATGAATAAGACAGGCAAGCCAATTCAAACATTTGAAATGATGCTTCATACTTTTTTATCCTCTATTTATATGGACAATTTAAGTATTAAAAAAGGACATACAAAAAGCGGGGGTATCTTTTTAATAAAATACCCCCGCTGACTCAACTCTAGTCTATAGCTTAATTCTGAACATCCCGTGTCGATTGCAGTAGGAGTAAATCCATTTCACACGGTTGATCTTAAATCTTGCATCGGCATTACCTTCCGGATACAACTTCACTAACTGCACACCCTGATCTGATACAGCTGCAAAAAACGAAAGAAAATGTTCCTTTGTCATCGGATGATCGGCAATAACATAGTGCTCATCTTCGATCTGTTCTACATGAACTACATGATCATCATCCTGTTCTTCTGCCTGAACTGGTGGAAGTGAGATACCGCAGCAGCTGATCACTGCCTCACCAGTAGCTTGTATTATATTCCCGCAGACCGGACAAACATAAAAGTGAACTTGGTGCATGTTGAACGCACGATTCCTGTTTTGAACGCTTTCTCCGGCAAACAGTTCTATAACCGAAATATCCAGTGCCTTAGCCAAAGGTTCCAGCAGCGAAATATCAGGCAGGCCTTGCCCTGTCTCCCATTTACTGATGGCCTTACTACTAACATATATTTTCTGTGCCAGCTCTTCCTGTGTCATTTTTTTATTCTCACGAAGCCTTCGAATAACAGCTCCGGTAACATATTTATCCATTCCTAAATCCTCCCTTACAAGGCTATCTTAACACCTGTCTAAGGGTTCAGCAACCTACGCTCCGTGGAATAAAAATTTCTATTTTATAAGAACACCGAGTATATTTGAATATACTTATCATGAAAAGGTACAACAATTTCATTTTTACCGGATACTATTTCCAGCGGATTAGTACAATCCTATAGTGCCAATCATACTCACTGTCAGCTGCTCCATATAGGTAGGTTGGATGTCATATCCATGGCTTCCAGCTAATCTTGTTTAGCTATAAAAATTCTTTTTTGGCATAGCCAATAGAAAATATATAGGGTAAGATTAGGTGTAAAGAATGGTATAGACTACTGGAGGGAAGCAAATGGGTTTTAATTCAGCTAAATGGGTAAGAGCAGGGAGCTGCGAAGCTCCATACATACGAAAAACTTTTATGGCAAGGGACTTTACTGAAGCAAGGATCAATATATGTGGCCTGGGCTTCTTTCAATTGTACATCAATGGGGATCGTGTATCGGATCATGTCCTCGTTCCTGCATGGACAGATTATGAGGACAGAGGAAAACGCAGACTGCTTTATCCGATTAATGACAAATTCACACATCGCATTTATTATCTGAACTATGATATAACTTCATATCTTGTAGAGGGTCAAAATGGTATAGGGGTTCTTTTAGGCAATGGATGGTACAACCAAAACAAGCGAAACGTAGAAGGAGATCTTTGGTATAACAAGCCAAAGCTCATTTTTAGCATTATTTTAAAAACTAAAACCGGCGAAGAATACGTGGTTTCTGATGAAACTCTTAAATGGACTCAAAGCCATGTTATAGAGAACAATATATACTTCGGTGAAAAACATGACTTAAGCCTTAAACTACCAGATTTTAGCCTTAGCTCATTTAACGACGGCAGTTGGGAAGCGGTTTCAATACTAGAAGACACCCCCTCCATTATGGAACTTCAAACCTGTCCTGCCGATAAAAAAATTCGCACAATAAAGCCCACTATAGTTAAGGAACTTAACGACTCTATTATTTACGACTGCGGTGAAAACACTGTGGGATGGGTTAAGCTGGAATACCAAGGCGAAGATGGAGGCTCTGTCAGGGTAACACACGCAGAAGTCTTAACTGAAGACAACAGTTCTCTGTCCTATAACAGTGCCGGTGGGGATGACCAGATTCAAACGGATACATATATTAATATTCCGCATAATGCTATCCTGGAACCGGAATTTGACTGGCACGGTTTTAGATATTTCCAGGTGTATGGCGATGCCAGGCCTTTAGAAGTTGTAGTTGTACATACGGATATACCTGTTACCTCTTCCTTTGATAGCGATAATGAAATGCTCAACTGGCTATATAAGACCATGATAAATACCTTTTTATGCAATGCGCATCTAGGGGTTCCTTCTGACTGTCCCCACCGTGAACGTCTTGGATATACAGGGGACGGCCAGCTGGTTTGTGACACAGGTATGCTGCTTCTGGGAAGCCGTTTGTTCTACAAAAAGTGGATGCAGGATATTGCAGACTGCCAGGATCCCAACACTGGTCATGTTCAGCATACGGCACCGTTTTATGGTGGCGGAGGGGGCCCTGGGGGCTGGGGATGCGCCATAGTGGAAGTTCCATACAGGTATTATAAGCATTTTGGGGACAAGGTGATACTAGAGAAGTATTATCCTCATATGGTCAAATATATTGAATATCTCCACAGTCGTTCGGAAAATGGACTTGTAGTTTCAGAAGAAGAGGGTGGCTGGTGTTTAGGTGAATGGTGTACTCCCTCTCATGTATTGCTACCCGAGCCCTTTGTAAACACGTACTTTTATATTAAGTCTATGGAGCAGATGAAGGAGATTGCAGCTGTACTGGATATCCCCTTCCAGTTTGACCATCGGATTGCTTTTTCCAGACAGGCTCTGATAGATACTTACTACGATGAAAAAACCAACTCCTTTTGCGGGTCAGTGCAGGGAGCAGATGCTTTTGCCTTGGATTTAAACTTGGGTGATGCTGAGATGCAAAAGAATCTAGTGAAGAAATATAGGGAAACAAAGGTTTTTGATACAGGTATTTTTGGTACTGATATTCTCATTAAGGTATTGTTTGAAAACGGATTTGCTCAAACGGCATTTGACTTGTTGACACAGGATGGGTATCCATCCTTTGCTTATATGAAAAATAATGGAGCAACGACATTCTGGGAGGACTGGCACGGTAAGAGTTCCCACAACCATCCTATGTTTGGTGCCTGTGTAAAATACCTCTACTATGGTTTGCTGGGTATTAGGCAGAATGAAGGCAGCACAGGTTTTAGCTCCGTTACCGTTTCGCCTCAATTTGTAGACGGACTTGACCATATAAAGGGTGAAATTGAAACAGAATCCGGTAAGATAGCTGTTGAATTAACCAAAAAAGGTTCCACAGCTGATTGCCATATTTTAATTGACGGGTCAATTTATGCCAACTTTAAATACAATGGGGATTGCCGTAAGCTGGTTAGAGGTGAAAACCATTTTTGCATTGAACTATAACTAATAACCAAAAGGGTTGGGTGTTATAATTCTACCGCCCGTTAATCCCAATTCTGCCTGTGTCAGTCGAGTTGGTATCCGTATCCCTGTTAAGTATATGGTTGCCATTTCTGCATTGAAAGTGAAAGGAAAAATGAGTGCTCGTTCATATTGAGAATAAAAATAATTGTGAAATAAGACAAGTGAAACTGTCAAAACAGATAGAATAGCCCATATTGCTATGATATAATTATTGAGACTATAAAATGTAGTTTGAAAATTTAAAATAAATCTATACAGGAGGCTATTATGAATCAAAAGGATGATTTTTATAAAGATAGAACAGAACAAGAAAGGGAAAATCGTCAACTTTTGCTCAAATCCTACATCGATAGGCTGAGTCAAGGTGAAAACCTGGAAATCGTTCGCAAGGAATTCGTTGAGAATTTCGAGACCGTTGAAGCATCAGAAATCGCTTTAGCGGAACAGGAACTTATAAAGTCAGGTGTACCCATCGATGACGTCCAAAGATTGTGTGATGTTCACTCCGCACTCTTTCATGGAATGACCCAGGAAGAGCAAATAATTAGCACGGTAGATAAACAAGATGAAAAAACTGCCCTGAACCTTGGAAACATTCCCGGTCATCCCGTCCAGGTCTTTATGGATGAGAATGACATTCTTGACGCCCAAATCAAGAACATTCGGGAGTTAGCCAAGGGAGATTATACAGACAGACTTCAGGAAGAGCTGAGAGTTTTGCGTCTTAACTTAAGAGCCCATTACTCAAGGAAGGGCGACCTTATATATCCATTACTCAATAGGACCTATAACTACTCGGGTCCATCCGATGTCATGTGGGGGGTTGATGATGAGATTCGCGACGATATCGCAGGTGTCGTTGGCTTAGGTCCAAAACTTCCTGACTTTGAAGAAGTCCTTGAAAAAGTCCTGACCCGGGCGGAAGAGATGATTTACAAGGAAAACAATATCCTTTTCCCTCTTTGTGCCGATGTATTCTCCGAAGAAGATTGGATGAGAATCTACTATGAGCTTTCCAACTACGAAAACTTCTTAGAAGAAGGATACCAGATTTGGAGTCAGGCAGAAGAAAAACGTTCAGAATTAAAGGTCATTGGTGGTAAACTGGCTAGAGACCACCAGGAAGAAGTCGATATGAAACAGGATATTGTACTCGGTTCAGGCCACATGACTGTCGAACAAATTCTGGGCGTCCTTAACGCTATTCCTATGGAGTTGACCTTTATCGATGATGAAGATACAAACAGATTTTTCTCAGATCATACACCACGTTTCAAACGTCCGGATATGGCCATTGGCAGGGATGTTCACTCATGTCATCCACCTAAGGTTGACCGTATGGTTAGTAAGATCATTGAGGACTTCCGTGC
>LSQX01041403.1_pt1 | contig 13922 bp, 10 predicted proteins | sample 654561 | NCBI WGS metagenome assembly LSQX01 (sample SAMN04489861, study PRJNA283612) | anaerobic digester metagenome | isolation source: 4 biogas reactors fed with cattle manure at either 37C or 55C with and... | place: Denmark: Kongens Lyngby | collected 2014
GTATATAACTCGATATTTCTGCACACGTACAAAACCAAATTTCAACAGATGAGCATAATACTTATCAATCTTTTGGAGGTACATCTGCTGCTGCTCCGGGAATTGCAGGTGTTTCTGCACAGTTATACGAAGTTTACAGCCAATTGAATAATGGCGACCATCCATCTGCAGCGTTGATTAAAGCTGCATTATTAAACACAGCCAATGACGCAGGAAATGTCGGTCCCGACTTTAAATACGGTTGGGGAATCGTCAATGGATTGCAAGCAGCAAAATTAATTGAAGACGAACGCTATTTGTTAGATAGTATTTCTCAAGGACAGACACAAACACACACGATAACTATTCCCGCAGGAGTTACTCAAGTCCGTTTTATGCTTTATTGGAGTGATAAAGAAGCTACAGCAGGCGCGAAACCTGCCCTTGTAAATGACTTGGATTTGACAGTGACAGATCCTGCAAATACTACCTTGCTTCCTTGGGTTTTGGACACCACGCCAAATCCTGTAAATTTAGATACACCGGCCACAAACGGAATTGACAGATTGAATAACATGGAACAAGTTTTAATAAACAACCCGGCCGCCGGAAGCTATACAGTAAATATTAATGGATTTAATATTCCTTTTGGACCTCAAGAATACTTTCTGGTTTATGAAGTAATTGAAGAAAATTTAAACATCACGTATCCTATTGGAGGAGAATCAATGATTTCAGGACAACTCTATTATCTTCATTGGGATGCAACGAATGTAACTTCAGACTTCGAGTTGTATTTTTCTGATGATAACGGAGCAACTTGGGAATTTATAGATACTGTTCCTGCTGCTGACAGATTATACCAGTGGAGAGTTCCGCCGATTTACAACGGACAGAATTTAATTAAAATCGTATCGGGAATCCATGAAAGCATCAGTCCGGAAACATTCAGCATCGGACGATATCCATCGGTGATAAATGTTTCAAAAGTCTGTCCCGATACTTTATCTCTTACCTGGACTCAGGTTCCCAATGCAGACGCTTACGATGTATATCTTCTCGGTGAAAAATATATGGAAATCGTAGGAACGACTTCAAATACAACTATTGATATTCCAATTACCAATCCCGATGAAACGTTTTGGTATTCTGTACGAGCCAAAAATACGGTTACAGGATGGGTTAGCGAGCGCGCACGAGCCAAAGAACATTCTGATGGAATATTTAATTGTAGTGCCGTAGGAATAGAAGACATCTTATTCGAATCCGAAGTAAAAATCTATCCGAATCCTGCCAAAGATGAGTTTACAATCAAATATGGAGAATTATTTACCGGAAATGCTACCATTCAAATCATCAATAATTTAGGACAAGTATTAAAACACCACCATTCATCCAACTTGAATAGTGATACGTTTAATATATCAGATTTGGCACAAGGAATTTATTTTGTAAAGATAAGTTCCGGAAAGGCTGAAGTAACTAAAAAGCTTGTTGTCGAATAATCTTTAAGTTTTTATTCAAAATCACAACAGCCGAATGACCTTTTGTTTATTCGGCTGTTTGTTTTTAAACAATTTCTAATTTCTACCGCATCATTTATTTGGCAAAATTAAATTACTATTCTTATATTGGTATGTTTAAATTCTTTCCTTCGGGAAAATTAAATATTAGTTTTTTTGAAAAAAGAAATAGGTAGATTCGACAAAGCAGATTTCCCTCTTTTAAACTTATATGATATCGATGTGAAAATCGATACAGGAGCATACACTTCCTCCATTCATTGCAAAAACTTAAAAGAGGAAAACGGCTTGTTAAAATGTAATTTTTTGGATTTAGACCATCCTGATTATCACGAGAAAAAATTTGTTTTTGACAAGTATGATAAAAAAATCGTCAGAAGTAGTAACGGCATTGCTGAAGTTCGTTACCGAATAAAAAGTAAAATCGTTCTTTTCAATAACACATACGATATATTCTTAACTTTAAGCGATAGAGAAGAAATGCGTTTTCCCGTACTTTTGGGGCGTCATTTTTTAAAAAACAAGTTCATTGTTGATCCCGGAAAATCCTATCTTTCTCATAAACAAAAACAATATAATTAAATACATATTTTGTAGAAATTCAAATATCACTTGTTCCACAATGAATATTAAAATCCTTTCGACCAATGCCAACCTTTATTCGACCAAACGTTTGGTTGAAGCTGCCAAAAAACGCAAGCATAATGCTGAAGTGATAAATCATGTAAAATGTGATATTGTTATTGAGAAAAAGAAACCGATGATTTATTACAATGGTCGTCAGATTGAAGATGCCGATGCAATCATCCCCCGGATTGGAGCCTCTGTCACTTTTTACGGTACCGCAGTAGTGCGTCAGTTTGAGATGATGCGTGTTTTTACCACTACCGAATCTCAAGCGCTTGTTCGGTCGCGTGACAAACTTCGAAGTCTTCAGGTATTGGCACGTGCCGGATTGGGCTTGCCGAAAACAGTTTTTACAAACTATTCAAAAAATATAAAAGAAATTATTACTCAAGCCGGCGGCGCCCCGGTTATTATCAAACTTTTGGAAGGCACTCAGGGCATTGGTGTGATTTTGGCTGAAACCCGGAAAGCAGCCGAATCGGTTATCGAAGCATTTAACAATCTTCAAGCACGGGTAATTGTTCAAGAATACATCAAAGAAGCCAAAGGTGCCGATATCCGTGCTTTTGTCGTGGACGGACGTGTGGTAGGCGCTATGAAACGCCAAGCTAAAGAAGGTGAATTCCGATCCAATCTTCATCGTGGCGGTACGGCTACTGTTATAAACCTAACCGATGAAGAAGAGACTGCTGCGCTAAAAGCTGCCAAAGCGATGAGTTTAGACATTGCCGGCGTTGACCTCTTACAATCGGCGCGGGGACCGTTAATTCTGGAGGTAAACTCATCGCCCGGATTGGAAGGAATCGAAAGAGCTACGGGAAAAGACATTGCAAACGAAATCATTAAGTATATCGAACGAAATACCTAATAATGCGTAAGAAAAAAGATCGTGACCTAATTATTCTCAATGAGCGAATTGCCCTTGGTGAAAGTAAAACTTTAGATTTTAGCATTTCGAAGCTTTTTACGACCACCCCAATTGAAATTCCGATAATTATCGAACGTTCCAAAACACCCGGTCCCACAGTACTGCTTACCGCAGCGCTTCATGGAGATGAAATAAACGGAGTGGAAATTATTCGCCAGATTATTGCCAAGAAATACAACAAACCCAAACGAGGAACCGTCATCTGTATTCCCATCGTCAACATTCTCGGATTTCTTAACGGCAATCGATTTTATCCCGACGGGCGCGATTTAAATCGGGTGTTTCCGGGCACAAAAAGCGGTTCTTTGGCAAGCAGAGTTGCCTATCATTTCACCAAGGAGATTCTGCCGCACTGTGACTATTGCCTCGATTTCCACACCGGTGGTGCCAGCCGGCATAATGCCCCGCAAATTCGCATTCATCCCGGAGACGAACAACTTTTAGAATTGGCTAAAATATTTAATGCGCCTTTTACGATTTACTCGCCGTTGTTAGATAAATCCTACCGAATGACTTGTGCCGATAGAGGCATTCCATCTTTACTTTTTGAAGGCGGAAAAACCTTGGAAAACAATAAAGAAGTTGTAAAAGAGGGCGTCGATGGCGTTCTCCGGTTTTTTCACCATTTGGAGATGTTAAATAAAAAAACACCACCGCCTGCCAAACACAAAAAAACAGTTATTATTTCAAAAAGCAAATGGATTCGTGCCCAGCGCAGCGGTTTGCTTCATATTAAAATTCCTTCTGACAAACACGTTGAAAAAGGTGAATTGTTGGCTACAATTACCGACCCTTACGGAAAAATGCGATTCAAAGTAGCTGCACCAAATGAAGGATTTATCATCAACGTAAATCAATCTCCAATTGTCAATCAGGGCGATGCTATTTTTCACATATCTACTGCAACGGTGCCCTATGATTAAATAAGATTATTCAGAACTTTTTAAAATCATTGCCGAAATGGACAAAAAGCAATTACGAAAATATTATAAAGAACTTCGCAACAAACTTTCAGAAGAGAAACGCGAAGAAAAAAGTTTGAAAATTGCCAATCGCTCGCTTGAACTTCCGATTTGGGACAAGCTTTACTATCATATTTTTCTGACTATCAAAAAACAAAAAGAAATAAACACCGATTATCTGCTGCAGATCCTTCACGGAAAAGACAAAAATATTGTAGCCTCAAAGTCTGATTTCCATACGAATGAAATGATTCATTATCTGCTTCAAGACAATACACCATTATCTCTTTCAGCGTATGGAATCCCGGAACCGACAAACGGAATCCGGTTATCACCGGAGGTAATTGACATTGTTTTTGTTCCGCTTTTGGCCTTTGATAAAAAAGGACACCGAATTGGCTATGGGAAAGGATTTTATGACCGGTTTTTAGCCAAGTGTTCTCCAGAAACAATTTTTGTGGGTTTGTCTTTTTTTGAAGCTGAAGAAAGTATAGCTCACGAACCGATGGACATTCCATTGGATTACTGCATTACTCCTGAAAAAACGTACTCTTTTATAGACGTGTCTGAAGAAGACTTATGATCGCTTTGCTAAAAGGCACAAGATTTAAGACCTGTTCGTGAAGCAATGAGGACCAACGGTTTATGTTTAATTTAATTGAAAAATTCAACTCATATAACGACTTCAATGAATTGAGATATTTATTTTTTTCTTGAATAAGATAAATGGAAAACGAGAAAAAACAATGACTATAAAGTTTCTTCTTTATCAGCTACTTCCTCTTCTTTGGGGAATGCTTTTTTATTAAAGACAAGTAGAATTCCAACAGCTATGCTAATCGCGGTATCGGCAATATTAAAAACCGGATCAAAAAAGGTGAAATATTTCCCTCCTACTATGGGAATCCATTCGGGGAGGGTATCGTGATATAACGGAAAATAAAGCATATCAACCACTTTCCCATGAAAAAGGGTGCCATATCCTCCTTCGGGCGGAAACAGTGTGGCAACTTGCTGATAACTGTCACTAAAAATGACTCCGTAAAAAACAGAATCGATGATGTTGCCCATTGCTCCTGCAAAAATAAGAGCAATACAAAATACGAGAATGCCCGGAGCTTTCTTTTTGATGGAATTCCAAAGCCAATAACCGATTCCTATGATTGCCACAATCCTAAAAAGTGTAAGGATTAATTTACCGTAGGCGCCCGGTATTTTTGCTCCCCAAGCCATGCCTTCATTTTCGACAAATAGAATTCGAAACCAATCAAAAACATAAACTTCTTCTCCGAGAACAAAATTTGTTTTAATATAGATTTTACTGACCTGGTCAACTATCAAAATCAATAAAATAATCAATCCTGCTTTCTTTAAGCTCATACATTTTCCTTTAGCCTACACACGAAGTAGGTTTTTGATTGTTGCAATTAAAACAGGTTTACTTTTGCATGTTCTTAGCTTCAATACTCAAAGTTGCATGAGGAACTAATTTCAGACGTTCCTTGTTGATTAACTTTCCGGTCACTCGGCAAATTCCATACGTTTTATTTTCGATTCGAGCCAATGCATTTTTTAAATCGCGAATGAATTTCTCCTGACGAATGGCCAGTTGGGAATTTGCTTCTTTACTCATGACTTCGCTTCCTTCGTCAAACGCTTTGAACGTAGGAGATGTGTCATCAGTTCCGTTGTTGCTGTCATTCTTATATGAACTTTTAATCAATTCCAACTGTGCGGTAGCTTTTGCTATCTTTTCATTTATCAACTGTCTGAACTCTTCCAATTCGGCATCAGAGTATCTTGTTTTTTCTGTCTCTGTCATAATCAAACTTTTTTAATATTAATATACGTTTTTATTCCGTCAAATGTAATTTCCGTTCCGTTTGGTAAAGATGCAACAAATTCCAATGTATTTGCCAAAGTCTCTTCTTTAATATATTGAATATTATTTTTCACGGCTTCATTTAACATGTTATCTTCTTGAATTGTTATTTCAATTCTGTCTGTCACTTCAAATCCACTGTCCTTACGAAGATTTTGAATACGATTGACCAACTCTCGTGCAATTCCTTCATTTTTCAATTCCGGGGTTACGTGAATATCCAACGCCACAGTAGTCCCGTTATAATTTGCAACCAGCCATCCTTCAATATCCTGCGAAGTAATTATCACTTCAGACAGTGCCAAAATAGTACTTTTTTTGTTAAGAAAAACTTCAATTTCTCCTTCTCTTTCCAGCGTGGCAATTTCTTGTTGTCCAAATTCGGAAATAAGTTGGGCAATTTGTTTCATCTCTTTTCCAAATCGCGGTCCTAGAACTTTAAAATCAGGCTTTATCTGCTTGACCAACAAATCGTTGTCTTCATTAATCAATTCAATCTCTTTTACGTTGACTTCTCTTTTAATCAACTCTGAAACGGCCAATATTTCTTCCTGCTCCGATGCATTTAATACCGGAATCATGATTTTCTGAAGCGGTTGTCGCACTTTTAGCTTTTCTTTTTGTCGAAGCGATAAAACCAAAGATGAAATGGTTTGTGCTTTTTTCATTTTGCGTTCCAGCCCGTTATCGACTAAATTTTCATCCGCGACCGGAAATTCGGTTAGATGGACTGATTTTTTTATATTTTTTTTCTTTTTAACCGTTTCTCTTAAATGTTTAGTCAAATCTCTGTATAAATGTTCGGAATAAAACGGAGCTACCGGAGCACATAGTTTGGCAATTGTTTCCAAACAAGTGTATAAGGTTTGATATGCAGAAATTTTATCCTCGTTGTATTTCCCTTTCCAATAACGTCTTCTTCCTAAACGAACATACCAATTGCTCAAGTTTTCTAAAACAAAATCAGCAATGGCACGTGTTGCTTTCGTCGGCTCATAATCATCGTAATATTCATCTGTTTTACGAATTAGCGTATTCAATTCTGATAAAATCCAGCGATCAAGCTCCGGACGTTTTTCGATTGAAATATCTTCTTCAAGGTATTCAAAATTATCCAAATTCGCATACAGGCTGAAAAAGCTGTATGTATTGTAGAGCGTTCCGAAAAGCTTGTTTCTCACTTCTGAAATTCCTTCTGAATCAAATTTTAGATTATCCCACGGATTGGCATTGCTAATCATATACCAACGTGTGGCATCGGGACCATATTTTTCTAAAGTTTCAAAGGGATCCACCGCATTGCCCAATCGTTTGCTCATTTTCTGCCCCTCTTTATCCAGAACCAAACCGTTGGAAACTACATTTTTATAAGCTACATCATCAAAAATCATCGTTGCAATAGCATGAAGCGTATAAAACCAACCGCGTGTTTGGTCTACACCTTCGGCTATAAAATCTGCTTTTCGCCACGTATTCGCTACCTTTTCTTTATTTTCAAATGGATAATGCCACTGAGCATAAGGCATGCTTCCGCTATCAAACCAAACATCTATCAAATCGGCTTCGCGATACATGGGTTTTCCTTGTTTGGAAACAAGCACAATAGCATCTACGATATTTTTATGCAAATCGACTTGATTGTAATTTTCATCAGAAAAATCATTTTCTTTAAACTCAGAAAAAATATTCTCAGTCATGAATCCGGCATCAACCGATTTTTGAATTTCTTTCTTTAATTCTGCAACCGATCCGATAATCAATTCTTCTGTTTTGTCTTCCGTTCTCCAAATTGGTAAGGGAATTCCCCAATATCGCGAACGGGATAAATTCCAATCATTCGCATTGGCAAGCCAATTTCCAAAACGACCTTCTCCGGTTGCTTTGGGTTTCCAATTAATTTTTTTATTCAATTCGTACATGCGGCCTTTAAACGCAGTGACCTTGATAAACCACGAATCTAACGGATAATATAAAATCGGTTTGTCGGTACGCCAACAATTTGGATAACTGTGCACATACTTCTCTACCTTGAACGCTTTATTTTCTGTTTTTAATTGAATGGCAATTTCAACATCCACCGATTTGTCCGGTGCTTCTCCATCATCATAATATTCATTTTTGACATATTTCCCGGCAAGCTCTTTCATTTCCGGACGGAATTTCCCTTGAAGATCGACTAAAGGAACAAGATTGTCGTTTTCATCTTTAACCAACATCGGAGGAACGGGTGGAACGGATTCTTTGGCTACTTTCGCATCATCTGCACCAAATGTGGGTGCGGTGTGAACGATTCCTGTTCCGTCTTCAGTTGTTACAAAATCTCCGGATATGACGCGAAAAGCATTTTCCGGATTTTCATATGGCAATGCGTACTCCATCAATTGTTCATAGCGAATGCCTACCAACGCTTCTCCTTTAAATTCTGTTACTATGTAATAGGGAATTTTTTTCGCTCCGGAATCGTAATTTTCAATTTCGTTTTCCTCAGAAACTTCTTGATATTTTCCTGTAAACTGTGTAGCGATGAGCTTTTTAGCCAAAATCACCTGAATGGATTCAAAAGTATATTGATTGTAGGTTTTTATCAGTACGTAATCAATATTTGGTCCCACAGTCAGTGCGGTGTTGCTTGGAAGTGTCCAAGGCGTCGTGGTCCACGCTAAAAACCAGATATTTTTATACGGTTTCAAAAATTCAGGAAGCGTTTCTTCTATTGCTTTAAACTGCGCAACAACCGAGGTGTCGGTAACATCTTGATACGTTCCGGGCTGATTTAATTCGTGAGAGCTTAATCCCGTGCCGGCTTTTGGTGAATACGGTTGAATGGTGTATCCTTTATAAAGTAAATCTTTGTTGTAGATTTCTTTTAACAACCACCATACACTCTCCATATATTTAGGTTCATAGGTAATGTACGGATTGTCCATATCGACCCAATACCCTATTTTTTCGGTAAGATTGTTCCAGACATCAGTGTACCGCATGACGGCTTTTTTACAAGCTTCATTATACGCCTCAACCGATATCTTTTTTCCGATATCTTCTTTGGTAATTCCCAATTCTTTTTCAACACCAAGTTCTATGGGCAGTCCGTGCGTGTCCCATCCGGCTTTGCGTTCAACTTTAAATCCTTTTTGGGTTTTATACCTACAAAAAATATCTTTAATAGTTCGCGCCATCACATGATGAATCCCCGGAAGTCCGTTTGCTGACGGAGGCCCTTCAAAAAATATAAAAGGTTCTGCATCTTCTCGAATGGAAATACTCTCCTGAAAAATACGCTCCTTTTTCCAAAAATCAAGTATTTCATCGGCAATTTGAGTAAGATTAAGTTGCTTATATTCTTTGAATTTTGCTTCCATAATATAACTAGTGAATTAAGGTGTGCAAAAATAAACATTTTATATGAACCTCATTCTGAATATTCTTGCGATACTTTTAGATTCTTATTGTTGATTTTTTCTAAATCAACAGTTACAGGGATAAAAAAATCCTGCAATCTTTCGAAAGCAGGATTCTTTTTTGTTGGCCCACTAGGGCTCGAACCTAGACTCTTCTGAACCAAAATCAGACGTGTTGCCAGTTACACCATGGGCCAGTTCCTTAATGCGGATGCAAATTTATAATAAACTTTGATACTTCCAAAAATTCGAGTGAAATAAATTTTAGCCATTCCTCTTTGAATAAAATCACTGCTATCGGGCAATTTGCAGCGCGCTCAAAACTTCTACTATATTACTATCGATTCCGGTTCTGCACCCAAACTTATTAATGCTTCTGTAATTTCCTCGGTAAAACTCTTTGGACCACATACATAAAATCTTCTGTCAAAACGACCGATGGTTTCTATCAAAAACTTTTTGTCAATTTTTCTCTCTTTAAATCCAATGACGCCTTCGCGCGTAAATACATTTAGGTATGCCGGACCCAACATTTGGAACAGTTCTTCTCCCAAAATCACATCGTCTCTTTTTTGATTGGAATAAATCAAGGCGATTTTTCTCATGTTTCCGCTGTAATGCAAGGCTCTGAAGATGGCAATAAAAGGGGTAATTCCGGTACCGCCCGCCAGAAAAATTCCCGGTCCTTTGTAATCTATAGATCCAAAAACTTCGTGCATGATGAACTCATCACCGGCATTTAAAGTTCCCATTTGCTTAGTCACGCCATTGTGTTCATCATAAATTTTTATGATAAACTCCAAGTGAGGCCATGCATTTAAAGAAGTAAACGTAAACGGACGTCGTTTGTCCTCCCATCCCGGTTGATTGATTGACAGATACGTGGAATGTCCGGGTTTGTAAACAAAATCTTTCGGTTTTTCCACAACAAATTGCTTCACATTGTGGGTGAGATAACTTGTTTTTATAATTTTTAAAGTAATCATGCGTTAATTTTTAACGCTAAAGTAAATGAATTGAATCTGTATAAAAAGAATCTATGTTAAAAAAAGAAAGAATACCGATTCATGAAGGTCTAAAAATCATCAATTACGCGTATTTCAATATAATATACTTAAATTCGCAATTTCTAATTTAGCCGGATTACATGCAACAAATTAATTTTATTAAGTGGAATAAAATCACGGGCTGGTTTGTTTTTAGCATCGCTCTTATCACCTATTGTCTGACTGTTGAACCCACCTTGAGTTTTTGGGATTCGGGAGAATTTATTACAACTTCAAGTAATCTGGAAGTAGGCCATCCTCCGGGAGCACCACTCTATCAAATGATTGGTGCATTTTTCTCAATTTTTGCTCCGGATGCAAGCTATATTGCACTCGCCATCAACTTGATGTCCGTTTTTGCAAGTGCTTTCACCATTTTATTTATGTTTTGGTCGCTTACTATCTTAATTTCAAAGATGGTCGGTTTGCACGAAGCGATTGACAAAACCCGTGCAATTGCAATCTTAGGAAGTGCAGCAGTAGGCTCATTGGCATTTACTTTTACCGACAGTTTTTGGTTTAGCGCCGTGGAAGCCGAAGTATATGCCATGGCAATTTGTCTGATGTCTATTTTATTTTATCTCGGTTTACGCTGGGAACAAGACATGAATACCCCACGCGGAAACCGATGGCTGATACTTATTGCTCTTATTATCGGATTATCCTTCGGAGTTCACTTTATGGCATTGCTTGCCATTCCGGCAATTGTGTTTTTATATTATTTTAAACAAGTAAAAAGAATAACTCCGCTTAACTTTATCATTGCGTGTATCTCAAGTGCAGCCTTACTCTTGTTTATTTTTATATTTCTCCTGCCGACGACCATGAAACTTTTCAGTTCGTCGGAAATATTTTTTGTGAACACAATCGGACTGCCATTTAATAGCGGAACCATCATAGCTGCACTTATTTTCATAGGACTCTTTTATTATTTTTTAAAGTATACCCGAAAAAAAGGATTGGTTCATGCCAACACATTAATTCTTTGTTTGCTTTTTATTTTTATAGGATTTTCATGTTGGTTGATGCTCCCCATACGTGCGAATGCCGGAACGGTGATAAATGAGAATAATCCTTCAGATGCACGGGAATTATTAGCCTATTACAACCGCGAACAATATCCGGAAACGTCTATTATTTACGGTCCCATGTTTACGGAAACCTATGTCGGATTGGACAAGAAAAACCCGTATAAGGACGACAAACCAAATTATGAAAGAGATTATGAACTTAACAAATACGTCATTGTAAACAATTATAAAAACGCTCTACAAAACACAGAAGATTCCCAAAAAGGTTTTTTACCGCGGATGTGGAGTTCGGAACACAGCACAAATTATCTGACCTATACAAACGGATTAGAATTTTCCATAAAATCTGAGTATTTGGACGAACCTCGTTTGGTAGAATTGGTAAGTAATTTTAAAAATGCCTTCAGACAAGGAATGGTCGATGCCGAAGATTTTCACGAATTTTTAAAAGAGTATGGAGAATTTTTAAACATTGAACCGCCTACGTTTTTCCAAAACTTAAAATTCATGTTCGAATACCAATTCGGATATATGTATTGGCGTTATTTTATGTGGAATTTTGTGGGACGTCAAAACGATATTCAAGGACGAAACAATATTCTAAACGGGAATTGGATAAGCGGGATAAAGTTTATCGATGAAATGCGCTTGGGAAATCAAAGTGATTTACCGGAAGTGGTAAAAAATAACAAAGGACGAAACACCTATTATTTTCTCCCGTTAATTATAGGAATTATCGGTTTTCTGTTTCATTTTAAAAACGACCGCAATAACTGGTGGGTTTTTATGGTTTTTTTCTTGTTTACGGGAATTGCCCTAAAAATATATTTAAATGAACGTCCGTTTGAACCTCGTGAACGGGATTACGCATTGGTGGGAAGTTTTTACGTGTTCGGAATGTGGATAGCCATTGGTGTCTATGCGCTTTTTGATTTGCTTAAGCGCCATCTTAAACCCCGAGTGGCACTTCCCGTGGTTCTTTTTGTGACTACCCTGGCCGGTCCTGTTTTGCTCGCTTCTCAAAATTGGGATGATCACGATCGAAGCGGAAGATATACCGCATTATCAATGGCTAAAAAATATTTAGATTCTATCGATCCCAACGGTATCATCTTTACCATTGGAGACAATGATACTTTCGCCTTGTGGTATGCTCAAAATATTGAGCAATACCGACAAGATGTGCGTGTGGTAAACACCAGCCTGTTCCAAACAGATTGGTACATTGACGATATGAAAAGAAAAGCCTTTACCAGCGATCCGATTCCTTCGCAATTAACGCATGAGCAATACCGTTTTGGAACTCGTGATTTCTTACTTTACCAACGAACGCCTGTAGACACATTAGATATTAATACTTGGATGAATTTTGTGGCTGATGAATCTGACAGAACCAGTATTTATCTTGAAAACGGACAACGTGTCCACACATTCCCATCACGTGTGATTCGTGTTCCTGTGAATAAAGAAAAAGTTCTTGCCCACGGAATTGTCGCAGAAAAAAATGCTAATAAAATTGTTTCAGATATTTATATCAATCTAAACTCCAACGTGATTTATAAAAATCGTATGATGATGTTGGACATCATTGCTAACAATGATTGGGAACGCCCCATTTATTTTAGCGGCGGAAGCTTTAATGACGATGACTATATCTGGATGAAAGATTATTTGCAATTAGAAGGTGCAGCTTACAAATTAGTTCCAATTTACACGCCGAGAGAAAATCAATACTCATTGGATATAGGCCGCATCGACTCCGAAAAAATGTACACTATTGTCATGAATTGGGATTGGGGTAACGGGGAAAGTCCGGACATTTATCACGATCCCGAAACGCGAAAAAATTCAATCTCTTACAGAAGCAATCTTGCGCGTCTTGCTGAAACCTTAATTGAAGAAGGTAAAAACGAAAAAGCAGAGGAAATTTTAGATTTGGCAATGGAAAAGATGCCGGTTAAGTTCTATGAATATTACTCGCTATTGGAACCCTATATTTCAAATTATTACAAACTCGGTCGTCCTGAAAAAGCACGTCAAATTTTTGAGGAAGTTTCTACCATTCATCAGGAATATTTAACCTGGTACAGCGGTTTTAAATTTAATCATCAACGCAACATTGCAAATGAAATTATAGGAACCATGGAACAGTATCGAAGAATTGTTAGAACGGTTGCCATGTACGACGAAGAAGCATACGGCAGAAAAGAAGTTGATACCTTTAACAGCTACATTCGCTTGTTTGGGCATTTCTATTCGGATAGTGAAAGACTCAGATATGAAGAAACCACCGGACGCGCTATTGATAGTGGAGAGAATTTCATAGATTCTTCTGATTTTATCGATTTAAACGAAGATGTTCTCAGAGCTTTACAGGAACAACTTGAGGAAACTCCCGAACCGGAACTTTATACTCCATAACACGTACTAATGAATCCGGTTGGAGTTCCGAAAATAATCCAGACGTTATATCCAAATAGGGTATGGCAAATTTCTGTTGCCTCTAAGGAAATTTTTCTAACTTTTGATGATGGCCCTATTCC
>LSQX01228155.1_pt1 | contig 13919 bp, 8 predicted proteins | sample 654561 | NCBI WGS metagenome assembly LSQX01 (sample SAMN04489861, study PRJNA283612) | anaerobic digester metagenome | isolation source: 4 biogas reactors fed with cattle manure at either 37C or 55C with and... | place: Denmark: Kongens Lyngby | collected 2014
CAATTGAAGCATGGTCGGTACCCGGAACCCATAATGTATCATAGCCCTGCATTCTTCTCCATCTGATAATAATATCCTGCAGAGTATTATCAAGTGCATGGCCCATGTGGAGCTGACCGGTTATGTTTGGAGGTGGTATAACTATTGTATAAGGCTCTTTTTCGAAATCCATTTTTGCATGGAAATAACAATTATCAAGCCAGAATTTATAGGTACGGTCCTCTACATTCGCCGGATCATACTGTTTCGCCAAGTCCTTTTTCATTTATTTTCCTCCTGCTGCTGTGTGCAACTTATTATATTAATCAAGAAAATCCCTCAAACGCTTGCTCCTGCTGGGGTGACGAAGCTTGCGCAATGCCTTTGCTTCAATCTGACGGATACGCTCTCTGGTAACATTAAAATATTTACCGACTTCTTCAAGTGTATGGGTGCGCCCGTCATCAAGACCGAAACGCATACGCAAAACCATTGCCTCTCTGGGAGTGAGCGTTTTCAGAACCTCATTAAGCTGCTCTATTAACAGCAAAGCGGAGGCGGCATCAGCCGGTGCGGGGGCATCATCGTCAGGGATAAAATCGCCGAGCAGGCTATCCTCCTCCTCACCGATAGGCGTTTCAAGTGAAACAGGCTCCTGCGAAACTCTGAGAATTTCACGCACCTTTTCAACCGGCATTTCAAGCCTCTGAGCGATTTCCTCCGCAGTGGCATCACGGCCATTTTCATGAAGCAGCTGGCTGCTGGTCTTTTTAACCTTATTTATTGTTTCAACCATGTGAACAGGGATTCTAATTGTCCTTGCCTGGTCGGCAATGGCTCGGGTAATAGCCTGCCTTATCCACCATGTTGCATAGGTTGAAAACTTGAAGCCTTTTGTATGATCAAATTTGTCGACAGCTTTTATAAGCCCGAGATTGCCCTCCTGAATGAGGTCAAGGAACTGCATACCTCTGCCGACATAGCGTTTTGCAATGCTTACGACAAGGCGCAGGTTTGCTTCGGCAAGCCTTTGCTTTGCATAGGGGTCATTATTACAAATGCGAATGGCAAGTTCAATCTCCTCTTCGGCTGACAACAGCGAAACACGCCCGATTTCTTTTAAATATACTTTGACGGGGTCATCATTAGCAGCGCTTTTATCTTCCGCAGGTGTAGCGAGTTCAGCGGATTTGGGAATATCAAGCTCAAAATTCATATCACCGACAGGCATTTCACCAAGGTCATCAATTATTTCGATGTTTTGGTTTTCGATTGTGTCATATAGCTTGTCAAGCTCTTCAATCTCAAAGTCCATTTCGAGAATTGCAGCATCAATTTCCTGAGTTGTCAGCCTGCCGGTCATCTTGCCTTTTTCTATGAGCATTCTGACAGATGCTTTCTTTTCGATATTCTCCATATTATTCTCCTTACATCCTATGTATTTTTCTGTTTAAATAAATCTAAAAATTCTTCATCGGAAAGGGAAGCCGGATTCAAATCCTTTTGTTTATTTTTTTCCTCAATAATAACTTTTATACAATCCTCGCATTCTCGCAAGGTATTGATTAACTCATTGCTCCTGAGTCTAAAACGAATAACTTTGCTCATTTCATCATTATTAAGCTCGGATGACAATAGGTTTGTATCAATATCCTTGTTTTCAGCAAGCCTGAAAGTAATTACCTTAAAAATATGCCTGTTAGTTTCTGTGATAAAATCATCTGCACTTATTTTATCGCAGATTTTTCCATAAAAATCAGGGTTATTCATTAAAGATGAAATCAAAGTTTCTTCCGCCTTTACTGCCCTGACATTTCGCCCGATTTCGGGATTGAGCTTATCCGAAATTCCTAAGGATTTACGTTCAAGGCCTTTTAACCTGCTCTTTCTTTTATAGTTTAACAGTTTTTTTCTGTTCTCCATAACCTGCTGCATTATTGAATCCTTGCCGACTGAAAGCTCTTCGGATAGCTTTGAAGCATAAATATCCCTTTCAATTGCACCGTCAAGCTCGGCAAGTATATTTGCTGCGGCCTTCAAAAAATCAAGCTTTCCGTTAGGCGTGTTTAAATCATGTTTCTGCCGTTCTTCGAGAATCTTGAATTCTATGTCGTTTGCCGCACCGTCGAGCAGGTTCTTAAAGCGCTCTCTGCCGTGTTTTTTGATAATATCATCAGGGTCTTTCCCGCCTCTGAGCTGCAGAACTCTTAGCTTCAAATCAGTCTGACCAAGAACATTTAAAGCCTTTGCGGTGGCCTCTCTGCCTGCCTCGTCATTATCGTAACAAATAATTACCTCTTTGGCGTATCTCGATAATAGCTGAGCTTGCTCTCTTGTCAATGCGGTTCCTAACCCTGCAACCGCATTTTTAAATCCGGCCTGATGAAGAGCTATGGTATCCATATAACCCTCGGTTAGTATCAGACTGCCTTCATTACCGTTTTTAGCAAAGTTCAAGGCAAAAATATCTCTGCCTTTTTTATAAACTAAAGTATCAGATGTATTTATGTATTTCGGCTTTGAATCGTCAAGAACTCGCCCGCCGAAAGCAACAACATTGCCTCTCAGGTCGATAATAGGCACCATAATGCGTTTTCGGAATCTGTCATAATAGCTCTCGTTATTGTTTTTTTTACTTCTGCTTACAAGATTTGCCTCAACTAATTCCTGGAATGAAAACCCATCCTCACGCAATTTTGAGCAGAGCTTACTCCACGAATCGGGCGCAAAACCTAGACCAAAATGCTTAATGGTTGCAATTGTCAACCCACGGTTTAATAGGTAATCCAGTGCCGGCTTGCTTTCTGCAGCAAAAAGAGCTTCATGAAAGAACTTAGCCGCAGCCCTGTTTGCAGAAAGGATTCGCAAACGCCTTTTCATAAGGGTATCGTCATACCCATCCTCCGGCATCTGCATACCAATTCTTTGGGCAAGGCTCTTTAACGCTTCCACATAATCAAGGTTTTCTATCCTTCGCACAAAAGTAATAACATCTCCGCCGACACCGCAACCGAAGCAATAAAAGGAAGAACTTTCAGGGTAAACGGTAAAGGAGGGCGTCTTTTCATTGTGAAAAGGACAAAGGCCCGTCAAAACACTGCCGTGCTTTTTCAGGTTGACATAAGGTGAAACAACGCTCTCAATGTTAATTCTAGCCCTTAGCTCCTGCAAAAACTCATCACTGACAGCCATCATATCACCTCACCCAAAAAAAGTTGTTAAATCAATTGTTAATTAACCCATGATTTGGGAACAAATAAATCGTTAAAGCACTTGACTGCGTACCTGTCCGTCATGCCGGCGATATAATCGCAGGCAGCCTGTTGTTCGCCGGAATCAATATAGATTTTATTATATTTAACGGGAAGCCTGTCCGGATTCTCACAAAAATAATTAAATAACCATATAACCATTTCCATAGCCTTCCCCTCTTCGCTTTTGCAAATCGGGTTAGTATAAACATTCTCAAACATAAAAGTATTGAGTTTTTCAAATGCAGTCTTTATATCAGGCGAAAGACAAATATCATCACCGCTGTTTTCTACTGTTGAAATTACAAGGGTATTAATTCTGCCGGATTTCGTGTTGCCGAGAGTATCACGAAGCGATGCAGGTATATCCTCCTCTTTCAATACACCGGCATGGCATGCGTCGTCAATATCATGATTTATGTAAGCGATTCTGTCGGCAAGGCGGACAATTCTGCCTTCAAGTGTTGCAGCATCCTCACCGCTTGTGTGCCGTTCTATTCCGTTTCTAACTTCATATGTAAGGTTGAGGCCTTTGCCGTCATTTTCAAGAATATCTACAACCCTCAGGCTTTGTTTAAAATGATTAAACCCATTTTTGCACACTTCGTTGAGTGCCCTTTCACCCGCATGGCCAAAGGGCGTATGCCCCAAATCGTGGCCTAAAGCAATCGCTTCAGTCAAATCCTCATTGAGCCTTAAACAGCGGGCAATTGTTCTTGCAATCTGGGCAACCTCAAGAGTATGTGTCAGCCTTGTGCGGTAATGGTCACCTTCAGGGGATAAAAAGACCTGAGTTTTGTGTTTAAGGCGACGGAAGGAGTTGGAGTGGATGATTCTGTCCCTATCTCTTTGAAAAACGGTTCTAATGCTGCACTCGGACTCAAACCTCTCCCTACCCCTGCTGCAGTCGGCAAAAGAGGCATTCGGAGAGAGTATTTTATGTTCAATAAAACAGGTCTGTTCTCTGATAGAAGTATTCATTTTATACCTCCGCCAAAAACTGTCTTACTTAAACATACGAAAAAAGCTTTCAAAACCCTTTAATATGCAAAAAAAAGTCGAAAAATAATTAGTATTTATATTGAAGCATACAGTTCACCGATTTTAATGCTGTTGATTTTTCCAAAACTATAATCAGTCAACTTTAAATTGAACTGAACAACATCATCTGCCGAAAGCCGGAAGGTTATTGTAACATTCTCTCCGAAATCAGTGTTTTCGACAACTCCACCGAACTCGGTAATAAGTGATGACAGCCTTCCGTAAAAATTATAGTCGCAGCAAACCTTTAAAACATCGCAGAGTCCCATATTTATTATTTTGCCGGCATCAACAGCCAGCTTTGCACTGTGTGAATAAGCCCTGACAAGCCCGCCGCCACCAAGCAATATTCCGCCGAAATACCTTGTAACGACAACTGCACAGTCAGTCAATTCCTCTTTAAGTAAAACATTCAGTACTGGGATGCCTGCAGTTCCCTGAGGTTCTCCGTCATCCGAATATCGCCTTAACTGCCCCTCTCTGAGGACATAAGCATAAACATTATGCGTGGCGTCCCAGTGCTTTGCCTTAATTTTATTAATAAAATCAACTGCCTGCTCACTTGTTGAAACGGGCATGACATAGCCTATAAAACGAGAATGCTTCACAACAAACTCGTCGGAAGCCGGTTTTTCAATGGTTTTATAAACCATGCTCTGCTCCCCTTTCAAAAACAAAAAACGGCGCCGGTCGGCGCCGCCCTCTTGTTACTTTTCGTCTTTAGACTGCATATTGAAACGCTTTTTAAAGCGGTCAACGCGCCCACCGGTATCAACAAGCTTCTGTTTACCTGTAAAAAACGGATGACATTTTGAGCAAATATCAACACGCATATTCTTCTTTGTGGAAGAAGTAGAAATAACCTCACCGCATGCACAGCGGATTTCGGTTGCTTCATAATTGGGATGGATTCCTTCCTTCATGTCTGTCACCTCTTTCGACCTCATAAATCATAGCGTAGAAATTCTAACACAACTGTGTATATATTGCAACACTTTTTTAAATTATTTAAAAGATTATACTTCGATTTCCTTTTCAAGTGCGAACGAATATATCAGGGTTTGGTTCACTGGCAGATTAAAGCATTGCGAAAGTGCATGGCGATATATTTGCAGCTGCTCTTTATATCGCTCTATAAGAACTTCTTCAGATGAAACATAGTCGGTTTTGTAGTCTACTATTACCAGCTGGTCGTTTTCAACAAAAACGCAGTCAGCTATTCCTTGCAAAAGGACTGATTCATTATCAAAGCTTTTTAAATCTTCATATAGCTCCGATACAGGTATATTTATTGTAAATTTCCTCTCGCGCATTACGGATTCGGCGTTAAATATTCTTTTTGCAAGGTTGCCGGTAAAGAAAGCGTCAATCTTTTTGAGTGAAACAGCCTGCCCCTCCTGCTCCGAAAGAAAGCCTTTATCTACAAGCCTCCTACATTCTGCCGCAGAGTCGGATTTTGCCAGTGAATAATCTGCAAATTGCATGAATTTGTGGGTGGCAGTTCCCTTTTGTGCAGGAGTCAACCCCTCGTTGCTCAGGAAAGCCGGGCGGGATGAGGCAAAGAACTCCCTGTTAATATAGTCATCTTTCAAATGAGAAGCGGCACGTTTTGCAGTCACTTCGCCCAGAGCGGCATATTTATATTTGAATGAAAGCCTTTCCTCAACATTTTTTAGAAGCTCGTTATTTACTTTATATTCCTGTAATTGAGGAATCTCATCTTCTTCATACCCGTTTGAACTATCAATAACTGTTTTGAGCTTAAAGTTCGCATTGATAATAAATGAGGAATCAATGCCTGCGAGTTCACGGAGCTTATGACTGTCAGGGTGGCGTAAAGCGGCAGATATAATCCAGTCGGCAAAACTATTGCATTGATAAACAGAAAATGAATTCAAAGCAGTATTAGTTGATATATTTGCGCATAATGAATTGAGATGTTTGCACGCATTATCAAAGGACATTACACATATGAGGCGCTCTTTTGCCCTTGTCATTGCAACATACATAACCCTGAGCTCTTCACTCTTCTGGCTTTTTTCCAAAGCGAGTCTGGCCGCACAATGCGAGAGTGTATCAAACTCAATAAGGGCATTTATATCTTTTCGGTGCAGACCAATGCCGGCAGCAGGATGGATAATAAGTTTTCTTTTCATATCCTGTAAATTAAAGTTATTCTGACATGATGCAAGAATACAGACCGGGAACTCAAGGCCCTTGCTGCCATGCATTGACATTATCCTTACTACATTGGCAGAATCGGAAATTTGATTCGCTTGTTCAACATCATCGCATTTTTCACTTATTTTATCAATGAAACGAATAAAGCCCGAAATGCTGTTGTTATCAGATATACTGTATTTTTCGGCATAGTCCTCCAACAGCCTTAGATTCGACCTGCGCTGCTCTCCGTTTGGCATTGCACCAACTATTGCCAGATACCCTGATTCCTCCAATAACTTCTGCACCAGATTTGAAGAGCTGCAGGCAGAGCAATACATCCTCAGCCTTTCTAATTCACCCAGAAAATCCGAGCATTTTTTATCTCCCCGTTTTTGAGCAGCCAAAAGGCAATGGTATATTGAACAACTAGGTTCATTTATCCTCAACTGAGCCAGCTCATCTGGAGAAAAGCCGTAAATCGGAGAAAACATAACACTTATTAACGGGACATCCTGAAGAGGGTTATCAAGAACTCTGAGCAGGGAAATCACAAAATAAATTTCAGGCACATTAAAAAAACCGCTTTTATTGTTACAGTAAACAGGAATATTCTGCTCGATTAATGCTTGTGCAAAGCACTGCGCTTTATCTTTTGCCGAGCGAAGTAAAATACAAAAATCTCGGAATTCCGCAGGGCGCTGCTTATTTGCTTCATTTATCATAAAGCCGTCATCAATCATTTTTCTTATCAATCTTGCTACATAATCTGCCTGTTCTGACATCTTATCGTTTCCGCTGCCCTTGTCATACTCAAGGATATGTATTTCGGTATCCGCCTGATTGTTTTCGGGGTATTTTGCACCGGCGACAAGGCGTTCACCTGAAGAATAATCTACCTCGCCCATGGCACGGGACATAAGCTGGCTGAAAATGTAATTAACTGTATCAATTATTCCTTTGCGGCTTCTGAAATTCCTGTCAAGGTAGATGCTCGCCGGGTAATCATTCCCGTTAAACAAGGGCATTGAGTCACGGCGACGAAGGAAAATTTCTGGCATCGCCTGCCTGAAGCGGTATATGCTCTGCTTAACATCGCCTACCATGAAAATATTGCTTTCATCCCTTGAAATGGCACTAAAAAGCATATCCTGCGTTTCGTTAATATCCTGATACTCATCAACAAGGATTTCTTCAAATCTCTCTGATAATTCCTTTGCCAGCTCAGTTTTAAAAATACTTCCATCACTGTTTTTTTCGACCAGCAAATCAAGCGCAAGGTGTGTGATATCTGAAAAATCAAAGCCGTTTGCTTTTGACTTTAGCAAAGAAAATTCATTTGAAAACATTTTGACTGCCTGAATAAGCTTATTGACCAGCGGAGATAAATAGTTTAAATCATCTTCAAATTCTGCAATACTTGAACACATTAGCTTTTCAGTTATTTTTTTTATTATATCCTTATATTTTCCGCGTCTTTTTTGTGCAAGGGATTTGTACGAGCTTTCATAACCGCTCGGAGTTCCTGAAAAACTGACATATGACGGTTTTTCGAGAGAGCTTCTGATACTGTCCCAATCTTGAGCTTCCACCGTCTGCAGCCAGGAATCAAACATTTGAATATCGGCAGCAAACGCATTTGAATAAGCGTTGAAAACAATCTCGTCTTTTTTAATGTAATCGTGAGTATCTTTAGCCATATCTCTGCAGTATGTCAAAGCGTTTTTAACATAATCAAGAATCAATTTAATTCTGTAATCCTGCTTTGAGAAGCTGCAAAAATTATGCTCAAGCTTATCAAGCCAGTCATACGGGAAAGGATATGCAATCGAAAAATCGTATAGCTCTAAAACCGAGTTGATAAGTACACTATCGTCCTTGCCGGTATGCAGAAGCTCAACCAGTTCAATGAATTCCTTAGAATTTTCCTGATACAGCATTTCGATAACTTCCGTTATCGCTTCATTACGAATCAAGGTAAGCTCGCTATTATCAAGCATTTTAAAATCAGGGTCTATTCCTAGGATATGAAAGTTTTCTCGAACAAGCTCGCCGCAAAAGCTATCTATCGTGCAGATATGAGCGAACGGCAAAAGCATTTGTTGGCGGAGCAGCCTTTTATCCCCCGGGTTTTCGGCAAGACGCTTTGCAACCGCTGCTTCAATTTTCTCTTTCATCTGCTGAGTTGCCGCCTTTGTAAAGGTGACTATTAAGAGTCTGTCGGCATCACAAGGCTTGTTTGAATCAATAAGCCTTTGTATTATCCTCTCGACAAGCACAGCCGTTTTTCCTGAGCCTGCCGCTGCACTGACTAATATAGTGCCGTCCCTCGAATCAATAGCTTTTTTCTGGTCAACCGTCCATTCCATCATTTTCAGCCTCCATTTCATCGAGAATAGCAAGGCTTTCCTTATGATTGAAGCTTGGGACATCTCTCAAGGCCATACCCTTTTCCCAGCCGCAAACAGATTTATAGTCACAGTAATCGCAGGCATTTGAAATCGGCACGGCATCAATTATGCCGTCTTTTAATGAGAGTGCCATCTCTTTGAGCAAATTGTCCACTTTGTTTTTAAGCTTACCCAACTGTTCAAGAGAAATAATATTGCCGCCAACCGAGCTTTTACTGATATTGGCCGGTATGAACACACCTTCACCAGTGCTGTCCATGCCCGTAATTACAACGGAATCGTTGAGAATCAGGCCCTTCATTTTGGACTTTTTAAGCTTTGCTTTCAATATCTCTTCGTCCGTTACCTCTCGATTGTTTTTATTTGCAACAGGAGCATTGGCGGAATAATACAAGATGCCTGAGGGTACTATTTCCCCGTAATACGAACCCCCGTTTTGCCAAATTGAAAAAAGATAAATCAGCATCTGCATATTAATACCCGAAAAAACATCGCTGAGCTTAAAGCCCTTGCTGAGCTTGTAGTCAATAATTCTGATGTAGCTTTTGCCGTCGAGCTCCATTTTGTCAACACGGTCAACATATCCTTTGATTTTAAGCACTTTACCGTCACTGAGTTTGATTTCGTAGGGCATAATCTTTCCATCATTATCAATTTTCAGCTCAAAATCTACAGGCCTGAAGCTGCTGACAAAAGACTCGGCTATCATTCTTGAAAAAACCTCGTTTAGTTCAATTACAAGGCGGTTATATAAATAAGTAAACCTCTTTGGTTTATCTGCCCCACCGAGTTTTTCTTCGAGATACTTATCGAGAATATCCTTAATAATTGCTTTTCTTTTGTTTTCATCAAAGCTGCTGAATTCTTCAATTGAATAAGTCGAAAGAACGGCTTCAAGCACAAAGTGGATGGTGGTACCCTTCTGCATAGGGTCAAATTCGGCAATATTCCTCGGCTTGGCACCAATACCGTATTTACAAAAATACTGGAACGGGCATTGATAGTACTTTTCTGCCTTTGAGGCTGAAAGGTACATATTTTCGCCGAACAGCTTCTCCGAAAGCTTTTTATCCTTTATATGAAAGCTATTGCCTTCCTTGACTCTTTCAAGTGCGGCAAGCTTACCGGCATAATCATTCCTGCGGCTGAAATACTCCCTGAGTGTGTAGTAAAGTTCACAGGATTCACGGCTTTTCAGGCACATAAGCTCGAATGCCGGACGGACGCCTTCAATTAATTCCGTTTCATCCAAGCATTCCGTGTCAACCATTGAGCAGTTGGGGAATCGGCGCGAGATGCGAAAAATCAGCTCCGAAGGTGCAAGAGAAGCGCCGGCAACATCCTTTCGCGGATATGTTACAAACAGCTTATGCGATGCACAGCAGAGTGAAGTATATGCAATGAACCGCTCCTCATAAACCTTATATTCATATGGCTCAGAAACAGTAATGCCGAGCTTTATCATTTCTTTTCTTTCATAGTCGTTGAGAATACCTTTAGAAATTGGGCTGAGAGGAAACAGTCCGTCATTGACACCGATTACGAAGACAGCTTTTGTGGATGCTGTGCGTATTCTATCTGCCGAACCGAAAGTGATTTCATCTATACCCTGAGGAATATTACCCAGAGTCTGAGATTTTATTATTAACCTGAAAAGCTCAAAAAATCTCGTAGCAGAAATTTTTCTATTGCCAAGCGTGACGGCAATTTCATCAAGGATGTCCATTAATAAATCCCACAAACGCTCCTGCTCGAGGGCAAGGGCATTTTCGCCCGAATCCTCAAACCTTATTGCCAGATCTCTGAGTTTTTCGGGTGCCGATGTCTGAATTAAGAATTCATAAACAGCTTTTGCGGCAAGAACACCATTTGCATCTGCAAGCTTGTTCTTGAGCGTCAGCAGAGGGCTTATTACCCTTTCCCTTAATCTGTTTAACCCTTCGAGCGCTTGTGCTTCACGGGCGTTCAGGGCAGCCCCATACCCTTCTGGATTCTTATCCCAAACAGAAAGCCATCTGTCCCAATCAATCTTCCACATAATGCAGTAGTTTTCAAGCTCCGCAGCCTCTTCGACCGACAAAACGCCCAGTCCCGATTTGAGATATGAAAAAATGGCATCGGAAGAAAAGCCGTGTGCAGCAATATCAACGGCTGAGCAAACACAGCTGATAAGAGGTTGAACTGTTATCGGCTCCCTTTTATCCTCAAAAACAGGAATACCGCATTTTTTAAGAGCGGATTTTAGGGGTGCTTCATATTTTTCGGAATTTCTGGCTATTACAGCTATTTCCCTGCAACGAATTGATTTTTCACGCATCAGTTTTTTTATCTGAGCGGCTACATAGGCACATTCCGCAGGAATATCAGCGGCAGAGCAAATGGTAATATCATCGGTATGTTTTTCATATATGCCCGCTTGAGTACTGAAAAGATTCGCCTCAAGCGCTCCCAGAGCTTCACTTTCATACCTTTTGAACTTTGGCGGAAAATTACAAAATTTGCTTTCCCCGGAAAGGTAGAGCGGTTTTGCAAGTTTTATATTGAGCTTTTTGGACATTTCTATGAGCTTTATTGCAGTTCTCTTGACATGAGTGAAAACTCCCGCATCCTCACTCAAAGGGTATAGATTATCCATGCAAAGAGTAATGTATGTAACCATCGTCTGTGAAAGAATCCGCTCAATAATTTTCAATTCTTGTTGAGTAAAACCCTTAAACCCATCAATAACAACAATTTTTTTTTCAAAAAACTTATTTTCACCCAATGAAGCATAAAGGTCATCAAGAGTATCACCGTCATCAAAATTGCTCTGCTGTGTCAAAGCGTTATAAGCATAAAGAATAAGCGAGATATCCTTCATTTTTTTTCTGAGCAAACAGTCATCGATATTTTGCGTAGCTTCAAAAAGTTTATCATGAGATACAGCACATTGTTTGAATTCGGATGAAATGCCGAGCATTTCGTTTATAAGAGCAGGTCTGTCTGTATGTTTGCCGTATAATTCAAGCTTATCCTTAACACTTTCAAGTGCAAGGCTCATTAGGATTACCCTGCCCACTGCAGATATCTGTCTTTTATTCTTGCCGCCGTATTCTCTGAAAACACTGTCCGCAAGGCGGGTAAAGCTGAGCACTTCAACCTTATTTGCATCTGACAAATTTAGGCGGTTTAACATGGCCTTCTCAGTGGCAAAGGAAAACTGTTCGGGAACAATGAGTACAATATCGCTCAACCCGTCTTTAATATAATCCTCTATTAATTTATGTACATGGGTCGTTTTGCCTGAGCCAACCCTGCCTAGAATCAAATGCAGCAAAATCACCAACTCATTCCTGCTTTTCTATTGCCGCCTCACGGGAATTAACGGATTTGAAATAATTCATGTCAAACTTGGGCTTACGGTCATATGTATACAATCCATTCTGCTCCTGCTCAATGTCATAAAGCTGAGTGTAGCAGAATCCGAACATCCTTCTGTTATCAAGTAAAGCGTCTGTCAGACCTTTATATCTTTCAAAAAACTCCTTTTCAGTTGTAGGGTTATCGCCGTATCCCCAGGCGTTCTCCCCGTTGACAGACCATCCGATGCCGCCGTATTCGCTGACAAAGGTCGGCTCGCCGTTATAGCTTTGCCTTTTATTATGTCTGTCAAAAAGCTCAGGCTCATCATTCATGAGCTTATTGTAGTTATGCCTGAAAATATCGGGGTTTTGCTCATAATCATGAACATCGAAAATATCCGTAACTACATGAAAATTGCCGCTAGTGTCAATACATGGTCTTGTGGCATCCATGAGCTTTGTAGTTTTATAAATAACACTGAGCAGTTCATCCCTTTGCTTGCGCCCCTCGTAATCCCATGTTTCATTAAACGGGCACCAGCCGATAACAGAGGGATGATTAAAATCACGCTCAAGTTCCTCACACCATTCAGGCAGAATAGCTGAAAGCAAATCGGGATTTGAAAAATCTCCTCCCCAGTTGGGGTATTCACCCCAAACAATGTAACCCAGCCTGTCACAATGATATAAGAACAGGGGCTCAAAAATCTTTTGATGCAGCCTTGCACCGTTAAAGCCCGCATTGATAGAAATTTTGATGTCGTTAACCAAATCCTCTTCACAGGGAGCAGTATATATTCCCTGAGGATAAAAGCCTTGGTCAAGAACAAGACGCTGAAAAACGGGCTTTTCGTTAATCAGAAATTTATAACCGTCAAGCCTTACATTCCTAAGCCCGAAATAGCTGCTCACTTCATCCTCGCAAAAGCTCAACTCAAGGTCATACAGTCTTCCCTTGCCAACCTCCCAAAGATGCTTTTCACTTAAAGCTACCGAAATGGAGGTTAAGCCGCCATCGGTTATTTTTGAATTGCTGCCGACAGGTCTTCCTTCAAAAAAGGCTTCCGCCTTTAATTCTCCGCTGCCCTCACAGATAACCTGTAAATCAACCGTGCTGTTCTTTTGGTCAGGATATATCCTGAAGCTCTTAATATAGGACTTAGGCACAAACTCAAGCCAAACAGTCTGCCAGATGCCTGTTGTCCTCGTATAATCACAATTATGTGAATAATATTGCTCGCTCTGCTTCCCCCGTGGGATAAGCGGGTTGCGCACTTCATCACGGGCGTAAACGATAATAGTGTTTTTGCCCGTTCTGAGTAAATGAGTAATGTTTATCTCAAATGAAATATACCCGCCCTTATGCCGGCCTGCAAATGAACCGTTTATGTATACCTCCGCTTCATAATCGACGGCACCGAAGTGAAGAAAAACATGGCCGTTGAGGGATTGTTCGGGCAAATCTATCTCTTTTCTGTACCATACGGCATTCATGAAATCAACATTGTTAACACCGGAAAGTACGCTTTCAGGGCAGAACGGAACAATAATTCTGGAGGATAAGGATTCAGCCTCATAAAGCTTCCTTTCCTTGCCGCTAACTGAATTATCAATTTCAAACTCCCATTCGCCGTTTAGATTAAGCCAATTTTTTCTCTCAAACTGAGGATTGGGAAATTCGGCTCGAGGCATCCTTTTTTTTGCTTGCATCTGACTTTCTCCTAATTAATCAAAAT
>LSQX01031227.1_pt1 | contig 13918 bp, 9 predicted proteins | sample 654561 | NCBI WGS metagenome assembly LSQX01 (sample SAMN04489861, study PRJNA283612) | anaerobic digester metagenome | isolation source: 4 biogas reactors fed with cattle manure at either 37C or 55C with and... | place: Denmark: Kongens Lyngby | collected 2014
ACATCTTCAACGGTATCACACTCATATCCTAGTGAGTTAATAAAATCTCTTGTACCACCTGTAGATATAAATTTTATCTGCAAGTGATTTAACTCATTAAGGATATCTTCCAATCCATCTTTGTGATAAACAGAAATGAGTGCTGTTTGAATCTTTCGTGACATTATACAACTTTTTTAATCCTGTTATTTTTGAAGTCTACAAAGGTATAAAATCTATCGATAAGATAAAGATAAATAATTCATTAGTTTTGTGAAAAACAAAACACGATTTGCAAAAAAAAGAACAGTTATTACAACGATTGTTATTAAGATTGAGGCTATATTTGTGGTGTTTAAAGATATTATCCTAAAAAATGGCTCTCGGAATTATCAATTCTAAAACTGGATTTAATGAGTAGACTAGGTGCTTTTATTACTTGTTTGATAATATTATTGAACTTCAGTTACATGAAGTGCAACCAATTACAACCCCTTTCGGCACACCCAAATAAATACTTTGAAAGCAGAAATGACACTATTCTAAAAATAGTATTGGATGGAGAGAATTGTTTATTTGCTGATAGTGCCAAATATGGAGTTTACCTACCAGAAGTTTCCGGTCCACTGCAAGGCGTACTTATTTTACAACACGGATGTACAATGGAACAGTTTGGCATTACCAAACCTTATGACTTACAATATCAGGCTTTTGCTAAGAAATGGAAATTGGCAATTCTTGAAACGGCAATATACGGCGATTGTCATATATGGAATGAACCAAACTCGGGTAGTGCAACTGCTGTATTTAATGTTTTGGAACAAATTGCCATTCAAACAGGGCATTCAGAGTTAAAAGCTGCTCCATGGCTATTGTGGGGGCATTCGGCCGGAGGATATTGGTCGCTAGCGATGTTACGCGATTACCCCGAACGAATTTTGGCTATTGTTTCGTATTCTGCAGCAAGAGACCCTCAATGGGATTATAAAGCAGATGCAGCAAAAGTTCCGTTACTTCTACGTCATGCGGGTGCTGACGACGGTGTACCTGAAATCTTATGTTGGGAAACTGCGTCAAATACTTTCAATAAACTACGAGGGATGGGCTCACCTGTTATTATTGCCCATAATGAAGGACAAAATCATAATTTTAGTTATCTTCGTTATATGGCTATTCCTTTTTATGAAGCAACACTTAAGCAACGATTGCCTAAAGATCATTCTTCCGATTTGATGGATCTAGATCCCAATCACCTGTGGTTGGGCGATACATTATCGCTTGCAATTTATAAGAAGTTGGACTTCATCGGTGACCAAAGCAGTATGTGTGTTTTTCCAGATGAATTAACCGCCAGAAATTGGCAGGAGTTTGTGTCAACCGGAACAGTAGTGGATAAAACACTACCGCCACCACCTTTTAATATAAGGGTAGAAAGAAAAGAAACCATAGTAGAAATAACATGGGAAGCTGATGCGGATATCGAGTCTGGTATTTCGAAATTCAACATATATATAAACGATGCGCATGTGGGCACTGTACCTGAAACAGGTGCCTTTCAGTCGTTCGATACTAACGGTGACAACACCTTTCCTGTGGTGACACCCGATATGAGGTTAGTAATCAATAACACTGGAAATATTAAAAAAATAAGCATTGAAACCGTAAACCATTTTAACTTAGCATCGGAGAGGGCAACTCTCGTAAATAGATAAATTATTCATAAACATGAAAAGTAACACATACAGGTTGATTCTTCCCTTCGTTCTGTTTTTCATCCCCCATTTAATCTTTGGTGAATGTGGATCACATATTGCCGCCGAAGAAGTGGATGCTTCTGTTCAATATCAATCTGTGCAGGTGGATACTCCGTCTAGTGTAAAAACTGCTGAGGGATCGATATTGTACAATATTAAAATCAACAACAATCCCGTACAGGAACTACAGTTAAACGGTGTCGCCCACTATACTCCAGAGGGGTTAAACGTGACCTCGAGTTGCGATCTGGTGAAGCTCGACAAATTCTATGCATTGGCAGAACGAATGGTTAGCTACCATATAAAACCTTCAACTGATGCAAAGATCATCTTTCAGAGCAGCACGGGAGACTTTACTGTTTATGTAGATATGCCCAATAAACGTGTCTCCGTCGAAACGGATCCGGTAAGTTACCTAAACGTTCCTTTTCTTGAAGGAAACAGTGAATATATTGTAGAGATTTATCACATCTATCAACAAGCCAAAGTGCGTGTGATTGATTTAAAAACGAACGAAGACATCGAAATTTCGGTCACTAATGACGGTCAAGGAGGATTTGGTGCCGGTGCGTTACAACAAGGGTTTGCAGTGGGGATGCAGTGGGATCACTACTGCTTTGGTCTAGCAGAAGGTTCATCTGTGTTGGTAAAACAGCTTACAGTGAATTCATTGAAAAAATCGGTAAAGCTGATGATATACGGCGACTCCATTACCCAACCTGAAGGATATTTTCCCTCATCTGATTTTCAAAACGCTTGGACACAATTGATTATCAATCATCTAAAAGGAGATGCCATATCTAGCGGAAGAGGTGGTGGAACGATAAACATGCTACTCGATTACATAAAAAATGAATTACCCTATATCGATGCACAGTACGTGATGGTTACCATAGGAACCAATGGTGGCAACACCGAAGCCAATTTAACAGAACTTATTAATTATATAAAGGAACAAGGAGCTATCCCGATTCTCAATAATATACCAAGTAATGAAAGTGGCTCGCAAATTGAAAATAATAAGCTTATAGAAAAAGTGCGAAATCAATTAGGTATTAAAGGCTGTAAATTTGATATTGCAACTTCAATTGATGGAGATGGAATTAAGGTTGATAAATCGCTTATGTATTGGGAGGATTACACAAACAGTTGGGGTCAGATTTATCATCACCCCAATGAAAAAGGTGGACAAAAAATGTACGAACGTACGCTAATTGATATTCCCGAAATATATAAAAAATAAAAGCATTTACATTAAACTTTTAAAAACTAGACTTAACACAACAAATAAAATACATTTCTTCCAAATAAAATTGAAATAATGAAAACGAATACTAGAACTCATAAAGATAGAAAATTTCTACACGTAATAATATGCATCGTTGCAATAACATTTCTACTTCAAGCATGTGCAGAAGAAGCAAAAATAGAGTTGAAAAACTTGAGATGCGAATTCATGGAGAATCCCATTGGCATTGATGTTGAGAAACCATCGTTAAGTTGGGAGATTGAAGCAGACGCTAGAGGAATAAAACAAACTGGATATCACATATTGGTAGCATCATCACTCGAAAAGCTTAACGCCAATGAGGGCGATCTATGGGATTCGGGGTTGATTCGTAGCGATTTATCTACCAACGTTCTGTTTGACGGGATACCGCTCGATAGCAGAACTACTTGTTATTGGAAAGTGAAAACAAAAACCAACCTTGGCACTTCCGATTGGAGCCAACCGGCGCAATGGATAATGGCATTTACTAATAATGAGGAGTGGGAAGCAACATGGATAGGGCTTGATAAAAGTTTTGAAGATGATATTTTGATAGGAAAGACACGTTTGGCTGCTCGTTATTTACGCAAGGAGTTTCAAAGTGAAGAAAAAATAGATAGAGCAATGCTTTACATTTCCGGGTTGGGACTATATGAGGCATATTTGAATGGTGATAAAGTTGGCGATCAGGTACTGGCCCCTACACCTACCGATTATTCTAAAAGCGTGAAGTATAACACTTTTGATGTTACTGATCTTCTCATATCAGGTGATAATGCTGTTGGAGTTGTTTTGGGTAACGGACGTTTTTTTAATATGCGTACTATCGAGGACGATTCTTATCCCCCACTTCCACCTACTGTGAACTATGGGTATCCAAAAATGCTATTCCAACTGGAAATTTTTTATGCAGATGGTAGTCAACAAACTGTTGTGAGTGATGGCTCGTGGAAAGTAACGGCCAATGGACCCATTATTGCTAACAACGAATTTGACGGGGAAGAATACGATGCTCGAAAAGAAATGCCAAATTGGAGTAAACCCGGGTTTGATGACTACAATTGGATGAATGTAGATTTAACAGATGCTCCGCAGGGTAACCTAGAAGCACAGCTCAATCAAAATATAAAGATCATGGAAGTATTATCGCCCAAGTCCATAACAGAGCCAAAGCCTGGTGTTTTTGTCATCGACATGGGACAAAATATGGTGGGTTGGGTGAGTATGAAAGTGAAAGGTAAAACGGGCGATCAGGTGACACTGCGTTTTGCAGAGGTGCTGAGTGACAATGGAATGGTATATATGGGTAATATTCGCAACGCCCGCGTAACCGATATATATACGTTGAAGGGAGATGGAAATGAAGTATGGGAACCATCTTTTACTTATCATGGATTTCGTTATGTAGAGGTAACCGGTTATCCTGGCGTGCCTACGGTAAATGATTTTGAAGGAAAAGTTATTTATGACGAAATGGAGACCGTTGGCCATTTTGAAACTTCCGATTCAACTATTAATCAGATATATAATAATGCCTATTGGGGAATTCGTGGCAACTACAGAGGAATGCCCACCGACTGTCCGCAACGTGACGAGAGAATGGGCTGGCTGGGCGACAGGGCCACAGGATCTCATGGCGAGAGTTTCATTTTTAATAACCACAATCTATACGCAAAGTGGTTGAAAGACATAGAGGAAGCGCAAACCGAGGAAGGAAGTGTTCCTGACGTGGCCCCAGCGTACTGGAGGAATTATAACGATAACATGACTTGGCCGGGAGCCTATTTAATCATCGCTAATATGCTGTACGAGCAATATGGAGATGATAGGCCTATCATAAAGCATTATGATTCCATGAAAAAATGGATAGAATACATGCGCTATAATTTTATGGAGGATAATATTATGCCTCGTGATTTATATGGCGACTGGTGCATGCCTCCCGAGTCTCCCGAGATGATACACTCAGGCGATCCGGCCCGTAAGACAGATGGGGTCCTTCTGGGAACGTCATTTTACTATCACATGTTACGTTTGCTCGAGAGGTTCGCATTGTTGCAAGATAAAAGCGATGAGGCTGCCGACTTTTCTAATCAAGCTGCCCTCGTTAGGGAGGCTTACAATAACCAGTTCTTCAACGAAGAGACAGCTCAATACAGCAACAACACCGTAACTGCCAATTTATTGTCACTGCGATTTGGGTTAGTACCTGAAGGCCTAGAAGAACGGGTGTTTGCTAATATTGTAGATAAAACAATGAATGAATTTGATGGTCACGTAAGTACTGGTTTAGTAGGTATTCAATGGCTAATGCGCGGATTGACTAATTACGGGCGTGGTGACATAGCGTATAAAATAGCTACCAATCGCGATTACCCAAGCTGGGGGTACATGATTGAAAATGGAGCCACCACCATCTGGGAACTATGGAACGGGGATACAGCTGATCCAACCATGAACTCTCACAACCATGTTATGCTCTTGGGGGATCTCATAGTTTGGTTTTATGAGTATTTGGGCGGCATTCAAAACGCGGCAGGAAGCACTGCATTTCGTGAAATCCACATGCAACCCTACTTTGCCAATGGCTTAAATTATGTCACTGCCTCACACCATTCTACACAAGGGTTAATAAAAAGTGCGTGGAAGAAAGATGAGAACACTTTTGAATGGGATATTACTATTCCAGGCAATTGCAGTGCAGTGGTTTATATTCCTGCAAAAGATAGGAAGCAGATTACCGAAAGCACCAATAATATTTCAAAGGTGCGTGGGGTTAAGTACTTGCGACAAGAGAATGAGTTTTTTGTATATGAGGTGGGTTCAGGAAATTACCAGTTTAAAGTAACTGATTGAACTTTTTCAGTGTTCTTTGGGCTATCGCTGAAAGTTAGCTATGGTTTATAGAGAATATTGATATTGGTAATTATTGGGTAGTAAGCTACAATAAAAAACAACCGGTTTACTACCCTGATTACAATTATTTAACAAAAGACATCTTATTTCTTCTTTACAATTACAATAACTCCATTCCTACCCTCTTCGCCATATGGCTCTAAAGCTCCTCCATCCTTTAAAACTGATATAGAGTCAATATCGGAAGGTTTTATAGTGTTTAATTCAAAGCCTATTGGCATCTTTTCACCATCAATTATTATTAATGGCTTTTTTTCAATAATAGTCTCTTTAGGGGCATCTTTAGAGTTAATAATAATTACTCCATCTTCGCCCTCTTTGCCATACATTTCTACTGCTGATTTATATTTTAAAACAGTGAAATCTGCAATGTTATTAGGATTAATTTTGCCAATTTCATCGTTTGACATTTTCACTCCATCGTAAATATAAAGTGGCTGTTTGTCTTCAGCAACACCTCTCAGTTGAATTCTAGTTTCACCGTCCTTTACAATTGTAGTTATTCCTTTAATCTCACCTTTTGTTTCAGTTTTTATCTGGGGGTCGGTTTCAATTGTAGTTGTATCATTATTATGACCTACAATTTCAATTTTCACGGGAGGTTCACTAGCAACGACTTTTGCATTTAATTTTGGTGCTGATAGTGCTGTTATTGCTAGAAATAGTACTGGTAGTGCAAATGTGTAATTCCATTTCATACGATTGTTTGTTTTTGTTTTTGTCATCATTGTAATTCTTTTGTGCAAAATGCGATCACGGAAATTGTTTGCCAATGCAAACCTATGCTCGCCAACACTTTTGCGGATTAATAAATATTGATATTGTTTTGCATCGATGCCACTGTCTAATACCTGTTCATCGGCCATATACTCGTGAATTGTTTGAATTTCACGCTTTAGCAACCAAGAAAATGGATTGAACCAAAAGATAATGGTGAACAGATCGAATAAAACCATATCCATTGAATGATTCATTTGAATATGGGCTTTCTCGTGCGAAATAATTGTGTCTATATTATTTTCAGAGAAATCATTACGAGAAACTACTATATAGGTCCACCAACTAAATGGTGAAATATTTTTATCTGTAGTACAAAGCGTTGCATTTTGAGATATTGATTGTTTTTCAGAACTGGCTATAAACTGCTTCTCTGAACTTGCAATCATTTTTCTGATCTGATTTATCCCCAAAATGTATCTTATTAATGTGAACAACATGCCAACTACAAACAAAAATGAGAGAAATTGAATCCAAGGAAATGTAGCTTGTTGTTCTAAATTACCAACTTGCTCTATGATTTGTAATTTTGAGAAATCGAGCAAATTAGCTTCGGACTCTGGTAAATTTATATTAGACAATAAATTAAAACTGAAAAGAGGAAGTATTGAGGTTATCACTACAATCAAAATCGATAAAACCCTGTTCGTTTTGTGAAAGGTGTTTCTGCTGAAGATCAGTTTATAAAATCCATAAAAGACAGCCAATACAATTGATGCACGAAGTAGGTAGAATAATAACGATTCCATAGCATTAAACTTTAGAAGATTTTTTATCTGAGTTATCAGGGTTATCTGAGCCTCCTGAATTGTCTGAGCTTTCAATCTCTTCTAGCAGTTTACGAACTTCATCAACCGATATGTTTTCATCTTTAATAAGAGATGATACTACGCTTAGATATGAATTATCGAAATACTTTTTCACCACGCTTTTTAAATTTCCTTTACGATATTCCTTTTCATTAATTATTGAGAAGTAACGGTAGGTGGTGCCAAATACGTCGTGCGACAGGTATTCTTTTTCTTCAAGTGAGCGCACATATGTGGAGAGTGTATTGAAATGTGGCTTGGGCTCGGGATACATTTCAACTAATTGTTTCACAAAAAGTGGTCCATGATCCCAGAAACATTGCATTACTTCTTCTTCCCTTGCTGTTAACTCTTTAATTACATGCATTTTAAATTATTTGTTTTGTACTCGTAATATACACTGGAGACAAATGTAACTATAATATTTAGTTTACCAACTACTTCCTATAGTTTTTCTAACTATTTTTTTAGTTAATGTAGAAGGTATCATATTTACAACTATTTTACACGTAGCTTAGTCCTAAGATTTCATTTACGATTACCTTGTAGTTTCTTATAATTACCTTATTTTTTTTGCCATATCGTATCCCTTTTTTGGGGACAAGATAACTTGATCTTTTCAAAATGGCACAAATCAAACCGTTATATCCAAGTAGCACTCGACATGACTTTGGAACTATTTATGAAGAAGGGGGACATTTTTATTTTAGGTTAAATCTTCAAATTAGATTTATATGAAATTAGTTTTATGTAAAACATGCAGTAAATGAGTAATGTGGAACAGTAAGTAATGGTAATATTTGCTATATTTGCCTTAGTTAAATAATATTATATGCTTAAAACACTACAAACAATAATCCTGCTTTTAATTGCCAGTGTGGTTGCATCCTCACAGCCGGCAGTACAGCAAATTATAAATAACCCAGCACTTAAACATGCATCGATTGGTATTTCTGTTGTTGATTTATCAACAGGACAAAGTGTAGTTTCACACGATGCTGAAAAATCGCTTACTCCAGCATCGGTACTAAAACTAATTACTACGGCTACGGCTATTGAGGCGTTGGGTGATAATTATCGATACAGAACTGATGTTGCCTTAGATGCCAATGATCCCACTCGTATACTTATTCTTGGGTCGGGCGACCCCACGCTGGGGAGCGAGGTGTTTAAGGAAAGTAGGGATAGATTCTTTAATGACAGCAGGCAGTTACTTGAAAAGGCGCTTACGAAAGATAAGGAGTACTCAATTTATGTAGTAGATAATTTGTTTGGATATGATGGTGTATCGCCAGAATGGACCTGGATTGATATGGGCAATTATTATGCTGCGGGAGCTTATGGAATTTCTCTTTTTGATAATAGCTATCGATTGTTTTTTAATACAGTAAACAAAGATGTTTGTCCTGTTATAATAAGGACAGATCCCGAGATAAAAGGGTTAACGTTTAGGAATGAGTTGAGGCTAAATAGTAGTGGCAGAGACAATGGTTATATCTACGGTGAACCTTTTTCGTATGACCGGTCGGTTAGAGGAGACATACCTGGGGGGAGGTCGTCATTCAGCATTAAAGGAGATATTCCCGATCCGGGACAGTTGTTAGGAGATAAGTTGGCAGAGAGCTTGAGGGGTGGCGGTTTTAAAATTAGTGGTGTTGAAACTTCTCGCAACGACTATTTATCGAGGGTATGTGCAACAAGTAAAACTTCTTCGCATAAAGTGGAGCAGGTGTTATTTACACAAGTATCGAGGCCATTAAAAGAGATTATCAGAGAGGTTAATGTTGAGAGTAACAACCATTATGCAGAGCACCTAATACGTACAATTGGAAGACACTATAAGCCTGATATATATGATAATGCACTTGTGGCAGGGGTTGACTATGTTGCAGATTACTGGAAAAAAAAGGGTGTTGATATCGCTTCCCTAACGATGTATGATGGTAGCGGCTTGGCACCTCAGAATGCTGTTAGTCCAAGATTGCTCACCGATATGCTTAGTTATATGTACAATAGAAGTAGCTATTCGGCTACATTTATTAATTCTTTACCCAAAGCGGGACACGATGGAACTCTTAGAAATTTTATGACCAATACTAAGTATAATGGTAAAATTATAGCCAAAAGTGGTAGTATTGGTGGAGTGCAATGTTTTGCCGGATATCTTATTGATGGGGAAAAGAAATATGCCTTTTCAATTATGATAAACAAGTTTAACGGCACCCGTGCTCAGGTGAGGGGTGCTATTGAGCAGTTTTTGCTGAGCTTGTAAACTGCTTCTACTAAGCTTAAAACAAATTCAACAGTGCTTAAGAATTCTATTATTTAATTTATTAAATGAAATTGAGCATTTGAATTTAAACTACAACTCCTCTATTATTTTTTCAAGTTCTATTTCGAATACCAAAGTGGTGTATCCTTTAATTGGGCCGTCGCCCATGGCTCCATAGCCTAACTTCCAGGGTATCCATATCTCCCATCTATCACCTTCTTTCATATATTGTAGAGCAGTTCTAAAGCCTTCAATATTATTGTTTACGTAAAACGTGCGGGCTCTATCTCTATTGGCCTTATCAAAATCAATTTTATTTGTAATGAAGTTTCCTTTCTCGTCTGTAAACGTGTCGGGTTTTGTCCATATATTTTTATACCAGCCGAAATGAAGAGCCTTTACCTGCTCGTTGAAAGCTGGAGATCTATCTCCCGTACCGGTTTTAAGAACCTTATACATTATAAAGCCGTTTCCTGCTAGTGAGTTTAACTGTTTATATTCAGGATCATTGACAATAATATTAAATTGAGCTTCATTTTCAATCTTCCAGCGGTCGTCAACAGTTTCTGTCTTATCATCGCAAGCAGAAATAAGGAAGATTGATAATAGCGAAATAACAAATAGTAGTTGTTTTTTCATTTTTGTGGTTTTATTTTGATAGTTTTTTCAATAAGCTTTTCATCTCTGTCTTCTCTGTAATTATTTGTTGCAGATCGCTTATAGCTACTCTTTCTTGTTGCATGGTGTCACGATGTCTTATGGTAACCATGTTGTCTTCAAGAGTCTGGTGATCTATAGTTGCGCAAAAGGGGGTGCCAATTGCATCGTGGCGACGATAGCGTTTGCCTATACTATCTTTTTCATCGTACTGACATGCAAAGTTGAATTTGAGATCATCCATTATCTCGCGAGCCTTTTCGGGTAGCCCGTCTTTTCTAATTAGTGGCAATATGGCAAGTTTTACCGGTGCAAGTGCGGGAGGTAACTTCAGCAATACACGCTTTTCACTATTTTCGAGCTCCTCTTCGCAATACGAACCGGCCAGGATTGACAGGAACATACGGTCTACACCAATTGAGGTTTCAACTACAAAGGGTGTGTATGATTTTTTTAGTTCGGGATCGAAATATTGAAGTTTCTTGCCTGAGAACTTTTCGTGCTGACTTAAATCGAAGTCTGTTCTAGAGTGAATTCCTTCTACTTCTTTAAAGCCAAATGGCATCTCGTACTCGATGTCGGTGGCTGCATTAGCATAATGTGCCAGTTTATCATGATCGTGGAATCTGTATTTCTCAGCGCCAAATCCTAATGTTTGATGCCATTCCATTCTTATCTTTTTCCAGTGCTCGAACCATTCGAGCTCTTCACCTGGTGGTACAAAGAATTGCATCTCCATCTGTTCAAACTCTCTCATACGGAATATAAACTGACGTGCAACTATCTCGTTACGGAACGCTTTTCCTATCTGTGCAATTCCAAAAGGAATCTTCATCCTCCCAGTTTTTTGTACGTTGAGGTAGTTCACGAAGATACCTTGTGCCGATTCGGGACGAAGGTATACCTTCATTGCACCCTCTGAAGTGGCACCCATCTCGGTAGAGAACATCAGGTTAAACTGACGCACTTCTGTCCATTCTCTTGTTCCGCTAATTGGACATGCAATTTCACAATCTACAATAATCTGTCTTAACTCTACCAGATCATTATCATTTAATGCTTTTGCAAAGCGAGTATGTATCTCGTCGCGGTTGCTTTGGTAACCCACCACACGAGGATTAGTTTCGCGATACATCTTTTCATCAAAAGTTTCGCCAAACCTTTTTGTGGCTTTCTGCACTTCTTTCTCAATCTTGTCATCTAGCTTTGCAAGGTGATCTTCGATAAGCACATCGGCACGATATCTTTTTTTGCTATCTTTATTATCAATCAACGGATCGTTAAAAGCATCAACATGTCCCGATGCCTTCCAGATGGTAGGGTGCATAAATATGGCAGAATCTATGCCCACAATATTTTCGTGTAGTAACACCATGCTGTCCCACCAATATTTCTTTAAATTATTCTTGAGCTCAACTCCCATTTGTCCGTAATCATATACGGCGCTCAATCCGTCGTATATTTCACTAGATTGGAAAACAAACCCATACTCTTTACTATGTGATATTAATTTCTTGAATACTTCTTCCTGTTGTGCCATAGCTTAATCTTGCATGTCGTGAATAAACACGCATATAATAAATTGTTAATTAAATATCTTAATCTTTTTTCAATGTGCAAAGTAAACGGTTTTTTTTGATATTTTGACAATCATTCTTCTTAAAGATAGATAATTGATGCTCTTAGGGGTGCTACCTTTGCGGAAATATTGTACTTTTGTATTCACTTTTGATAATCAATCTTCTATTTATCGGAAATTAAGATAGTATATGGCAAGCGGAATGAAATCTTTGGCAAAGGAGACTCTCTTTTATGGCATGGGCAGTGTTCTTCCAAAGCTACTTAGCTGGTTGCTGTCGCTCTACTGGGCCTTTGCCCTACCAAGGATTTCGGATATAGGTATTCTAACAAATTTTTATGCGTGGGTGGCGCTGCTGCAGGTAATTTTGACCTATGGCATGGAGACCGGCTTTTTCAGGTTTGCCAATAAAGATAATGATCCAGTTAAGGTTTTCTCTACTTCTTTTATATCTATTGCCACCACAACACTGCTCTTTTTTGTAATATCCTTTGTGTTTCTTAAGCCTTTTGCTTTTGCTTTAGGTGGGATAGATTTTAAGCCTCATTATCTGCTACTGCTCGTGCTTATATTGTGTGTTGATGTTATTGGTACTATTCCGTTTGCCAACTTAAGATTTAAGAAAAGACCTAAAAGATTTGCGCTAATAAAGATTATAAATGTTGTACTTACCATACTATTTAATCTTTTCTTCTTTCTGCTATGTCCACTTCTTAAAAATATATTTCCAAACAGTTTTGCATGGTTTGATTTAAACAGAGGGGTAGATTATATATTAATTTCTAATCTGGCAGCTTCTGTTATACAGTTGTTGCTGGTGTCTCCTGAGCTGAAGATAAAATTCCAATTTGATGCTCAGCTTTTAAAAAGGATGCTTAAATACTCTTTCCCTATATTGATATTAGGAATTGCCGGTATACTTAACCAGACAGTTGATAAGATCCTTTTTCCCAAGATTTATCTAGATACTGCTAATGCATTTACTGAGTTGGGTATATATGGGCAGAACTTTAAGATTGCCATTATTATGGTGATGTTTACGCAGGCTTTCCGTTATGCTTTTGAGCCTTTCATATTTTCGAAGAGTAGAGGTGACATCGACGAAAAGCGTTCGTTTAGTGATGCCACCAAGTACTTTATAATATTAGGGTTGCTTATATTTCTTATAACTACAGGTTTCATAGATATTATTAAATTTATGATTCCCCCTGAGTATCACGTGGGACTAAAAGTTGTTCCGATAGTTTTGCTTGGTGAGCTTTTCTTTGGTGTTTATTTTAATCTCTCGCTTTGGTATAAGCTCACAGACCAAACTAGATGGGGTGCATATATGTCGACTTTCGGCTTTGTAATAACCATTGCCATAAATGTTATTTTTATACCTAAATATAGTTATATGGCGTGTGCCTGGGCGTCGTTCTTTGCAAACCTAATAATGATGATTATTTCGTATGTGGTGGGTCAGAAGAAATATCCTATACCATATAATTTAAAATCGGCTACTTCATTTTTTACTCTATCGATGATTCTTTTTGGTATAATTACTGCTTCGATGCTGTTTGTATCTAATCTATGGATAAGATTGTTTATAAGCACAGTTTGCATATTATTATATTTAGGAGTAATTATTAAAAAAGAATTGCCACTTAAGGATTGGCCTTTTGTAGGCAAGTATTTTGGGTAAATGTAAGAGATGTGTTAGTTAGGTGCTAGTTATATCTTAAATCTATATCAGATCTATGTGAAACAGATATTTAGATAGATATTAAAGATGTTAGTTATATGTGAAACAGATGCTAGAAAAGTGAGATTGATGTTTATTAGATGTGAGATAAATACTAGAGATGTTACATAGAAATTTAATTTAAAATCAAGAATATTTAAGAAATAATTTATAATGAGAAA
>LSQX01260800.1_pt1 | contig 13918 bp, 9 predicted proteins | sample 654561 | NCBI WGS metagenome assembly LSQX01 (sample SAMN04489861, study PRJNA283612) | anaerobic digester metagenome | isolation source: 4 biogas reactors fed with cattle manure at either 37C or 55C with and... | place: Denmark: Kongens Lyngby | collected 2014
AGCTCCTTCAGTTCACCCCTCGCCAGCTCTTTCTGCGCTACAACCCGATACATAAATGTGATGCCCAAGCCATCTTTAACAAGCTGCTTGATAGCCTCCATGTTGCCGATCTCGGTTACTTTGGCAAAGCTGGTGATCGATAAATTGTGCTGATGCAGCAGCTGTTCCAGAATCTCCCGGGTACCTGAGCCCTGCTCCCGTACAATCAGGCTGTGGGAGATGAGCTCCTCAAAGCGAACCGGGCGGTTCGCCAGGGGTGAGTCTTTGGAGCAGACTCCCACAAATGGCTCCAGGGCAAACAGTTCAGAGTGGTAGGCTGTTTTGTCGAAGATGCCCTCGATCAGCGCAAATTGGATTTCCCCTTGCTCCAACTCCTCCAGGAGGTGTTGGGTGTTTTCTACCAGCATTGAAACCGAGGTATTGGGCCTTGTGAGCAAGACCTGCTTTAACAAGGCGGGCATGATGTATTGGCCAATGGTTAAGGTCGCCCCAAACTGAAGGAGGGGGCTGGACAAGTCTTTCTGCCGCAGTTTCTCTGTCAGGATGTCGCTGTCGGAGGAGATCCTGGATGCAAATTCATATAGAAGCTTGCCGTGCTCAGTTAAGGTTAGTGTCCGGTTGGCGTAGGTGAACAGAGGATTGCCATAGTGTGCTTCCAGTGCCTTAATGTGCTGGGTTACTGCCGGCTGCGTGAGATTCAGTGCCTCGGCTGCCTTGGTGTAGCTGCCAATTCTGCACAGAACAAGAAATGTCTGGTGCCTGTAGTCCAACACAGCGATCCCCTCCTATCAAGCAAGATAATAGAAGTATAAGAAACCATAATTTGAGTTTATACATGATCCCGATTATAATCAAGGGTGATCTGTCGAAATTTACACAGAAAGGGTTTTACTATGGTAGCCAAACTTAGACAATACAGCTCTGGATTCTTGCTCACTCTGATACTTGCTGCTCTAGCTATCTGGCTTAATAAGCTGGTTCCGGGAGACCTGATCGGTACCAGCATATTGGTGCTGCTTTTGGGTATGTTCTTTCACCCGGTCGTGGATAAGATGCCCCAGGCCTCCAGCGGCGTACACTTTGTGTCAACGACGGTTCTAAAGGTCGGAATCATTTTAATGGGCATTTCCCTGAGCTTTTCCCAGGTACTGATGGTGGGAAAATACGCACTGGTACTTATGATGTTTACGCTGACAACAGCCTTTGGCGGCGGGTACATCTTTGGGCGCCTGTTTAAGGTAGACTGGAAGCTATCCAGCCTGCTGTCAGCCAGCACAGCCATTTGCGGCGGCACTGCAGTTGCTACCCTCGGCCCTGTAATCGAGGCTGATGACAGTCATATAGCCTATGCCATATCTGCCACCTTCTTGTTTGACCTTTTGACAGTTATTTTGTTTCCTTGGTTTGGCAAGCTGCTGGGCTTGACTGATATCAGCTACGGCCTCTGGGTCGGCACAGCAGTCAACGACACATCTTCGGTGGTGGCAGCCGGCTATGGATTCTCCGAAGTTGCCGGGAGCTTTGCAGTGATCGTGAAGCTGACCAGAACCCTGTTTATTGTCCCCATAGTGCTGATATTCTCCTACATCCATGCTAGACGTAAGCTCCGGTCGGCTGAAACAGAGGAGAAGGTCAATATTGCCTCCATCTTTCCATGGTTTGTTTTGCTGTTCCTAGCCATGGTGGCGGTGAAGAGCACAGGTGCCCTGCCCGAGCATGTAGTGTCAGGGATTTCTTCCTTGTCGCGGCTCTTCATGATTATGGCCCTTGGGGCAATCGGGCTCAAGACCAGCATGGAAGAGGTCAAAGGGGTAGGCTGGAAGCCCATGTTCTTGGGGGTTACCATAGATACGTCGGTTGTGTTTGTAGCTTTGGCGGTTCAGGCCGTCCTGCAGCAGCTGTATTAGTTTGCCTACAGCCGATTGCGAGGAAACCCCCTGATAAAGGGGGTTTCAGTGGTCTTGGCTGTATACTTCGGAACCGCCGCTCGCTGATTTGCATCGGTGGTAATGCGGGAGGCCGGCTGCCCAACCTGTGGGCAGCTCACTCCTGCATACAGCCCCTCTTTAGCGTCTAGGAAAGAGCTGGCCGCCATTCAGCCGCTCAAGCTCCTCTAAGTACGGGTTGTTCAAGAGCATATGGACGAAATCCAGCACAAACTCTTGCTTTCCTGACACTGTATCAGGCCAAGCAAGGTCAAGGATTTTCCAAGCAAGGGGAGCGTGGCCTGAGTAGATCAAGTCCAAGAGCTCATCCCAGAAAGGTTCATGTACATCATAGGTATCGTTCATCTCTTCGATTCTGCTTTGTACAGTCTCTAGAATGGCAAGCAACTCTAATCCATCTGGCTGTGGTTTAGCCATGCCTTCGTAACAGAAGGCCCATTCACTGCCATCAAACCTCAAGATGATCTTCGGTGCCGGAGAAGCGGCAAAGTATGTCCGCCAGTAAGCCCAGCTTGTATCATAAGCTACTAATTCCAGACCAGGTTTTTCAGTGATGTCTGCGAAATAGAAAGTGTCATTGTGGCCCAGGAAGAGAGTGTTAAGCAGTGTCGGCTCTTCGCCGAGCTCGAACAGATACAGGATTATGCAGCAGTGGGCCCCTCCTGTCCATTCCACAATCAAGAGATTGGGAATACCCCTTCCTGTTATGTCCTCTCCGATGCGCAGTATGGGGGCATCTGCTTCCGGGTGATACTTGTTGTCCCAACCTATAAAAAACACTCCGCCATCCTGAATATAGACACGCTCACCGTTCTTGAGAATCTCAAAATATCCATATACCCATGAGCTCCAGGTCCTAACGGTGTAATCTCCGAAGGAGGCTTCATCATCAAGTGTAGCCTGAGCTCTTTTTTGCACTTCTTGGGGGAGCAATTCCAGGTTGACCGGATCCAGGCCGAAGATAAAAAGTTGCTTCAAGGGCAGGTCCTTGAGAGGGCTCAGGTCCGTTACTGCTGTGAAGTTTAGTACTAGGCCCTCGAGGTTCTTGAGCTGCTTGAGAGCCGTTATGTCGCTGACGTTGGTGTAGTCAAGGTTAAGACTGCCTAGACTCTTTAGCTTCGCCAAGGGGCCGATGTCCTCTATCGGGTTTTTGGACAGGCTTAGAGTCTCCAGTCTTTCAAGGGACGCCAGGGGAGTGACATCGGTAATGCGATTGTTGTCCAGATAGAGGAATCGCAGCTTCTTTAGTCTGGAGAGGGGTTCCACATCCAGTACTTCGTTAGAACTTAAATCAAGGTATTGCAGGTTAAGCAGGTTAGAGAGGAAAGACAGATCGCGTAATCCGGAGTCAGTTATGAACAAGGTCTCTAGACCTGTAAGCTGACTGATAGTGTCAAAGTCGAGGGTACTTCCGGCGGAAAGCAACTCCAAACGAGCAAGATTAGGCAGCTTGAGCAGCGGTGATAGATCTGCAATGTCGCTATCATACAGGCTCAAGGTCTCAAGGGACCTTAGGTTCTCAATGCCCTCTAGAGATACAATGGAACTTGCGCGCAGCCTCGTTATATACTCGGGGCTCTCACTGTGGCTGTCAATGGCATTGAGAAGGGCGGGATCGGTGATGGGCAGCCCTTTAGCTAGTACAGCAGAGCCGCCGGAGGCCATGATAATCAGCAGCACAGATAGCGCTATCGATGCCCACGGCGCGGTGCGGCTTCTTGACCGGCTCATAAGATCATCCTTTCCGATCAGTCACTATCTAACGAAGTGCTCAGCTAAGGTGAGAATGTAGAATGCGGTTCTGCGGTTAGGCACTTGGTTTGAAAAAACCGCCGCTTGCGGGCTGGCGGGAGCGGCGGTGTGGAACGTCGGCTGCTTAATCTACGGATGGCCTTCTACCCGATTAGAACAGGATGAGTTCGTAGCCATCCTTAGTAAATCGCTCTAAGTCCGAGTGACCCGATAGGGCGGCATCGATTGGCAATCCCTGCAGTTCAGCTTCTGTCAACGAACCCATCTGGATAGCACAGGCTTTGCATACAGATTTGATCAAACCCGCGTCTTTGATTTTCTGCCACAGCTTACCTTGGGGTGAGTCGGCAATGGTCAGCAGCAGCTTGGTGGAGGCGCCTTCAACAATCAAAGCGGTCTCATATCCTCTTTCGTGGTAGTTCCAAACATTTAAGATAGCGTGGACAAAACAGGGCATTTCTCCTTGGAAGCTCACGATGGCAATTTTACGCACCATATTCTCTCCCTTCTGTATGTTCATTCTATTAGCCACCCTATTGGCAAGTTCCTGCCAATAGGGTGGCAGCAGAACCCCTGCAAGTGGTTTCAAAGAGCAGCTTGATCTAGATCATTAATCCAGGGAGTAGGTCGTTGTCTCATACGTATAGGTGTTTCGCATATCCACTGGGTAATAGTGGGTCAGGAACCTATCGATTACCTCATTGGTAACCTCTAGGTCACCTATATCCGCAACGTCTCCGCGTCGAATGCAGTCAATGAGATCCTGCACACTTGCACTATTTCTAGCGGCTGTCAGCAAAACATCAAACTCTGCATCATTCTGCGTATTCCTAAAGGGCAACGCTTGCATAGATTTTACTGCTGCGGTGGAAACGACGCTCACCTCTACAGGCTTTGAACTATCAGGTGAACCAAAACTCTGAAGCTCCTTTATAGCATAGCCGCTTGGCAATACTGCGTTGATCGCATATTTTCTAAATGGTGAAAGCCCAGGAACAGAGAAGTATCCCTCCGAGGACTTCTTCTCATGGCTTCATCTCCTCAGTAAGTGATGTGAGTATATCCCAAAGGATGTGCACCCTTGGAAAAGCTAATCCCCTATACGAGCAATTTAGGCGGTTTTGTACCCCCTCTGGATTACTACTATGCCCTGGAATCTGACGCTTTCTTGAAGATTAAGAGGAATTCATGAATGCGGTTTAGCCGGAACACAGCGGGGTAACCCAGTGTCCGCAGGTTGTTATACTCCTGCCTTCTATCCCATATGATCAGGTCATCAAAGATGAATCCCACCTCCTCCATTCTCCGGGCAAGATCGGCGTGCAGGGGGTAGAAACGGTCTTTCTTGCGGATGTCCATCACGTTGACTATGCAGTACTTACCCGGCTTTAGAACTTGGAGTACGCCAGTGAACACCTCAATTAGGGCATCCAGGAACTCTTCATAGTCCCGGATTAGGCCCAGGTCCCCCTCTTCACTGCCGTAGTTGCGAATCTCCTTGTGATCTGCTGTCCTTCTCCGCAGAAGTATATCCCAATACGGCGGGGATGTGACGCATAGGTCTACGGAGTCGGGCTCGATGTAACGGGGAATCTCCCTGGCATCGGCAGTGTAGATATCAAAGGTAGAGTCGTGGAATAGATTTGCTTGGGCTAAGCGCTTGTGGGCCAGTTCCACATATTCGGGGTTGAGTTCGAAGCCGATGCTGTGCCGGCCAAGCCTGCGGGCAGCTACCAGTGTGGTGCCGCTGCCCATGAATGGGTCTAGTATGCGGAGCTCATCACTGGTTGTGAAACACTTGATCAGGCGTGTCACCAGCATCTCTGGAAACATAGCCGGATGCCCCAGCCTTCTTTCTTCAGCCGTCTTGGTGATATCATTCCACACACTGATTGAGTATCTGGCCCACTCTGTTCCGTTGAGATCATTGGCCCGCTTCTTATCCACTTTGCTCCTCCTGGCAAGTTGACAGTGAAGATGCCTGCAAGTCTTGGCTTCTTACTTCTTGATTGAGACTGCCTCTTCCTACCATTCCGATGATAAGAACCCAGCCCGGCGGGTACAATGCTGTTAGATTGTCAGGAAAGGAATTCATCCGGGCTATTGACGGGAGGGGAGTTATGGGTATACAATACCCCTGTAGGGTATATATGAAGCAAGCAGGGGGTGATCCGGTTTGGATCAGCTTGTGAATAAAGCGGCGGGCGCCAATGGACAGCTTCAGCAGGCAACTCTGAAAATCAGCGGCATGAGCTGTGCCGCCTGTGTCAGCCGGGTTGAGCGGGGTCTCCGGGCTGTGCCTGGAGTGGAGGAATGTGTTGTCAACCTGACTACTGAGAAGGCGGTAATCACTTACGACAGCTCTGCTGCTCAAGTGGCAGATCTCAAGCAGGCAGTTGAGCAAATGGGTTACCAGGCCAGTGATATGGCAAGTCAGGAGGAAGTGGATAGCGAGAAAGCAGAGAGGGAGAGAGAGATTCGCCGCCAGAGAAACTTGTTCATCTTTTCGGCGGTTCTGTCCATACCTCTTCTACTGACTATGCTGGTCCATCTGCGCATTACTGACCGGCTGCCCAGTATTCTGCACAACCACTGGTTTCAGTTGATCTTGGCAACCCCTGTACAGTTTATTGCCGGTTGGCAGTTCTACCGGGACTCCTACTACACTCTTAGGTCAGGCAGTGCCAACATGTCGGTCTTAGTGGCATTGGGGACCAGCGCCGCGTATTTCTACAGTGTGGCTGTAACCCTATGGGGACATGACCTGGGGATAACTGAAGTGTACTTTGAAAGCTCCGCGGTGATAATCACCCTGGTCCTGCTGGGTAAGCTGCTGGAGGCCAGAGCTAAGGGCAGGACTTCAGAAGCCATTAAGAAGCTCATGGGGCTGCAAGCCAAGACAGCCAGGGTGATCCGGGGCGATCAGGAAATGGACATCCCCATTGAGGATGTAGTTGTGGGAGATTTGGTGATAGTGCGTCCCGGGGAGCGAATCCCAGTGGACGGCGTCATTGTCGAGGGCTATTCGTCGGTAGATGAATCGATGCTGACAGGAGAGAGCGTTCCTGTGGACAGGGGCATCGGTGATGAAGTAATCGGCTCCACCATCAATAAGCACGGCACTTTCAAGTTCACCGCCACCAGGGTGGGTAAAGATACAGCTCTAGCCCAGATCGTCCGGATCGTAGAAGAAGCCCAAGGCTCCAAAGCTCCGATTCAGAGAATGGCTGATATAATCTCCAGCAAGTTTGTCCCAGTGGTGGTGGGGGTTGCGGCCTTGACTTTCCTAGGCTGGTATTTCATTGGAGCTCCGGGCAATTTCACCAGGGCACTGATCAACATGACGGCAGTTTTGGTAATCGCTTGCCCCTGTGCCTTGGGGCTGGCAACACCTACTTCAATCATGGTGGGCACCGGCAAAGGAGCTGAAAACGGCATCCTCATCAAAGGCGGGGAACACTTGGAGAATGCCCATAAGCTCCAGGCCATCGTCTTGGATAAGACTGGGACAATTACCAAGGGAGAGCCGGAGCTGACTGACTTAGCAGCATTCAACGGGTTTACTGAGGAAGAGGTGCTGAGGCTTACAGCTAGTGCCGAGAGGGGTTCTGAGCATCCCTTGGGAGAAGCCATTATTGCAGGTGCCAGGAAGCAGGGGCTGGACCTTGGCGAGCCAAAGGACTTTGCCGCCATTCCGGGGCACGGTATCAGGGCAGTAGTAGATGGGCGGCGCTTGCTGGTAGGCAACCGCAAGCTCATGCTGGATAATGGAATAAGTATCGAAGAGATTGAAGCAGAGGTCAGCAGCCTGGAAGCAGAAGGCAAGACAGCCATGCTGGCTGCAGTTGACGGCACCTTGGCAGGAGTGATAGGGGTTGCTGATACAGTGAAGCCCGACTCCCAAAGTGCCATTGCAGCCATGAAAAAACTAGGACTCTCAGTCTATATGATTACCGGAGATAATGCTCGCACTGCTTCTGCCATTGCTAAACAGGTGGGGATAGACCACGTACTGGCGGAGGTCCTGCCGGAGGATAAAGCCAGGGAGGTGCAGAGGCTGAAAGATGAGGGCCTGAATGTCGGCATGGTGGGTGACGGCATCAATGACGCCCCTGCCCTGGTGACTGCCGATGTGGGCTTTGCCATTGGCACTGGTACCGATGTAGCCATGGAGTCGGCGGATATAGCCCTAATCAAAGGTGATCTCAAGGGTGTAGTGGCAGCTATCCAGTTGAGCCGGGCCACCATGCAGAACGTGAAGCAAAATCTCTTCTGGGCCTTGATTTACAACACCATCGGGATTCCCGTGGCCGCCTTGGGGTTCCTATCCCCGGTACTCGCGGGAGGAGCCATGGCTTTCAGCTCGGTTTCCGTGGTCAGCAATGCCCTGCGGCTGCGGCGGTGGAAGCACAAAGAGGTATAGAGGGAGATAGGGATAGTATAGAGTCGACTCTTCAGGCAGTCCAGCACTTGCATCAGCCGGTGCTGGATTTTTCTTCATATTGCCAATAGGCTCCCGTTTACTGTGGATCTGCTGGATCGAAATGGGGGCCGAGAAGGTAGTTGAAGGGAAAGAGCGAAGATTTAAGTGAAGTCCGTGAATTTACAAGGAGGGGAGATAAATCAAATGACACTGGAATCCCGATTGGCGCAGCTGCAAGCATCTAAGGACAAGAACTACTGGGCAGAAAGGATTATTGCCCAGCTTCAGTATGCGTATCACCTTTCACAGGCCGATGACAGAAAACACGATGACCTGCTATCTTCAGTAGTGGATGGCCTGCTGGCCCAGCATAAGCAAGCCGGCACTATCACCCGGGATGCTGTCGAGGCAGCCGAGCAAAAACTCAGCGAACTGTCCCAGCGAGCCAAGTCCTATCGGCTGGTGTGTGTGGCCCATGCCCACATTGATATGAACTGGATGTGGCGCTGGGATGAGACTGTGGCGATCACGTTAGATACATTCCGCACCATGCTGGACCTGATGGAGGAGTATCCAGATTTCAAGTTCTCCCAGTCCCAGGCATCTGTTTACAAAATCGTTGAAGACTATGCACCCCATATGCTGGATGAGATCAAGCAGCGGGTGCAAGAAGGCCGGTGGGAAGTGACAGCCTCCACATGGGTAGAAGCAGATAAGAACATGCCCAATGGAGAAAGCCTAGCCCGCCATATTCTCTATACAAAGCGGTACCTTTCCCGGCTGCTGGACATCAAGCCGGAATCCCTGGACTTTGACTTTGAGCCTGACACCTTCGGCCACAGCCTCAACGTTCCAGAGATCTTGGCTGCAGGCGGCATCAAGTACTATTACCACTGCCGGGGAGATGAAGATCTGCTGCTGCAGAGATGGGAAGCACCATCGGGCAAATCGGTTATCGTCTATCGGGAGCCCTTCTGGTACTTGGGATATGTAAGTCCTGACCTGGCAATACCGGTTCCAGTATTCTGCCACCAGCACGGCATTAATACTGCCATGCGGGTGTACGGTGTAGGCGACCATGGAGGCGGCCCCACCCGCCGGGATTTGGAAAGAATCATCGATATGAATACCTGGCCGATATTCCCCACAATTGAGTTTGGCACTTTCCACGATTTCTTCAGCGTCGTTGAGAAAATCAAGGACGATCTGCCGGTGGTCAAGCATGAACGGAACTTTGTTTTCACAGGCTGTTATACCAGCCAGGCCAGGATCAAAGCTGCTAATAGAATCGGGGAAGCTGCCCTAAATGAAGCTGAGGCCTTCTCTACTCTGGCGGCAATCAATGCCGATTGGCGGTACTGCCGGGATGATTTCTTCCGAGGCTGGCGCAACATACTGTTCAACCACTTCCACGATATCATCACTGGCTCATGTGTTCCCGAAACCCGGGACCACGCCCTCGGGCTCTTCCAAGAGACAATGGCTATTGCCGGCAGCTCCAAGAAGCTTGCACTCCAGGCGCTGGCTGCCAATATCGATACCAGTTCCTTAGTCTCCCCTGAGGACATATCCGAGACCATATCGGAAGGTGCCGGCGTAGGATTTGGTGTGCAGGTGTTCAGGATATCCCAAAGCTCCCGGGGTGCCGGCAAGACCCGCATTTTCCACATGTTCAACCCCTCCATCAAGCCCCGGCGGGAGCTGGCCGAAGTGGTAGTTTGGGATTGGGACGGCGATTTAGACAGGCTGGTCTGCAAAGATGCCCAGGGCAGCATAGTGGGCCATCAGCTCTTGGACAGCGGGGTTCACCAGTACTGGGGCCACTCCTTTGTAAGATTGCTGATCGAGGTAGATGTGCCTCCGTACGGGTACTCAACATATGTTGTCACTGAGACTGATGAATTCCAACCGGCAATCCGCCATCCCCGGGATCCCCGCCGTGAGAGGCCGGCATGCTTTACACTGGAAAACGAGCACCTTAAGGTAGTGCTCGATACCAAGAACTGTGCTGTGGTTTCTCTCTTGGATAAGGCTACCGGAGAAGAGTTGATTACTCCCCAGCGCCCAGCTGGCATCTTCCGCCTAATTCAGGAAGATCCCAAGTTCGGCATGACCTCTTGGGTGGTAGGCCGGTATATGACCATCGAGGACCTAACTACCGATGTGCGTCTGGTGGACTTCCAGAAGGGCGGCCTGCGGCAGAGTATAACCTACCGGGTGAAATTCGGTGATTCCCAGTTGGATGTAACCGTCTCGTTGGACAAAGACAGCCGCAGGCTGGATTACCATGTTTACTGTGATTGGCAGGAGCGGGGCAAGCCCGGTGAGAACATACCGCAGCTCAACTTCTACGCTCCCGTCAGCTATCGGTGTGCTGGCTACAAGTACGATGTGCCCTTCGGCACCGTCCATCGCGAGCCCATGGATATGGACGCACCAGGGAACAGCTTCATCGTTGGATGCCGGGAAGATGGTGCCGGCAGCCAGTTGATGCTGGTCACCGACTCCAAGTACGGCTACCGGGGTTATGACGATGCGCTAGCGGTAAGCCTCATCCGCGGCTCCTATGATCCTGACCGCTATCCAGACATCGGGTTTCACGAGATTCGCTTGGCGCTCTGCGTCGCTCCTGCTGCCGCATCGAAGCAGGGGTTGATTCAGCAGGCGTATGACTTCAATCATCCCTTGACGGTGATATCCAGCCGCCCGCAGGAAAGCGGCAACTGGCCCTTGGCCCATGCATTTATCCAGCTAGAAGCCGGTACTGTGGCGGTTTCTGCTGTGAAGATGCCGGAAGAGGCTAAAGGTAAGGAAATGCTGATCCGGCTGTACGAAACCGAGGGTCAGGATACCACTGTTAAGCTGGCTTTCTGCCGGGATATCCAGGAGGCGTCCTTGGTGGATATCAATGAGCAGCCCCTGGCAGATGCACCTAAGCCGGAGGTAGAGGGCGGCAAAGTTGCCTTCCCGGTGGGAGCAGGCAGTATCGCCAATATCAAATTGGTGTTTGCCTAAGGGATGAAGAAGGCTGGCTGAGTACTTCGACAGCGTTAAGAGGGCCGTGCCTGGATGATCCGGGCACGGCCCCGCACTTCTCTGAGCAGCTGTCCAGACTATCTATCTCTCCTTCTGCGGCGGCGCCGCCTTTCACCAGACTCTGCTGCCTCGACAAAACTCTCCACAAACTCCCGAACAGCAGCTCCAATGGCTTTTGGATCGGGATTAGACTGGGCTAAGCTCTGTATCTTTTCTTGGAGCTCCCCAGTAAGTGCCTGAATGTCTTTGGCCATCCATCGATTCCTCCCTTCTTTGCCTCTTGACGCATTACAGAATATTGCCAATGCAGGAACCTGTCATGGGAAGCTGCCGTCATTCTTGCCATTTCAAGGCAAGAATCTCATGCCGCGTTTTCCGGTGAGGCGGGAATCTCAATTCGCCCTTCCGCCCTTACTTGGGACCGCAATTGGATTCCTGCGATCGGCCATCTACATAGCATGTGAGTGATATTGACCATGGTGAAGCGTCTTATGGAAATGGCCAGTTGTTGACGAAGGAGGGATGGAACATGGTTGGAGATCAAAACTACGAAGCAGTTTTGGCCAAGGGTATTGAACTACACGATCTGGCGGTGCAGGGTCAGAAGGGAGCTGCTCAAGAGGCGCTGCAGTGGCTGGACCGAGCTCGGTTGATGGAGCCGGACAATCCTGAGGCTCAAGCCTATTACGGCAGCGCATTGGCACTGGCGGGGCGGGACAGCATCGACCCCCAAGAGCGGTTTGCCAAGGTCTTGCGGGGCCTCAAAATCCTTGATCGGACTGTCGCTGCCCATGGGGATCTTGTGCGTCCCCGGGTTCTGAGGGCATATGTAACCTACCGCCTGCCGGAAGAGTATTTCTACCGTACCCAGACAGCCATAGAAGACTTCCGTTATCTCATAGATAGGTATGAACAGGACAGCACTGTCTTTGGTGAGCAGTTTTACTGGCAGCTCCTTTCCGACCTAGCCAAAGCCTATATGAATATCGGAAAAGGAGAAGAGGCCAAGGCAGTACAGGAGCAGCTGGAGAAGCTGCGGCGAGATGGGAGAGTCCATGCTGCCCCCGAGGCTCAGGGCATAGCAGAGGCAGACCCCGAGAAGCTCCCTGATGACATGACAGAGCGGGCAGCCCTGATGGAGGAGGGCCTCCGGCTGCTCAGCCTCGGTGAAGCCGGTGATCATGCCGCGGCAGAAGAGGCTTACAAACTGGCAAAGGAGGGCCGCAGTCTCTTCCCGCAAGAGCCAGTGGTTGAGGCTTTTTATGCCAGCAGCTATTCTCTATTGGGCCGCTATGCCTCCGACAGCAACACTATGTTCGCCCATGCTGTTGAGGCCATTGAAATCATGGAAAATGCGGTCCGTCAGGCTCCTGAAAATATTGAACTCCGGAAAATCAGAGCCGATCACAGTTACCGGCTGCCGGAAGCTTTTTTCCGCCGCACTGCTGCAGCCATCACCGACTTTGAATACCTAGCCGCTCAGTATAGGAACGGCAGTAAAGCCATTGATAGTGAGGAGTACCATCGGATCCTCTATCGCTTGGGAGATTGCTATCTGCGGCTGGGAATGACTGCCGAAGCCAAGGAGGCCTGGGATGAGCTGCTCAATCTACAGCCCGGCTCTCCCTATGCCAGCGCCATCAGGGAGCAGCTTAACCCAGCCCTTTGCCAGCAGCTCGCCTCTCCACCGGAGATGGATGATATTGACGATCTATTGGAGTGGGGGCTGAGCCTATTCCATCAGGGGTTAGAGAATGACCCAGCTGCAGCTGAAGCTGCTAAGGTGTGCCTAGAGAAGGTCCACCAGCTGAGGCCCGAGGAGCCCTGGATCGAAGCTTACTACGGCAGTGCCTTAGCCTTGACCGGCCGTTATTCATCTGACTCTACGGAGATGTTTCAAAGCGCCGTCCAGGGTCTGGCAGTGGTTAGCAGCGCCCTGCGCCGGGAACCAAAGAACCCTGAGATCAGGCTCCTACGGGGCTATCTCTGCTTCGGCCTGCCGGAACCCCTTTTTCACATGACCAAGAGAGCGATCGAGGACTTGCAGTGGGTGAAGGAGTGGTATCTCAACAGTTCCCGCAGGAGGAGACGGAAGTTCTTGACTCCCCATCAATTCGTCGATCTGCTGGTCAGCTTACAGAGTGCTTATCGGCGGCTGGGGCAAGATGCTGAGGCCGATGCCTTGGCTTTGGAGATTGAAGCTGAGAAAGCTCTGTTAGCAGAAAACTGAAATGGCGGTGAGATGATATGCCCAGCTTTTTTGATGAACTGCGGACGATGGTAAAGCCACCTCTTATGGCAAAGTATTTTGAGCCTGACAGCACCGTTGAGGCCATGCCTTTGGAGAGACTAAGAGCCTTTCAACTAGAGGCCCTGAAGACGGTGGTCACCCGGGCTTATCGGCGGTCGGCATTCTACCGCAGCAAGATGGACGCCGTCGATGTGGTGCCGGAGGCAATTGAGCAGCTGGAGGATGTAAGCAAGCTCCCCTTTACAACCAAAGACGAACTGCGCCAGGACCCTTGGATTACCCTGGCTTGCTTCAAGGATGATATCTCCCTGGTGCATGTAGCCACCGGTACAACCGGGGGCAAGGAGATCTATGTTCCATGGACTTGGCGGGATTTCTACTTGAATGAACTATCGCCGGGACTGCCTTACCTGGTAGATGTGAAGCCGGGGGATATCTGTCTCAATGCTCTCCCATACGAAATGAGTTCATCGGGCCTTGCTTTTCACAAGGTGTTCATGTCCGGCTGCA
>LSQX01304491.1_pt3 | contig 13918 bp, 16 predicted proteins | sample 654561 | NCBI WGS metagenome assembly LSQX01 (sample SAMN04489861, study PRJNA283612) | anaerobic digester metagenome | isolation source: 4 biogas reactors fed with cattle manure at either 37C or 55C with and... | place: Denmark: Kongens Lyngby | collected 2014
GCATTATACCACAACACTATTAGCTTGTAAAGTATTTTGCAAATTATTCATCATCTTCAGAATTGCAATCGCATTCGCAATCACAATCAATATCTAAGTCAAGCTCAAGCTTTTCACCGCATTTGGGACATTCAATAAACTCTTCGTCCATCATTTCATCGTCAATGCAGAAACTTTCAGAGCAAGCAGGACACTCTAACTCAAACAAGCCGCACTCGTACTCATCGTCATAATCCTCGTCTTCGTACACGAATGATTCAAGCTCGTCTAAATCCTCGTCAACAGCATCAAGATGCTCCTCAACAAGCTCTAATACCTCATCAATATCCGTTACCGTAACGGCAAGGTCCTCAAGAATATCAAAAATTGTGTTAAACACTTTTGTTTCTTTTGATTTCTCGTCAAGCTCAAGCCCCTCGGCTAAGCCTTTTAAATAGAAAACTTTTTCAGTTAATGTCATTGTATATCTTCCTTTCTGCTTTTTTTGTCTTATGCTCTGGACATATACTCTCCCACGCGCGTGTCTATATTTATCATTTCGCCCTCGTCGATAAATAACGGTATTCTAACTTCTGCTCCCGTTTCAACAGTAGCGGGCTTCGTGGCATTCGTCGCCGTATCGCCCTTAAATCCCGGCTCTGTTTTAACTACCTTGAGCGTTACAAATGTAGGCGGCTCTATTCCGAAAACATTACCTTTATATGAAAGGATTTTACATGTCATATTTTCTTTCACGAACCTGAAATTATCGTCAAGCTTATCCTTGTCAATAGGAATCATCTCGTAGCTTTCAGAGTCCATAAAATAATATAAATCCCCGTCTTGATACGAGTATTCCATATCTCTTCTTTCAATATACGCTGTCGGGAACTTGTCAGTCGGGCTAAAAGTACGCTCAACAACGCTTCCGGCTATTACATTGCGGATTTTTGTACGCACGAAAGCCGCTCCCTTCCCGGGCTTTACATGCTGGAACTCAATAACAGAATATACGGCTCCATCCATTTCAAATGTTACGCCGTTTCTAAAGTCTCCCGCTGAAATCATAAATAATGCTCCTTTAGTTTATGTTTACCGCTTAATTCTATACTATAATCTTTTATTTTTCAACTACTTTATAAAAGAAATACAAAGCCTTTTAAAATCTTAAAGCTCCGCCGTATTAATTATTGCAAGCGAAAGCTCCTTTAGCTGCTCCTTATCGGCAGGAGACGGCGACTCTGTCATAAGCTCGCAAGCGTTTTGTGTTTTCGGAAATGCAGTAATATCCCTCAGACTTTCGCACCCTATCATTTGCATTATCAGCCTGTCAAGCCCTATTCCCATTCCTCCGTGCGGCGGCGCTCCGTACTTAAACGCCTCTAAAAGATAGCCGAATTTTCTATGCGCTTCTTCGTCGGAAAGCCCTAAAAGCGTAAAAATTCTTTTTTGAAGCACAGGGTCTGTAATTCTTATTGAGCCGCTTGAAAGCTCAATTCCATTTAATACAAGGTCATACGCCTTTGCAAGTACCTTTGATTTATCAGTTTCAAGATACTGTAAGCTTTCCTTAGTCGGGGAGGTGAAGGGGTGGTGCATAGCCGCCCACTCATTATTATCCTCATCCCACTCAAAAAACGGCATATCCACAATCCATAAAAAATTATAACCTTCTGCTATTATATCAAGCTTTTTCGCGACCGTCGCCCGTAAAGCGCCCAAAACTGTTAAAGCAAGATTTGTTTTAGTGTCTGCTATAATAAATACAATGTCACCCGTTTCGGCTTTTGCCTTTTTAACGATAGCGTCCATTTCGTCGTCTGACATAAACTTTGAGAATGACGAGCTTATTCCGTCATCGGTAAGCTTTATCCACGCAAGACCTTTAGCACCTATGCCTTTTGCAGTCTCTGTCAATTTATCAATCTCTTTTCGTGAGTAAACGGTCGCCGCATTTTTCACGGTAAATGCTCCCACCCTGCCGTTTTGCGCCGCTTGTGAAAATACGGCAAACTCTGTATTTTTGACTTCATCATTAAGGCAGTAAAGCTCCATATCATAGCGCGTATCAGGCTTGTCAGAGCCAAAACGCTCCATAGCCTCTTTATATGTTATCCGCTTTATAGGCATTTTTATATCTACATTGAGCGCCTCACTAAACAGCCTTTTAATATACCCCTCTGTAATACCTAAAACATCCTCGATATCCACGAAAGACATCTCAAAATCTATTTGCGTAAACTCCGGCTGCCTGTCCGCCCTTAAATCCTCATCGCGAAAACATCTTGCAATTTGCATATAACGGTCAAATCCTGCCACCATAGAAAGCTGTTTATATAATTGCGGTGATTGCGGCAGAGCATAAAATTCACCGGGATGAATGCGGCTCGGAACGAGAAAATCCCTTGCACCCTCCGGTGTGGATTTTACGAGAATTGGCGTTTCTATTTCAATAAAACCGTTTTCATCAAAATAATCTCTCGTTATTTTGCTTACCTTATGCCTGAAAATTATATTATTTTGTAAAACTCCTCTCCTGAGGTCAAGATAACGGTGCTTTAGGCGCACACTTTCAGAGGTTTGGCAATTATCTATAATCTCAAACGGCGTCGTTTCACTAACGCTTAAAATCCTTAAATCCGAAACGGCAATCTCTACCTCTCCTGTTGGGATTTCAAGATTTTTTGAGCTTCTTTCCCGTACAATCCCTTTTGCCATTAGAATAAATTCACTTCTTACCTTAAAAGCTTTATTAAATATATCCCTTTCCGTCTTATCATCAAACGCCAGCTGGACTATGCCTGTTCTATCCCTCAAGTCAACGAAAATTAAAACGCCAAGGTCTCTTTGCCTCGCTGCCCAACCGCAGACGACGACAGTTTTACCCTCGTCCTTTATAGAAAATTCACCGCAATAATGCGTTCTTTTTAGCCCAGACATATTGTCCACAAAACCAACCCTTCCGTATAAGCTATTTATTTTAAGTTAATCTTCTTTTTTATCAAAAATACCGCTCCCGCTGAAAGTGCTGCGGAAAATAAAAGAAGTACAAGATATTGAGAAAGCTCAAACGACAACGCGCCCAAATCCTTTTGTGCAATTACAAATGAATTTGAAAATGTGAAGAAAACCTCTTTTCCCTTAATGACCATATAAAAGTTTACGAGCGCCCCAATTCTTTCTGATATCCCCCTTAATACCCCTGTTATAACAACAAATATTACGATACTGCCTGCCGTTCCGAATTTGTCAATCCCTGAAACATTTATAAGACTTGCCGAAATGTGCAAGACGGCGACTATAAAAAATATTGACACTAAGCCTAAAATTGATTTCACAAGAAAAAACAATAAAAGCGTATCCTTACCCGGCAGTCCAAGCGTCTCCGCCTGCTGCCAAAACTCCAGCGCCATAGCCGCGCCCGTTTGACCGGACATATAGAAAAATAGCGCCGCCGTTGAAACGATAAAGGTTATATAGCTTATAAGGATAAAAAGAACCCCCGTAAGCGTTTTAGATAACACTAACTCCCATTCTTTTACGGGCAGGCTGAGCGTTAAATACCCTACATTTCCGTAAACACTTTTACTGAACATTAAAATCACAGCAAAAAAAGTGAAAACGACGACGACTATCATAACTACAATAAGTGCAAGCGATGATAAAGCTTTAACCATTTCTGATTTTGCAAGAATTCCGAACAGCATAAAAGCTATTGCGGCAAGCGCTGCTATATACACATTTATAACAGTATAAAATCCTGATTTTATATCGTTTTTAATCAACTTACCAAGCATTGCGAAATACCTCCTTAAACGCATCCTCCACAGAAATACCGCGGCTTTTAATGTTTTCTACACTATCGTCTACAAGCACCTTACCGTCTCCTATAAATATAACGCGCTCAAACATCCGCTCAAGGTCGTTTATAAGGTGAGTAGCCATTAAAATGATAGAGTCCTCGGAGTGGTTTTCCATAATAAAATTCAGTATTGCCTCTCTTGAAGCGGGGTCAACGCCTCCAAGAGGCTCGTCTAAGAGAAACAGCTTTGCCGAGCGTGACATAACGAGTGAAAGCATAAGCTTTTCCTGCATTCCCTTTGACATATTCTTTATTTTTTCTTTTTCGGAAAGCGAAAACTTCTGAAGTAATTCTTTTGCCTTATCGGTATTAAAATCCCGATAAAAATCGGCAAAATATGAAATCGCCTGCCCCGCCGTCATCCAATCAAAAAGAAACATCTTGTCAGGCAAAAAAGCCGTTAACTGCTTCGTTTCTGAGGACGGCGAATGACCGTCTATAGAAAGACTTCCCTCATAATCATGGATAAGACCGGCAATAATTTTAAGAAGCGTTGTTTTTCCGCACCCGTTAGGACCGAACAGACCGACTATCTGCCCTTTATAAAGCTCAAAATCAATGCCTGTCAGCACTCTTTTTTTTGCATATGATTTTTGAACATTTCTTAATTTTATAAAACTTTCAGACAAAATAAGCATCCCTTTCAAATTAATAGGAATATTATAGAATTATACTCCAACAAAAAAACTATGTCAAATACTTTTACCACTTATATTTAGTATTCTTTGTGCATTTTTACCCAATATGCCCTTCTTTTCGTCATCGCTTAATTTAAGGGTTTTTATTATCCCGATTTCCTTTCCGGCATCACTCCAAGGCGAGTCTGAGCCGAACAAAATTTTCTCTGCTTTGTGCTTTTTAACAATTCTTAAAAATATTTCTTTTGAGAAAAACTCAAAACCCATTGAGGTATCTAAATATATATCTTCTCCTGCTAAATGGTTCAGAACATCGTCCCATTGAACCTGACCGCCTAAATGTGCGGCTACGATTATGCCGCCTTTCATCTCGTTTACAATAAACTTAAACATCTGCGGACTGCTTTTAAACGGCGGCGGATATGCTGGGTCATACCCTGCGTGGAATAAGAGAATAAGCCCTTTTGACAGCGCATAATCATAAATCTTTAGCATTTTAGGCTCATCAACATAAAAGTTTTGATATTCGGGATGAAACTTTATTCCCTTTAATCCTAAAGAGCAGATAAAATCAATATCCTGTTTAAAGTCCAAAGTATCCGGGTGAACGCCTCCGAATGAAATAAGCCTGTCGCTTTCAATGCTTTTTGCCCACTCATTAAGTGTTTTCGTTTGTGACGGCTTCGTTATAACGGGTTGGACTATAGACATATCAATACCGGAAACATCCATATGTTCAATTAGTCCGGTCACAGTCATATCCGTAACGGGCGTGTATATATGCTCGCACCCCTCTAATAGTGACTTTCTTGCATATGGCGCAAGCGCGTTTGGAAACGCATGTGTATGAAAATCAATTATCACTGTTTGTTCCACCTTTGTATTGTTTTGCATTCTCCGTATGTTTTTAGCATATATATTTAATCGGGTGATGCAGTGAATGGCTTATTAACAAGTACGGCAAATGTTGTATGGGGAGCGCCTATGCTCCTGTTTTACCTCTCTACCGCTGTAATGTTTACGATTAAAAGCAAACTATTTCAGCTTACTAAAATACATAAATGGGCGGGCGGTACCGTAATCCGCATATTAAAACCGTCGGGAAGAAAAGAGACTAAAAACGGTATTTCACAGTTCGGCGCGTTTTGCAGCGTGCTTGCCGCTTGTATCGGAACAGGTAATATTGTGGGCGTTGCGACTGCTATTTCAAGCGGCGGCGCAGGTTCTGTTTTCTGGATGTGTCTGTCCGCCTTTTTTGGAATGGCTACATCGTATGCCGAAAATACGCTCGGTATAAGGTATAGAAAAAGAGAGGACAAAAAGCTTAAAGGCGGCGCATTTATGTATATGGAGCATGGCGTAAAAATGCCGAATTTAGCGAAATCATATGCAGCTCTTTGCCTTTTTTCATCTCTTGGAAGCGGAAATATGACTCAAGCTAATTCCGTATCCGAATCCCTTTTAGGCGCATTTAATATTCCTAAAATAGTAACGGGATTTGCCGTATCTGTAATTTGCCTTTTAATCATAAAGGGTGGAGTTAAACGCATAGCAAAAATAAATGAAGTAGTCGTTCCTGCTATGAGTATAGGTTTTTTAGCTTTATCCTTTTGGATTATTATAAAAAACAGACAAAAGCTGCCGAATTGCTTTAAGGATATATTCACAAAAGCTTTTGCTAAAAAAAACGGCGCGGCGTTTTCCGGTGTAACGGCTATTCGTTACGGTGTGGCAAGGGGCGTATTTTCAAATGAAGCGGGAATTGGCAGCTCTACTATTATTCACGCTGAGGATGAGCTTTCAACAGAAGCACAGCAAGGTTATTTAGGTGCATTCGAAGTTTTTGTGGATACTATTTTGCTTTGCACGATAACGGCTTTATCTATACTTGTATCAGGCGCTTTTACCGAAAACTCAACACTTTTCGGGGCAGAGCTTTCAATAGCCGCATATTCTGCTTTGGGCGAATGGGGGAAAAAAGGGATTGCCGTTTTAACGGCTGTATTTGGCTTTATGTCACTCGTTGGGTGGTCGTTTTACGGCGAAAAAAGCGGCGAAATTATTTTCGGAGAGAAAATTTCAAAAATATATAAGTATATTTACTGCACAATCTCTTTCTTCGGATGCATAAGCTCACCGAAATTAATATGGTCACTGTCAGACATCACAAACGGACTTATGGCGCTGCCGAACCTTTTTTCTATAATAATTCTGAGAAACGAGGTCAACTGGGAAAGAAAAATTAGAAACGAAGGCGTTTTGAAATCGGGATAATACCTGCCTTTGTAATATCTATAACGCCGTATCTCCCGTCTTGTATGCTGCCGGGATTAAATAAATGAAGTCCCTGTTCATACTTATAAAACTGCTCGTGCGTGTGACCGAAAAGAGCAATTTGCGCCCCGTTTTCCCGTGCTTTAAGCTTTAGATTTTCGAGTCCAAACTTAACTTCTTCCATATGCCCGTGCGTCATATATATTTTAACGCCTTTAACCGTTATAGTATCATAATAAGGGAGCGTACTATAAAAATCACAATTGCCTCTTACGGCTTTGCAAGTTACTTTATGTGAATATAAAGCAAAAGCTTCCTCTGCCTCACATATACCGTCACCAAGGAAAAAAGCATATTCTGCAGAAGGCTCGGCGCCAAGCGCGCTTAAAATGCACGATTGCCGCCCGTGCAAATCGGAAATTACAATAATTCTCAATTACTCACCATCCTGACACATTATGCATAAGAATATAACATAAAAAGGTGGTGATGACAATAAGCACGAATGATTTCTCTAAGCTCAAAAATAATAGTTTTTTCAATAAACTTATGAGCGAGGCTAAGGATAATAAAATATCAAGCGAGCGTGATGCACTTGATTTCGTTAGCAAGAACCTTCCTAAAGATAAGGCGGATAAATTTAAAAGCATTATTGAGGATAAAGACAAGATAAATGCTTTACTATCATCTGACGAAGCAAAAAAGCTAATGCAATTTTTAATGGAGAGTGAAAAAAATGAGTAGTCCCGATTTAACTTCAATTCTCAGCTCATTGTCAAGCGAGGATTTTGAGTCGTTAAAAAATGTCGCGTCATCTCTTTTAGGCAAAGCGGGCAGCAAAGAGCAAAAAGAGGAAAAAAGCGAAACATCAAGTCCGATTGAGGGACTTAATCTTGATAAAATGGCGCTTCCCGATATGGCGAAATTCGCCTCTCTTGCGCCTATTCTAACAGAGCTGACAAAAGAAGATGAACGAACGCGGTTTCTCATGGCATTAAAGCCTTTTTTAAGCGATGAGCGTAAATCAAAAGCCGATGAGGCAGCGAAAATTGTTAAAATTATTAACCTTTTGCCGCTTCTCAGAGAGCGTGGTATTTTATAAGGCGGTGGTAAAATGTCCTCGTACAATTATTCCGAAATCGTTAATATGCAAAACGATGCGCTAAAGCGCGTTGAGCAAATGAAACAAAACGCCGAATCAGTCGTAACACAGGCAAATTCCGAGTTTTCCGGTACTTCTGAAGCCTCGACAAATTCCGATAAAGATAAGTCAATTGAAAAGGCGCGCCGCGTCCCTATGCCGGACGATTATATCCGCGACTTAAAGTCTTATGCGAAAAAGGCGACGCTATCGCCGCCCGTGTCCTCATCATCACCGGAAAAGAAGAACATTCCGCAAGAAGGCGCTTTGTCCACTCTCATTAACAACTGCGAAAATTTGCCGCATGCTCTTAAAAGTGTTTTGTCCGATTTTAATATAGACAGTGACAGGGCGCTTTTATTATCGCTTATTCTGCTTTTGGCAGAAGAGCGCGGTGATGAGTTTTTGATTATATCTTTACTTTATATGATGATTTAGCATTATCCTTAGGCTCTGTAATGCTGTATGCCGCTGTAAATATAAGTACGGCGGCAAATAGCATATAGACATAAAAGAAGGCGCTGCTAATTCTTATATGCTCTACTCCTATCACAACGCCTAACCACCATGCGTTAAAAATAGACGCAAGTGATGCTGTACCGTCAATAAAAGGCTTAAACAGCGAGTCAAACGCAATTGTAAATAACTGTGCGAAAGCAATACCGAAAATAGCGGAACAACACGCAGGCGTTTTCTTCTTTTTTGCTAAGGCAAGCACTATTGTGAGAATTGCGAAAACGGCTATAAGTACATAAAATACAATAGCTGAAATAAGAGGAGCTATAAAGCTTTGCAAGCCTTCCGGTATTCCGTTTGAGGCTCCGTCTGTACCTATAAGGTCTCTTAAAAGTATAATAAGACCGTATAAAGACTTTATGTCCGCAATATTTTTTACGCCCGGTTTTAATAGCTCAAGAAGCGGCGCGTTAAATCGGTAGTCAAAAATAGGCACAAATATGAGTACAGGTAAAACTGCAAAGGAAAGTAGCGCTGTGACGACTTTGTATAAGTATTTCAAAAAGAACACCTCCGTTTTATTTCCATGACGAATTTAGTGACACGGTGCGATTAAATATTAGCTTATCCGGTTCGCTGTCTTTATCAACAGCGTAATAGCCTTGGCGCATAAACTGGAACACATCACCCTTTGCGGCACTTTTTAGGTTGCCCTCTGCAAGGCAGCCACTTATTATTACGAGGGAATTCGGGTTTACTGCGCTTTCAAATTCATCGTCTGAAAGCTCTGCGGGATTTTCGACATCAAAAAGACGGTCATACAAGCGCAGCTCAACCTCAACTGCATCTACTCCCGCCCAATGGATTGTACCTCTTACTTTTCTTTTGTCGGGAGACGAGCCGCCTTTTGTTTCAGGGTCATAAGTACAGTGAAGAGCGGTTATTTTACCGTTTTCATCTGTATCATAGCCTGTGCATGTTACATAATATGCACCTTTGAGGCGAACCTCATTACCCGGGTATAGTCTGTGATATTTTTTCACAGGCTCTGCCATAAAGTCTGTTTTTTCAACATATATTTCCCTTGAAAAAGTTACTTTTTTCGTGCCAAGCTCTAACTTTTCCGGATGTATTTCTATTTCTATTTCTTCAGTCTTATCTTTTGGATAGTTATCAATAATCACTTTAAGCGGCTCTAAAACAACCATGGCACGGGGAGAAGAAGCATTTAGCTCATCTCTTACGCAAGATTCAAGAAAACCAAAATCAACGACACTGTTAACTTTTGAAACCCCTATTTTATCTATAAATGTGCGAATAGCCGCCGGCGGGTACCCTCTGCGGCGCATACCGCACAGCGTCACCATTCGGGGGTCGTCCCAGCCGCTAACGATTTTATCCTCAACAAGAATTCTGCTTTTTCTTTTGCTCGTAATACAGTAATTAAGGTTAAGCCTTGCAAATTCTATCTGTCTTGGCGGCTCGTCAAAGCCGATTTCGTCAAGAAACCAATTATATATGGGACGGTTATTTTCAAACTCTAAAGAGCATAAAGAATATGTCACCCTTTCAATCGCGTCTGAAAGCGGGTGCGCAAAATCATACATCGGATAAACGCACCACTTATCACCCGTTTGATGGTGCGATACATGAGCTATTCTGTAAATAACAGGGTCGCGCATATTAATGTTCGGCGACGACATATCAACCTTAGCCCGCAATACGCGCGCACCGTCGGGAAATTCGCCGTCAGTCATTCTCTGAAACAGCTCAAGATTTTCCTCAATGCTCCTGTCACGGTACGGGCTGTTTTTGCCGGGCGTTGTAAGCGTTCCCCTATATTCTCTGATTTCCTGTGCAGGAAGGTCACATACGAATGCCTTTCCTTTTTTTATGAGCTTTATTGCGCACTCATAAAGAAAATCAAAATACGATGAGGCAAAATAGACATTCTCCCACTTGAAACCGAGCCATTTAATATCCTCCATAATCGCGTCAACATATTCCATATCCTCAGCAGACGGATTAGTATCATCAAAACGCAGATTGCAAATGCCGCCGTACTTTATAGCCGTCATAAAATCAATGCATATGGCTTTTGCGTGCCCTATATGGAGGTAACCGTTAGGCTCTGGGGGAAAGCGTGTCTGCACACGGTTATTAACCCCTCTTTCAAGCTCATCGTCTATGATGTCATGAATAAAATTACTCATATTCTCTGTATTTATTTCTTCCATCTATATTGCCTCCAAAAAATCGTTTATTCGTTTATTAACCGTCTTTTCACCCAAAAGCTTCATTATTAAGCACAAGTCCGGTGTGTTAATCCTTGATGTTACAGCAAGCCTTATAAGTGAAGAAACATCGCCAATATGCCCTTTAAATGCATCGGGATTTTCCTTATACTCTTTAACATTCGGCGTAAATCCAAACGGCTCGCATAACTGTTTTATTTTGTTAAACCACAGCTCTTTCTCGTCGTTTTCGTCATATACGGATACATATGCAGTCAGTATATCCTTTGCATCCTCTTTACTGATATTATTAGGCAGATTATATGAGGGTTTATACAATTCATCATAAAAATATTCTACATATTCTTTTATATCTGACCACTTTCTAATGTCTTTTCGTGGTTTCTTACAGTCCCTGTCTATTGAAAACACAGCTTTTGCATAATCGGGATTACTAAAAAGCAGCGAATAAAGCTCTGCATTATGTTCCTTTGCCCAGTCTGCCGCGCCGCTGTAAACCTCGTCCGCCGTCATTACGGAAATAACATTTTTTGATACATCCTCAAGCTTCATTAAATCAAACAACGCGCCGCTGCCGCTCATTTTTTTAATGTTAAACGGAAATTCACTTTGAGGTGCTTTTGGATTTTGACGCCGCCAATCCTCAAAATTTGAATTTGCAAGCGTTAAAAGATATTCTCTGACGCTTACGGCAGGAAAGCCCTCACTTTTATAGTAGTCCACAGCCGCCTCCGGGTCCTTACGCTTTGAAAGCTTGCGCCTGCTGTCTCCATCCATTTTCATAATGGGTGAAATATGAACATATTTCGGCGGTTTGAAGCCAAGCGCCGCAAAAATCTGAATGTGAAGCGGTAAAGTGGCTATCCATTCGTCGCCTCTAACAACATGAGTAGTTCTCATCAAATGGTCGTCCACAGCGTGTGCAAACGCATACGGCGGTATACCGTCAGACTTTAGTATTACAGCGTCAAGCGTATTTACGGGAAGCTCTAATTTCCCTCTTATAAGGTCGTCTACAATGATTTTTTTGTCACTGTCACTGTCGGACTTAATCCTCAAAACAAACGGCTTACCCTCTTTTATCTTTGCAATTTGTTCTTGTTCCGATAAAGTGCGGCATTTCGCAAATTCACCATAATAGCCGGGGGTTTCGCCTTTTTTCTCCTGCGCTTCACGAAGGTCGTCCAACTCCTCAGGAGTGCAAAAGCAAGGGTACGCAAATCCTTTTTCTACAAGCTCTTTAGCATAAGTACGGTAAATTTCACCTCTATAGCTTTGGGTGTAAGGTCCATAATCGCCTTTGTATGAACTCTCTCCCGTTACGCCCTCATCAGGCACAACACCGAACGCATAAAGCCCGTCAAGTATAAGTGACACGCCGTTTTCTACCTCACGCTTTTTATCGGTATCCTCAATTCTAAGATAATATATCCCGCCCGTACTGTCCGCTATTAACTTGTCAATAAACGCGGAGTACAAGCTTCCTAAATGTAAAAATCCCGTAGGGCTTGGCGCAAACCGCGTTACCCTCGCGCCCTCTTTGATATTCCTTTTAGGATACTTTTCTTCATAATACTCCGGAGTATGCTCTATATTCGGAAAAAGTGCATTCGCAACAAGTAAACTCATTAATATAATACCGCCTTTTAACCTTTAATCAATTCTATATTATTACAGAATTATTAATATTTATCAATAGAATACCATAACTTTGCGGATTGTACAATAAAAATCACTCCTAAACACAGTTTTTCTTACCCTTTTTTAAGTATTAAATAAAGGCAGCCCCAAAACGGAGCTGCCATAAAGAAAATCCTGTATTAAAACCGAAAAGCTTAATAAGGCAAACCGGTATATTCAATACCAAGCTGTGAAAGCGCTTGGTCTATCGTTAAATCTCCGCTTTTGTACTTATCCTCAATTTTCTTCGCTTCCTCGTAGTCGGCTTTGTATTTTTCGTAATTTTGAATATAAGAGGTATTGTCGGGAGAAGTCTTCAAATAATCAGATGAATCACGATAAAAGTCTTCTTTAAAAACAATTTTTTCTTTCATCAGTTGCTCCTTTGCCTCAAGGACTTCTTCATCACTCGGCGGATATTTTTTAAGCTTTTCATTTATAATACCGTCCAATTCCTCTAATGTCTTTCGAGCGGCGGCACGCGCGTTTTCATTATTCTCATTTATCGCAACAAATTCCTCAAAGCTTTTACCCAAATTTTCTTTTTCGTTTAATAGTTCTGCCCTTGAGCTATAAGTTGCTTTAAGATTATATTGAAAAGGTGCTGTTTCACTGTTTGTAAAATGTGCCGTGGCTTTCGTGCTTGAATTAGATGAATTTGTTAAGCCGTTATTCTGGTCTTTATTCTTATTTTTATTAAAATTCAACGCTATTGCAAAAAAGACACATACTGTAACAACAAGAGCTCCAAATACAGCGACAGCAACTTTTTTATTAGTAAACCGTTTCATTAAAAATCACCTCTAATAAATGCAGCTTTAATTTATCCCAATTATTTAATGCTTATTATTTTTATATAAGCAATCAAAAGCTTAATAAGGCAAACCGGTATATTCAATACCAAGTTGTGAAAGCGCTTGGTCTATCGTTAAATCTCCGCTTTTGTACTTATCCTCAATTTTCTTCGCTTCCTCGTAATCAGCTTTGTATTTTTCGTATATCTGCTTGTATTCCTCATTGTCCGGACAGTTATTCAAATCAAATTCTGCCGTATAAACGAGCATCTCTAAGCCGCCAATTCGCTCTCTCATAACATATTTTTTACTTTGCAGAATTTCGTCGTCACTCGGCGGATAAGACTTTATCTTTTCTTTTAAAACCTCCATCAGCCCATCCCTTGTCTCTGTCGCCTTTAAGACAACAGACGGCTCCTTCTTATCACAAAAATATTTATAGCATGTATTCAAATCGTCAATCTCCAGTAAAATTTCTTCCCGCGAATTGTAGGCATCCTTTAGCTTATATTCAAATTTTGCGGCACTGCTATTGCTGTACACTTGATATTTTTCTGAATTTTGCAAAGAGTCCTTTACCGCAACACCTGTAGCACTGTTATTACTGGTTATATCGCTTGCTTGCTTTTGCGTTCCGGAGTTTTTTACCGAATTCCCGTTTAAACGGGTACTAAAAGCGTGGTCTTTGCTCAACATGATAACAAAAGCCGTCAACAGTACAAGGGATACGGCACCTACCGTAATAAGAAAAAATCTCCTTTTCATAAACAATCACCTCCAAACTTCGCCTCATTAATATATTATTGTTTTTTAAAACTAACTAATTCTATATTATTACA